>Ga0209403_10001232_pt1 | contig 33734 bp, 48 predicted proteins | sample ArcticOcean_MG_C_8_FD_187440 | JGI IMG/M metagenome (GOLD analysis project Ga0209403, IMG submission 187440) | Marine microbial communities from western Arctic Ocean - ArcticOcean_MG_CB11_86 (SPAdes) (version 2) | ecosystem: Environmental > Aquatic > Marine > Oceanic | place: Arctic Ocean...
ATTGCATGGAGTATGACGGAACTAGGGAAAGACAACGCCATGAAGCTCCTAGACATGCTAGAAGGAAAAACAGGCACACCAAAATCAATCAGCGAATAAGTAATCAAAGATTTAGACCGTACCAAAACCCTTGTTTTTTAGTCCCTAATAACCTTAATCCATTTATTAGCAAGGAATTACAAGCTGTACTTAACCAAATAAATTATGAACGAAATAGCAAAACTATATTTTCAATGGCCTAATGGAGCTGATGACAACATCACACTTGAAACTGAAACGTTACGAGAAATGAATGATTTAATAGATAGTGAACTAGAAAAAAGAGGAGCAACATTCACTGGAGTAGAATGCATACAGGAATCATCAGACTAAATTAATAAAATTATGATCACAACAACAATTAAACTAGCTAAGAAAAACTCACAAGATAAATTATTTAAATACAGCCTTCAAAACCTAACAACAAAAACTGAGTACCTGTCAGACAACCTAAAAGATCTCATCAGCTTCATAGCAAATAACCACAGCAATGACGACTTCATTTGTTGGGATAATGAAGAAAACCACGAAGTGACACCAAATTAATCAAAATAAATCTCGACCAAATAAGGAGACAGAGTAAACTGCAAATCAATTAACCAAAAATACAAAACAAAAGAAAATGAAAATCGCACAAATCAACGCACTAAATAACAACGATGCCATTGTCTCAACAGACCTAATGGTTCAATCCAATGATGGAAATAGACAGACAGCAAAAGGCATTGTTACAAACTACACCCTATGTGATGACACTGGAGCATCAATCAAAGCTGGCATGTTTGGAAACGAAAGCGCCAACTTCCAATCAGGTCAAAACCTATCAATCAGATCCCAGCTAAACGCTTCAGGAGCCCCTAAGGGTGTGCTTGTGAACGAATACAAAGGCACCAAGTCCATCACGGTGTTTGACAACGCCATTGTATCGCCTACAGCCGGAGGAGCAGCACCACAAGCACAGGCAGACACTGGATTCCAAAGCCCACCAACACCATTTCAGCCACCAGCGCCAGCATACCAAGCGCCACCACAAGCTCCAGCAGCAGGTGGTGATCAAGCCAGCCTAGATGAAATGGCTCAAATTTGGGCTAGAGCATATCATGCTTATAAATCAGCCCTAGTAGCTTCTGGACTAAACCCAGCTGAAGCGGCTGAAGCGGCAAAAGGAGCCCCAGGATTTGCAGCGCAATTCTGGTTTGGCAAAGACAGGTCTAAAATTCAAGGTTTGTAGCACCCTCCCTCCGTCTAACATATGCGGTGGCTGATCAACACATCAGCAATATGTTACCACACTTACGGTTATCGAGCAATAGCTCGAAATGCAGCTGATAGTAAAGCAACCTGCTCGGTGGCTGTAAGTGTGGTGGGAAACAAGAGACACCTTTTCCTATAAGAAGGTGTTCGCTACCTGAAAAGACGCGATATTTCACTACACGACTAACTGGCGTAAGCAGTTACCCCACATAATGAACAGACAAACAATAGCCATTATGAAGACAAATGGCATGGAACCAGAGCAGTTTAGCCACCATTATGTAAGCGAAAGCCACCCAGCTGCAAGGAAAGAACAAGTGGTGAACCTGGCCACTCAGCTAATAGAACATCCAAAGCTAGACCTATCCTCACTACCAGTTAATGACAGGCATTGTGCCGAAGAGATGATCGAAAAAGGCTGCCTCATACCCAGAGGAAAGCTCAAGATCAAAAACAGAACCTGGAGAAGCAACAAGCGCCGGAACAAAGAAGTGAAGGAATTGGTTAAATCCGATGGCGTGAGTAAAGAAGTAATAAATGAGATAGTGGAAAAAACAGCCCTAGCCACAAACTCGCTAGTGGACCAGTTTTCACCATCACTAAAAAAGCACTTTGGCTATTGCCAAGAAGAGAAGTGCCTAAAATTCAAGTCCATGCCTTCACTAGATGAGGCCACCAAAGCTTTAAAAGAAACTATTTCCCTCATGCATGGCAGCACATTGGCTCAGTCTGAATCCAAGTGGATAACAGGAAATGTCATTGATGAAATAAGAAGCACATATGGGAATAAGATAAAAATGATGCACATAGCCCGTGCTCTAGGAATCAAAAGCAACACACTCAGCATTTGCTTAGGAGTGTATAAAGCATTTAAAGGGACAAGGATTCATGGTCTATCATTCTCTCACCACAGGGAAGTAATGTATTGCCAAAATGTGAGCCCGGCACTAAAGCTAAACATGCTCATAACGGCTAGAAAATACAACATGTCAGTGGCAGAACTAAGAAGGTTGTGTGCTTACATGAGGTCAAAGCTAGAGCTTGAAATGACCATGCCAGACAAAGTGCTCAAGAAAGATTTAGATGCAGTGCTGGCTCAAAACATGAGTGATCATGTGACCTGCTACGCGCTCATCAACACAAATACAAATTACAGTAGATACTTAAGAGGGAAGCTAACAAACGACATGATAGCGAGTTACAACTTCATCATGCAAGTGAAACCAACAATAACACTAATCAAAGGAAAGATAGAACCATGAGAAACATCACGATAAAGTATAATATTGAAAATCAATTTTCTAATTGCAGTTTAGACAACGGTGAGCAAGAAATAAACTCAGCACTGGCTCTATACAGAAAAGTCTGCGAAATAATGAACGCTAAACACCCCAACTACAAATTCACCTCTAAAGATTACTCTAGTAACGACCCAGAAGCTCCAGAAGTTTGGAGTGTAATGCAATATTTAGAACACGTATGGGAAGACTGGATTCTAAAAGAAATACAAACCACACTAGAAGATGTAATGTCTCTAGGAGATTTCTGGATAATTAAATAATGAAAGCTACAAACCAGCTCAAATTTGGCCAATATGCCATGATTGAGCAAAAACGACATGGAGTGGATAACGAAATGTATGTGCACAAAGTGATTGGAAGCCTTTCGTCAAACAACTATGTAGATGTCCCAGTTCAAAGCCCAGCAACAGAAACAATTCACAAAGAAATGACAAATGTAGTAGCGTGTGTGTGTTGTGGAGTGGAAGAACGAATAATACTGAGATATAAATCCTCAAATGTATCAGAACACAAATCAAAACACTAACTAAGTAATGAAACCTACACACACTAAAGCAGAATACAAGACAGCCCTATACAAAGCAGCTGAGCACGCAGAGAGCTGGAATACAAAGGCTAAATCAATGTGCAAAAGTAATTTTGCGTGCCATCAAACAAATTACCAATGACCGTCAAATGCGTTCGCCCTAAGTTTAGGGTATAAAAGTATAAATCCAAACGACCAAATCCTATCTTTAAACGCAGCAAGAATACAAAAAGAATTGGGGTTAGGTGCTAACCTTACCGCAAACTCAGCACTAGAGATACTCAAAATGATAGCAGGTGTAACCTTCACTGCCGAAATTGATGTAGGACAAGGCGGAGTAGTAGCAAAAAAGATAAGGCAATTTGCCGACAACTTATAGAATAAAATAATGAAAAAAATAAAAGAAAACTGGAAAGACGACTGTGACGGTCAAGAGTGTAAATGCTGGGCAAGCTCAGAGACTAATTGCTCCTGCGGTGTAGATTGGACACCCAGGGAGGTTTATGAACTAAGAGAGGCGTTACACGAAATAATCACAGCTAATGATAAATACGGCAATGGCGCGAGGCGTTGGCACCCGAGAATAACAACAGCTATGAGTAAGGGCAGAAAACTACTAACTTAAATTATAATGCACTACTACCAGAAATACAAAAAGAACTAGGATTATGGGAAGACCCTTATAACTCCTCAGCACTTGAAGTAATTAAAACGATAGCTGGTAATGTGTTCACTTATCGAATTGACACTGGAAGAGGCGCAGAAGTGGCACAAACAATAAGGCAATTTGCCGACAACTTATAAAGGCAATGTAGTGTAACGGTTAACACAATGGGCGTAAAGGTCGCCACTTCTACCCACAAATCTAAGGTTCAAGTCCTTAGCAAAGCCACCAAATTTAAAACAAATCAAAAACAAATAAAGATGAATGAATTTTACGATGCTTCAGAGATAAGACAGGCCATCACGCCGCAAATAGAACAGATCATTAAAGACACCTTCCCGGCTGCCAAGAAAAAAGGAGCCGATTACAGGATTGGAAGCATTGATGGTGATCCAGGAGAAAGCATGTCTATTTCTTGCTCCGGCGAAGGGTTTGGCAAGTGGCAAGACTTCAGCACGGGAGAAAAAGGAGACATAATTGACATCATTAAAATCACTCAAGGAGTGGAGTATAAAAGTGCGTTAAAATACCTAGCACAAAAATACACAAGTTTAAAGCCAGTGGCTAGCTTGCTAAAAGACAGCAGAAAGCAAGTGTTCAAAACAGTAGATCCTAGAGAATACTTAGCACCCTTATCATTAAATCTAATCAAGTATGCCAAAGAAGAGAGAGGCATATCAGAACCCACTCTCAGAAGATATAAAGTTTGCTCAACAAAAAGCGACCCAGAAAACGAAATTGCCTTTGTATCAGCAAACGAGAAAAACATTCCAACGCGCATTCACATGGTGCCAGTGGGAACGAAGAATTTCAGAACAAACCCAGATCCAATGTCTCCTCTATGGGGAGCAAATGTAGCCACACCAGACCTATGCAATGGCACCCTAATCATCACTGAAGGACAGTGGGACGCCATGTCATATGCTGAAGCTGGCATGCTAGCTGTATCCATTCCATCAGGGGTGAGCAACATGAAGTGGATTGAAGAGGAATATGAATACCTTCAGCAGTTTCACACATTTTTGCTATCATTCGACATGGATGATGCCGGCAAAAAAGCTCTAGATACAGCCGTAAAGAGGCTGGGAGTTCATAAATGTAAGGTGATCAAGCTACCGCTAAAAGACGCCAATGAGGTGATTGTGAACATGACACACGATGACCTGTTGGCTTCAGTGAAAGATGCTCAGCCATGCGATGTAAATGAAATCGTATCGGTGCAAACAGTGAGAGAAGAAACCTGGGAAGTGTTGTCAAAAGACAGAAATTTACTAGGTGATCCGTTCTTCATAACCAATCTAAAATACAGAATTAGAGAGCACGAATGCACCATCTTCTTCGGACATACAGGGCACGGTAAGTCAAATGTAGTTCAAAACCAAATAGCCTATGACGCCATGCACGGTAGAGCAACCATGATTGGAAGCTTTGAGCAGAAAATATCATTCACTCTAGCTGCTGTAGCAAGCGCCTATGCCAACACTGGCAAATTCATATCAAGGGAGCACTTTGACGAAGTAATGGACTCACTAAACGAGCAAGTGATGTTCTTTGACAACAAATTCGGAAAGCCTAAAAGCAAAGACCTAGTAGAAGCCTTCATCTACGCATATAAGCGATATGGAGTGAAGCGCTTTGTCATCGACAACATTATGACGATGGATGTGGATAGGTCAGACAACTCAAACCAAGCAGCAAACGCAGACAGACTAAGGCTATTTGTAGAAGAATACCCAGTGAACCTGGCTGTAGTTGCTCACCCACGTAAGAACCCGGAACAAGGGTATCCTAAACCACCTCATGAGTCAGACATTATGGGAGCTAGTGAGTGGGGAAACATGGCCCAAAACATCATCACGGTTTGGAGAAACAAGCAAAAAGAAGACAACATATCTGAGCTCATTGATAACAACGCCACTGAAGAATCAATACTAACCGTAAGAAGGTCAGTTGAAGACACGAAAGTGATGATAAGAAAGCAGCGCTGCACTGGAGCCACAGACTCCAAAAAGCAATGGTTTATAGCAGACTCAAAAAGATTAGTGTCAAGTTTCTGCGATAGCGGAGAGTTTGATATAGAAGAACAATAAAATCATGAACGAAGAAAACAAAGCTGAGCAAGCCTGCATTGATATTTATCTTAATATACACGTTTCAGAAGTGCACAAACAACATAAAATGATCAGAGATGCTTGGTATGCAGGGCAAGAATTGTATGCCGCTAAAATCAACAAACCAGTAACCCCAAAAACAAAATAAACCATTTTCCCGGCGTCAGCAATATGGTGCTTAAAACAAAAACACTAAACCATCATGACTGAAATAGAAGAATCCACACTAAAAAGAATTAGCGATGGGTTAGTTGAGCCACTGTCAGCAATGATGAGTGTGGTAAAGCACAGCGACAAAGAAATAATGGAGTGGATAATCGCCTCAAACATAGCTGAAATAGCCGTTGTCTATGTAAGAGTAGGGGTGGTGAAAAAAATGATAGCTGAAAAGCTGTTCCTGGATTCATCACTAACCATAAAAGGAGTGCTCACCAAAGATAAAGGGGTTCAAACAATTCACATAATTAAACAAAGAAGGCCAGAAACCAAACTAACTGGCTGGAAAACAAAAAAAACAGAAGGAAGTGTAATCAAACTTTCTGAATACTACAACACCAATTTTAACTGAGCTTTGTAAAATGACCCACTCAGGATAATAAAAGGTAGGGTTCACTGTTAACAACTACGATGAAGTGTAAAGGTCGAGGTTTGACTAATAGGAAAGACTATCAATAACGTGAGGTAGCCCAATATCAAAGGTATAGAGTGGTCACTGAGTCGCAAGCTCACACTGCGCGGATTGATTATGCTGGTTCGACTCCAGCCCTCACGACCAATTTAAACACAAACTATAACTAAATGATAACTAAAACTAAAAAAGCAATATTTCACAACAACGAGCTCATTCAACCTGAAGCCTGGGAAATGCAAGGAGTGAGCGCTAAGCATGAGTCAGGGGCTGCCATTGGTAAGTTTGGCACAGGACTATGCTACGCCATTGCAGTGCTACTCAGAACCAATCACAAAGTGAGCATTAAAGCTGGAGCCACACTATATGAGTTTGGTTTGATTGACATGAACTTCAGAGGTAAAGAGTTTCAAAGAATCACCTGTAACGATGTTCCACTATCCTTCACAACTCACTACGGTCACACATGGAAGGTGTGGGAGGCCTACAGAGAGCTAGCTAGCAACTGCATGGACGAAGGTGGTATTCAGTTTTCTGGAGAAGCAATGGACGAAGGCACCTCAGTGATTATCGAAGGAGACGAAATGCTAGCCTGCATGGATGATCATGATAAATACTTCATTGGAGACAGAGTGCCAATCGAATCAGCAGCTACAGTGGATGTGCATGAAGGTCACGGTGTGATTTACTACAAAGGTGTGAGAGTTGGTGAAATCGGTGGAGGAGCAGCATTATATTCCTACCACATCAAAAAAACCATAGACCTCACTGAAGACAGGACATTCAAATACGAGTTTGAAGTAAGAAATGCAATTAGCCTAGCTGTCACTTCAGAGTTGAAAGATAAAGATCTAATCAAGTCGGTAATCCGTGATGGAAAAAGCTGGGAAGCAGAAACTCTTAACTTCGATCAACAATGGGGAGATAGGTTCAAAAGCGTTATCTCAGAAGCCTGGGCTAACGACCCAACGAGTTTAGGAGAAAGAGTGCAATCATTGGTTCCAACTAAGATCCAAGGGGCCACATTCTTAGACATGGAGCCCACTGAAGAAGAAACCCTAATGATTGACCGAGCCAAGTCATTCCTAAGTGATGCTGGCTATCCAGTAGGCGCTATCATCAAGATTGTTAACTCAAAAGACCCTCACCTATATGGTTTTGAACACAAGGGCACCATCCACCTTACAAAGAAAGCATTTGATGAAGGTGTGTTTGGCCTAGTCACAACTATCTTTGAAGAGAATTGCCACACAAATGGACACAGTGACTTCAGCCGTAGCTTTCAAACTCACCTCATCAAAGAAGTGATTAAGCAAGCAGCAGGCAAACTAAAAACAGCATTATAAAATGAAAATCAAAAAATGTTATGTCGTAATGAATGATGAAGGAGTTATTCTGGTTTACTTAAATAAAAAAAGAGCCGAAAAAGAATCAAAACTAATTTCTGCTGACTACGGATCACAAGAAATAAATAACTGTTCATGGGTGGAAGAATCTAAAATAATCATAAAATGAGCGTATTATTCACATCAGACCCTCACATCGGTCACGTAAACATAGCTAGCTTCAGGTCCTATGTAGACAGCAAAGAAGAAAACAATGAGCTGTTTTTCGACCAGTGGAACAAGCATGTGAACAAGCGCACCATAGTGTATTTACTAGGAGATGTGATGTTTGACAGGCAACACATGAGTAGGTTTATGGCTCTTCCGGGAAAGAAAATCCTAGTAAAAGGAAACCACGACAACCACAAGCTAAAGACGGCAGATCACTTCCTCATGTTTGATGAAATCCATGGAATGCTCAAATACAAAAAGTTTTGGCTAACCCACGCTCCTATACACATGGACGAGCTAAGAGAGTGTGTGAACATCCACGGACACACTCACAACCACAGCATTGATGACAAGCGCTACATAAATGTGTGCCAAGATGTGCTCTATCCTAAAACAGGAAGCATATTCACAACACTAGAAAAACTAAAAAAACAAAGAGATGAAAACATTACAAACCATATTCAACACAGTGAGCGCTCACTTACTAAAGCAAAATAAAAAATGCTCAGACACAAATACATGTCTATACAGGAACAACGAAGGCTTAAAATGCGCCATTGGTGCCCTTATAGACGATAAAGTGTTTAAATTAGAACACAATGAATCGGGATTATCTTCAGAAGGAGTCATGGAGATGTTAAAAGCTTCGAGAGTTCACATTAACAAGAAATCAATGAATTTAATGCATGATCTTCAGGTCACTCACGATAACAGTGAAGTTAAACAGTGGAAAACCCAGCTGAAAAGCATAGCGAAAGCATACAAACTAGAATGTAAATTATAAAAACAATGAAAACATTACAAACCATATTCAACACAGTAAGTAAGCACCTACTAAAGCAAAACAAAGTGTGCGAAAATAACTTTTCCTGCGCATACAGAGGTCCAAACGGCCTCAAGTGTGCTGTAGGAGTGTTAATCAAAGACAAGCACTTCAAAAAAATCTACAACAATGATGGCATTTACCATGATGGTGTAATAAAAATGCTAACTCTCTCAGGAATACCTACTGACAAGGAATCCCTAATTTTCCTAACTAACCTACAAAGAATCCACGATACCGGAGAAGTTGAAAACTGGAAAACCAAGCTAAAAAACACAGCTAAAGCATACAACCTAAAGTGTAGCTTCTAGCCCCAGCTATTCCTTCATCCAGCAATAATTGGGTAATATGTCATTGTTCTTACTCCCGGCAATCACTTCAGATGGGCAATGCACTTTCACCTTTAAGTTGCACCCACAAGAGTAACAGCCCTCTAGTTTATCATCATAATCTGTCTTCACATCACCAATGAGTGCTCTACATTTGTCAGCTAGTCTAAAACATGGCTGACACCCCTCTATCTTCACGTTGAGAGGACAAGTGGAGCAAATGGCTGCCCTTCTATTAGATTCAGCTTGAGCCACCACAGTGCCATTCTTAGCCCATTTAGCAACAGTGCGAAGAAAAGTGGCTATTTCACCAACAGACACCACACGTTTTACAGATGGAGCATCATCAGTGCAAGATATACATTTTGGGTTTTGCTCACAATAAGCAGTGCCAAAGCGATGAAGCCAGCCAGAAGACAAATCACCACCATGCTCTTCACGATGATTCCTAATCATAGAAGTGAGTTGAATGAAGTTGCTAGTTTTAAACACCTTCCCAGCGTCATCAACATAAGACAAAGGTTGTTGACGGGCCAAACAGCTATATCTACCAAATCTCATAACCAAACATAACACCTCAAAAGAAATAAAACCATGAAAAAGTATTACATAAGCACTAAAAGAATAAATTTCCTAGGCAATGAATATGTATTACCAAAAATAAAAAGTGAAGACTTCAGCTATTCCGGACAATATGGAGATTACATGGGAGAAAGCGGAATCATTTTCGAAAGCCAGCGTCACCTACACAACACGCAAAAAGATGCAGAGAATTACCTAAAAAAACATTTCAATAATAACATAAAAAAATGAACGATTCAAACAAATTCAAAGTAGGCGATAAAGTGATACTCATGAAAAAAGTTGAAATCGACTCACAAAATAACTACATGGGATGGACACAATCCATGAATAAACTCATAAAACAAACAGCTGTAATAATTAGAAAAGAAAAATACAGAGCCGAGTTAGAATTTAAAGGGCAAATGTTCGATTGGGCCGTGAGTTATGAAGCAATAGAAATGGCGCCAATAAGCACTACCAAAGCGCATGACCACGCATAACACAAACAACCAATAAATACAATATGAAAACACTACAAGAAGTATTCAATATCGTCAGCAAGCACCTACTCAAACAAAATAAAAGATGCATGAGTGGAAGTCGGTGCGTATACAGAGGAGACGAAGGTATGAAATGTGCCATTGGAGCCTTAATAAAAGACGAGCACTTCGATGAAGCCCATAACCTATCCTCAGTTTACGACGATCAAATTCAAGATATGTTGAGAAAATCAGGAATAAACACAAGTAGTAGCGATATATTTTTTATGCGTAAATTACAAGATGTTCATGACGACACGACACCAAATAACTGGGAAAAAGAGCTCAAAAAAATAGCTAAAGCGCACAACCTAATACACACAACCTAATGAAAACACTACAAGAAACCTTCGACACAGTGAGCGCCCACCTACTAAGTCAAAACGAAAGATGCCAAAACGAAGAAGAAGTTTGTGCATATAGAGGAGACAATGGCCTTATGTGCGCTGTAGGAGTGCTAATTAAAGATGACGCATTTGATGAAAAGTGTAATCTTGATCTACTTGGGCTAAGTGGAGTAAATCTCATGCTAGAAAACTCAGGAATAAATACAGGCACCAAATCTATGAGTCTACTGCATGCTCTTCAAACTGTGCACGATCAAACTCAACCCAGCAAATGGAAGCAAAGCCTAAAAGACGTGGCAATGAAGCACGGCCTAAAACACGATTAAACCTATGAACAAAGTAATAACAAGAACGCTACAAAAGCCTATAAAAGCAGCAAATGGCATCCTCATAGTAGAGCTAATATCAATAAATACTTCAGCCCCGTTTATTTGGATGGTGCTAGATATTCACTCTGTTAAATTAGCTCTCCATCTAGGTTTTGAAGTGTGTGAGCTACATGAAGACTCAACAGAAACCTTGCTAGAAGACATGGAGCAATTCAACCCAGACAGTAAATACGCAATATAATATGAACGCAAAACAAGAAATAATCAAACACATTGGAGAAAAGAAAGCCGCATATGTCTGGATAACCAGTGAAGGCATGCGGGATGAAAAACAACGCACAATCGAAGGAACACCTAAAAAAGTAATCCCTCAGTTAGATTTTGAATACGATGAAGGATTTGGCGGCCAAGAGCTAGGAGGAATAATCTGGTATGAAGACGGAACATGGTCAGATCGAGGAGAATACGATGGTTCTGAATGGTGGCAATATCAATCCTGCCCAGACCTACCCGCATCATACACCCCCGATAAACAACAATAACCACACTAAACCTATGAAAGACAAAGAATACAAATCATACATGCATTTAGAGAAGCTAGGCACAGACGAAGTGGAAGGGATTTTACTAGGCACTTGCTATGTGTTTCCCAAAATTGACGGCACAAATGCTCAAATATGGTGCGAAGATAAAACCATTAAATGTGGATCAAGAAACAGAGAACTGTCATTGGATCTAGATAACGCTGGTTTCTTAGCTCACTGCCTTAAAAACGAACCTGACCTGCTACAACTATGTTCAGACAGAGCACCATTGCGCTTCTACGGTGAATGGCTGGTTCCGCACTCACTCAAAACCTACAGAGATGACGCTTGGAAGCAGTTTTACATCTTTGACGTGTATGACTCGGTAAATGAACGTTGGCTCCATTTTGACGAAGTGAGCGGCATCTGTAAAGGTTACGATGTGAATGTAATTCAACCACTAAGAGTCATTAATACCCCTAAGCTAGAAAACATCACTCGCTGCATGGAAGAAAGCAAATACCTAATCAAAGAAGGAGAAGGAATTGGAGAAGGAGTGGTGGTAAAAAACTACGCCTTTATAAATAGGTTTGGACGCACATGCTGGGCTAAAATGACAACAAACGCATTTAAAGAAAAGCACATCAAGGAAATGGGAGCCCCTAAAACATCAGGAACAGCATATGTAGAAGAAGCCATAGTTGAAGAATTCCTAACAAAAGAAACAACAGACAAAATCATCGCTAAAATCAGAACGAGAGATGACCAGTTTGGATCAAGAAACATTGGCGAACTACTAGGCACTGCATTTTACGATCTAGTAAAAGAAAATTGCTGGGAGTTTATCAAAAAACACAAGCAACCAACCATTGATTTCAAAGTGCTCAACCAATTCACAACCAAAAAAGTGAAGTCCACCTACCCAGAACTATTCTAAACCATGAAAGACATACCAACACACGTGCTAAAGCCAAAAGACGCCAAAGAAGACTCACAATGCCCGTATGACCTGCACACAGAAGAGGCAAATGCATGGCTTGAAGTGTTTTACAGAACACATGGCAGCGGAGCACCAGATGACCTGTGCAACCTCTGTGGACTACAGCCATTAGAAGGAATGGACGATGCTTGTGTAAGTTGCCAACTAGAAATCGAAGAAACCGAAGAAAAAAAAGAAATCAAACAGGGTAACATAGACCCCAAAGGAGCAGCTGGAGCGCTAAAAGTGCCCATGCAGTATTTACCACTAAAAGCGCTAGGACCTGTAGCAGAAGTGATGAAGCTTGGAGCTAAGAAATACGGAGCTAAAAATTGGCTTTGGCACGATGGTGTAGGGCTCCACACATATAAGGGAGCGATCCTCAGACACCTAGCTCTAATCGACGAAGGGCAAGATGTAGACGATGAAAGTGGTCAGCTTCATCTAGCCCACATAGCAGCCAGTTGTCTCATCCTCATCGACGCAATAGATAAAGGTAAAATGATAGACACTAGAGTAGAATCAGACCCGAAAGCAGTGTCAGTGACTAAAGAAGACAAACAACCTGTGCCCTTCAACCCAGCAACCACCATCATCACTAATCCAAGATATTGGGACTGTAACTGCGAGAACTACTACATCCAGGAAAAGCTTCACACCACACATTGCACATTATGCGCATGTGATGAAGATGATTGCTCAGACTCAAGAATTGATGAAGTTGATGAAGGCTCCCAATTTGCCGACCTCAGACCATTAACAGACCTCGAATCATAACCAACCAAAATCATGAAAACAATAAACCAAGCCACAGCCATCAAAGTAATTATGGCAATCGAAAACAAAGATGAACAAGCCCTGGAAAGCATGAACATACAAGTGTTTGGAAACAAAGGCAGATTGTGGACCAACACAGCCTGCATAACCAACCTGGACAATGTAAAAGAACAGTGCAACCCAAGACTATCCTTCAATCATTGCACAATAGAAAACATTGGGTGCCCAGATTGCTTAGCCACTCTAAAACAAATAGCCAACACATCTACTCTGACGCAGTGACAATCAACACAACATGGCTTTACTAGCCTAACCTAAATCAACTTAGTTTGTTTTATTTTTTAATTTAACAAGCTAGCCATCCAGACACAAAAATATCCCCCTAGTTTGCTGTCATTCGGTGCTTAGAGTTCTTTCAGAGAGCCAATAGATGGGTGATCTACCACAGACGTTGTAAGTCCTGATCTCTTACCTTGCCGGAATAACACGGCTTAGTTAATCGCTTCTAAGAATCTTTCGACCAAATGCGATAGCCCACACTGATTGGCTAGTGAGCTATGTTTTTACAGTCTTAGCTTAAGAACTCTCCTTTCAGTTACAGTGATGGTAATCTGAGGTTTGCTTAGCTTGTTAAACAAAAACATCGTATTAGGAGGAAAAGCACGAATGCTAATGTGAAACGCTCCTTAATACGATGCTGTAATGCTTTCTAGATATGAATCCCTACTCAGTAAAATTGTATTTGATCATGGCGTTTCACTTCCTAAATCTAACCGAAGAATTAACTCCGATAAAGTCACCCTACTACCTAATTAAAAATAAAGCAACCACTAAAACACATATGACCAACGAAACATTCATCACCGCAGACAAACTCACCGTATGGAATAACATGGATGAAATTGAATGTGGTCCATGCGAAAACGACAAAGCAGTGTTAACCTTCCACCACAAAGGGCTCATACACGAAATGATAATCAACAGATCTCAAATAGATTTTGCCATAAGCAGGCTATCTGAACTATAATAAATAAAATATGAAACCAGAAACATTAGAAAGGATAGGGGTAGAAGACATCCTCCTAGAAAAGTTTGAAAAAATAATCTACATAGCAGTAAAGACAAATAAGCACCTATATAACTTAAGCCACTATCACGTCACGCACGAAGATGAAGATGGCAATGAATACAACGAAAACGGAAAACCACTATAAAATGACAGAATTACTAGAATCCTACATGAACGGAAACATTGCATGGGTGAGAAAGCGCATGATCAACAGAGGCCACACACTCAGCGAAGTGTTGGAAGCGTATATAGACACATATAATCCAGACACCCCGGACATCTTACTATTTGTAAAGAGACTAGAACGATAATGAATACCACTAAATAATAATGAACATCACCGAAATAATAAATGTCACCCTCAGTAGGAGAGCCCAATGGTATCCTGAAGTGAGTTTGCTCGTATTAATGGTGCTGGCTGAAAACCACGGCATGATGAGCAGAGAAGAGATAACCCACAGAATCTCTGGATGTGTAGTGACAATCAACACAACAATAAGAGAACTAGTGAGAAATGGATTGATTAATAAGATCATAGACAAAGGCAATCACCACTTCAAACTAAACAAAGCCGGAGAAGCCAAATTAGTAAGCATATTAAAACAACCCAAATAATACAAACAAACTAAAACACATGTTTAATTACAGCAACACATGCCCAAGCATAGACAGAGAAATTGAATTAGCCAAAAGCCATATTAAAGACTTCATCGAAGAAATAATAGCAGAACTCTCTCCCTTCATGTGCGACAGGTCAAAACTAATGCGAGACTTTGTGGAGCAATACACTGACAGTCTATATGAAGACCTTGAAGATTGCTTTGAACTAGTTAGGACGACAAACTCAGACATGAGAAGTGAGGCAGAAAAGCAAATGCAAGACCTACAAGATGAGTTAGAAAACGCTAAAGAAGAATTAGCAACAGCAGTGAACGATATTGAAACCGCAAAAAATGAAACAGAAGAAGTAAGAGTTGAATTATTTAACGCGCAACACCACCCATAACAAACTACTAAATCATGAAAAAAATAGATAGAATCAAAAAAGCCATTACAGAAGACAAAGAGATTTATAAAGCCATTAAAGATGACGTGAATGAATGGAGCACCTTAGAAAGAGAAGTGAATTACTTCATTGATACAGCAAACCACTACATAGAGGCTACAAAAAAGCGCAGCTCATTCACCATTTGCAGGAGCTACAACAACAGCTCTGGCAGCTCCGTGAGGTCGTTTGGAGCAGCATTCCCGCTACCTGGAGGCAAAGTGAGCTTCATCCACTTCAACGGCTGGTTAACAGGGCCTATGGGTGAACGTAAATCAAGAAGCGGAGAAGGATTGTCATTCAGCTTCCAAAACATGGATGTGGTGTTTGGCATGCACTACGGCATCATCCACAAGCTGGGCTCATTAGGCTTCCTTAACAAAGCTCAAATGGCAGACCTAGCTCAAAAACAACCAAGACAATTATGACATGTTTACAGTGGAATTCAGAGAAGCCGGCCAATGGTGGCAAATAGAAACGTGCATATCCTTAGCAATCGCTCTACAAGTGGCATCGCTATACTGCCGGCATCACCACGAAGAATCATTAAGAATAATCAACCCAAAAGGAAAAGTAATAGAATTATGAAAACAAGAAAAACACGCACAGCTTGGCCGAAAACTGAAGTAGATTGGAGCAAGAGCAACAAAGAACTATCAAAGAAATTAAACATCTCATATGAAACAGTGTGCCAATACAGGAGAAAACAAGCTCCAACCACATGTAAAAGCCTAATCACCTGGGCAGCAGTGAATTGGTCCAAAAGCAACAAGCAGTTGGCTAGTGAACTAAAAGTGTCCTACACAACAGTGACAAAAAAAAGAACAGAATTAGCTCCAGACACAAAAAGAAAGCTAAGCTTTGATGGTGTAGATTGGTCAAAATCAACCAAAGTGATTGCCATTGAAAAAGGCTGCCTCATCACTCAAGTGAGCAGAGCTAGAAAGGCCCTAGCGCCAGAAACAAGATACTCACACAGATTAACATCGGCACAAAGAAAAACCAATAAAACAAATCTAGCTGGACTAGATTGGAGCTTAAGCGACACAGAGCTAGCAATACAGACAGGGTGTAATCCAAAAGACATGAAGAAAAATAGACCTAAATACGCGCCAAACACAGTAGGCATAGTGCATGAGTATCCAGACACAAAAGAGCCAGTGCTTATTGGTGACTACATTTCAGTGAACGACTGCGGAAAAGAAATCATCACGGAAGTAGTGAGTATCCACAATGAACCATGGGTGAGGCTACCTTACCTAAGTAAAGTGAAAGTATCCTATCTACGTGACTTCAAAAAAGCAATCTAATGAAACTACTAGGAATAAAAACCGAAAAAATGGAATGCGATTGGAAATCAATGAAAGATGCGCCTTATGATGGCACCGTAGTTATAGGTTTACATCAAGGGGGTGAAGAGTCTCTAATGTTTTGGACCGATGAAAGAACATGACCGGGTTATAACGTGGGGACTCCTCCCATGCTTGGCTCAGGATGGGCTAGCGCAGAAGATGGAATTTATGGATACACATTAGATGAAATAGAAAAGTGGAGAAATGAAATGTAACAAAAATCAAATAATATGAAACTACTAGGAATAAAAAACAAAAAAACAATCATAGCGTCAATGGGGCACCACGACTACATAACGCACGGCAAACTAATGATGGATGGAGGGCAACCTCACACAATACAATATGCCGGATATAGTCGCCAAAACGGCACCCCTCAATGGTTTGAAGTGGAACAATCATTTGACAAGCTCTACAGCGACTACCAATTTCACGAAAAAGGTAAAAGAAAATGGGGAGTGTGGAACCTAAATGAAGTGACACTCATAGACAAAGCACATGCTCCAGAAAGAAATACAGAAGAATTAGCAAAGCATGCTCTTTGGGGCACACGTGGACTAAATGGAGATGAAAACCTACACTACATCCTGCTCAGCAAGTGCTGCTCAAACCACCTATCCAAGATCAAAGCTATCTGCGAAGAAAGAGAAAACACAGAGCTAATCAAAATCATAAACACCATACAATCATGGAAATAGACGAAGTAATAAAAAACCTAGATAAGCACAACAGGTGGAGACGAAGCGAAGAAGACATGGAGATGATGCACCCAACCCTGTTATGATTAACGATTGACGAAGCTATTTTAATACTAAAGAGTGTTGAAGATGAAAGAAAACACAAAAGAAAATGACGTGTGGAACCAAAAAGGCTCAATTTGGAAATCAGAAAGCGCCTATTGGAATTGGATTCGTGGGCAATTAAGAAGAGCTAGTAGCCGCTACCCAATCAAAAACGCATTTATTAGAGATAATAGACACAGACTAGATGGAGGGTATTACAAGAATGGCAAAAAGAAAACAATGTGGGGAGGAGTGTGCAATGAATGCAGCGGCTCGTTCAAAATGAAAGAACTAGCAGTGGATCACATTGAGCCGGCTGGTAGCATGAACTCACCAGATCAACTAGAAGCCTACATAACCAGGTTGTTTTGCAGCTATGACAACTTCCAATTCCTATGCACCACTTGCCATGAAATAAAGACCTACCAAGACATACAAAAGATAAGAGGAGTAGTGATCGACAAAAACGATGCTGTCAGAGGCAAAGCCCACGCAGCAATGGTGAAGCTCAAAGTGACACCACTCAAAAAGATAATGACCCAAAAGGGAGCAACAGAAGAAAACATGAAAAACAAAGCCCACCGAGATGCATGGCTAAAAGCATTCCATAACATTTGGTGGTAATACAATTATGAAAACAGAAGCGAAACCAAAAACATGCCTTACATTTGATGAGTTCACCAGAGCGCGAAAAATAAAAAACACACTAGACGACAGACACCAAATAAACAAAGAATGGATAGGAAAGCCCACACGGCAGTTTGTATTTAGATTCTGCTCCTACTACATCAACAGCTTCCCATCATACAAGAAAGCCCAATCCTACGCTTTAGAGTGGGAAGAAAAAAGAAGAACTGATTTTTAACAACGACAAACAAAACAAATGAAAAACATTAAAGAAGAAAACGACAAGATAATCAAACCCATGCTACATCAAATGGCAAAGCTAGACATGAGAGAAGCGGAGGTCATGCGCCAAGCGGGAATCACATCAGCAATTTGGCACCGAGTTAGAAACAACAAAGCCAGCCCAAAGCTCCATCAACTAAACAGCATAGCAAAAGTGCTAGGGCTAGAAATCAGAATCACAAGAAAATCAAATGAGAACACTCAAAATACATAGAAAATAAATCAAATGAACAGTAAAATAGAATTATACGAAGCAGGGAAGAAAGTTTATTCTCCCGACATGTTTGCAGTGGGAGCTGCCAATATGAAGCATGACAGCGTGAACAACATTGGAACCATCCAAGTGCCAGAAGAGCAATACCACGGCATTGTCACCTACGACGGTAAGCCAGTGATTAGCCAATCAGGGTTAAAAAAGTTTGATGAAGATGCAGAAACATGGAGCGCTAAAATCCCATTCATCAGAACCAGACCAGTGGTGCTAGGCTCTCTAGTAGACTGTGCTGTGCTTAACTCAGAAGATCTAGGCACATACCTATTCCCTACAGGCAAAGAAGCTCTAGGCACCACCACGGAAGGCAAAGCGCTAAAAGCCTTATCCCGAAAACAAAGAAAAGAAATCATCAAGCCAAATGAAGTGAATCAAATCCTCGCCAACATCCACAAAATGTCTGAAGACAAAGAAGTGATGGGCATGCTCAATGGAGCTAGCACACAAATTCAAATGCTAGACACTAGACATGACATTGGAGTGAGGGGCATGATTGACATTCTCCCAAGCAAAACATCAGAGTTTGGAGACGGTATTTGCGACATGAAGCGCACAGGCCAATTCCTCCCTGCTCAATGGAGAGCCCACGTATTCAATATGAGGTATCACTGGCAAGCAGCCATGTATTTGGACCAATTCAATGCAATTTGCGATGCTCATGGAAAACCAGAAGAAAAAAGAACCAAGTGGTATTTCCTCATCTGTTCATCAGCAGCTCCATTTGGCTGTGGAATCAATGAACTATCAGAGCAAGCAATTAAACTAGGGAGAGAGCAATACATGGAAGCAATGAGCAAGTTTAGAAGGTGCACTCAAGAAAAAGAATACCCAAACCCATGGAAGGGTGGAATGAAAACAATCAAAACATATAGCGAAAAATAAATGAAAAAAACAACAGAAATCAAAGAGCTGACAATGGTTTGCCAACAAGGAACCAAAAGTTACCGTCTAGGACAATCCGTAAATAGTTTAGTAATAGATAAGATAGAAAAAACGTTCGAAGACATGCTTGAAAATGGCATCACCGTATTATACACTGGATATACATCAGGCAGCGAGATTGTGTTCACAGCCGAAAACGTGCCTACAGAGTGCGAGTATCAACCAAAAAGAGAATCAACATAAATGAAAAACCTAATAATCGAAGAAGACAAGCAGCACGTGATGAAATATGAATTCATGGAGCAATATCAAGACCGCATCCCACTAAAAATGGCCATCATTGAGTCGGGGTTTCCACCAGAAAACTGGCATGAGTTATTCAGAAAGAACGCCTTAATCACAAGGAACGAATACGCCACCTCAATTAAAAAGATTGTAAAATCAAGAATAACAAACTACAAACTGTTAGCACTTTAAATAATAAAAACATAAAACATAAAATATGAAATATAAAAACCTAAAAGAATTAAAACAAGCGTATGACTCAGGAGAGCTCGACAAAACTTTAAGCCCACTAATACTAGATAATGACTGTGCGTATGCATATGTCAATGAAAAGAGTGTCTACGGGAGTGATGAGCCCCCAATGCGCGAAATCCTTGCTGAAGCTCTAAACATGCTTGGCATCCCGTCAGAGGCCTGCTAATAACCCCAACCAACAAACCATAAAACATATGAACGAAATAAAAAAATTAGAATCTTTGCTGGAAAAACAATATAAAGCAGTAGTTTACCTAACTGATGTTATAAAAAACTTGCATGAACCTGATATGGCCACAATGCACAAAGGGCGTAAAAACATATTGGAAATGAAACAAATAGGCAGCCTGTGGCTAATGAAGCAAATGGCTAAATACCTTGATGGTTGTGACGCATGGACAGATTGTGACACGTTATCCACAGAAGAAGCATTCGCGAAAGGTTATTTATACCAACCAGACCTCCTGAAAGTCAAAAAAACATAAATCATGAAAGACAAAAAGAAAACAACACCTAAGCCAGTTAAAAGCACAACAAAGAAAGCTAGTGCAACAAAAAAGAAACCAACAACCAAATACTAAATAATATGGAATCACCAACAACACTACCACACTCAGCGTTAAACACGCACATCGGAGCAGACGCTAACCTCGGTTTGCTACTACTAGCCAATGGCTATGACTACTTCAACTTCCCCGGGCTAATTGACGCCTACTTATGGGAAGAAGACGATGGCCCTATGCTGTCAGTGCTGTATACAGGAGAACTATCTAATTCAATAGCTGAAGATCTAGCTGACCACTCCATTGTGAGTGAAAGCGGAATTCAAGAAGCAACCTTCTTCACCAACCCAGACTACGCAGAGCACTTCCAACAGCTCATTGACGACAGACCGGATTACATTAAGCCATCTATTGTGGAAAGAATGAATGTCATGCTAGAAGATATGAAATCCACCACGCCAAACCAAGCCCAAGCTAAACAAGAAGCGTTGCTTGCGGAAGCTGCTGAAGCGTCATTTGGAGGTAATAAAAATGTCATCATCAATCCATCAGACAACATTGTGCCACTATCAGGAAAGCGTGAAACAAATACAATCATTCCGGGCACTCTACCAGAGTCAGCAACAGAAGGATTAAAAGAGCACCTACGCCAAGAAACAGGAACAATAATTAAGCCGTAATCCCCTACCCTGCGCCCTTGGTGGGTGGCGCATAACAAATCTCTGTATACTGAAAAGCTACAGAGGGTCTAGAGTGTTGGAGAGATCTCCAGCCAGGCTAACCTGCTAACAATTTAACGCTATGAAAGCAACAATACTAGATACAGTGACCGGAAAGAAAGTGACAGTCGATGGCCCACGATCATGGGAATGGGCTGAAAACAACTACTCATGCGACTGCAACCGCAACGAGTGGAACGTGGATACAGGAAAGCCATCTGGAAGATGCGAAGGCTCTGAAAGGTTTCTAGTTATAAACGCCGTAATGGATGATAAAGAAGACTACAAATACACACTGGCCGAACTAAACGAAGATTACCCCGCAGCGCTAATCGCTAAATTTATACAATAACACACCACCATGAATAATCAAACACACGGCAAAGGCGACAAACGCCGGGACAACTTCAAAGCATTTCATGGCTCAAGCTATTGGAATAAGAAAAAACCAGCTGAAAGAATATCACTCAGCAAAGTTGAAGATCTAATAAAGAAAGTAAAAAAACTACACAACCCATAAAAACATGACATCACAAAATAACAAAGTAACTGAAGAAATAAAGACAGCTCTTGAATTAGTGAGAAAGTATGACACTCAAGAAGAAGCCGCAGCAGCAATGGGCCTAACTAGGTCATCTTTCCAAAGAAGACTAAGGAGAGCAAGAGACTTAGGCATGGATGACACCCTAGCTCCGGCTAGTATATCTGAAGGCCTAGCATTTAAAAGCACCACTGTCCAATACGACAGAGATGGCAAAGTGATCCAAGAGTGGCGAAGACTACTACCGCAAGCAGAAGAACTACAATCATTCGTTGCTGGGTTAATAGAAACAGCCGGAGGAAAAGGTAAATCTACAAAGTTTAAGAAGAAAGCTGATGATCAGTCAGATGTGATGAAAGAAATATGCATTAATGACGCTCACATTGGCCGTTTATGCTGGGGAGAAGAGTCTGGTAGGGACTATGACCTAAAAATAGCAACAAAGGCCGTTTTGAGTGCCGTAAGGCTCGCATTGGGTAAATCATCATATGGTAAGGTCACTCTAGTATTTGGAGGAGACACCATGCACGCTGACAACAGAAGCAATAGAACAGAAAAATCAGGCCACTCACTAGACGTTGATGGACGATATTCAAAGATAATGGGAGTGACAAGAGCTGTCATGCAAGAAGCAGTGCACCTATGCTCAGAACGAGCTCCAGAAGTAGAAGTGGTAATCATTTCAGGAAACCACGATTGGCACGCTGCCATAGCATTGAGACACATTGTGCATGCATTTTTCTCAGACTGCAAAAACATACTCGTAGATATGAGCCCCGCACCAAGAGTTTGCAGAACATGGGGCACCGTCATGCTAGTATGGGCACATGGAGACTGTGTGAAAGCACCAAAATGGCCAGAAGTTGTGGCAGCTGAGTTCCCTCAAGAATGGGCAGCTACTAAATACAGATTTGTCCATCTAGGTCACATCCACCATAGAAAAACATTTGCCACACAACCCATACAAGCAATGCCGGGTGTCACAGTAGAGTTTTTAGACGCACTATGCACACCAGACAGCTGGCATTGTGAACATGGCTATGTAGGCATCACACCAGCTGCACAAGCATTCACCCACCACAAGCAATGGGGAATGATAGACACACAAACAATCACCCTAGACAGAGCGCTAGCAGAATAACATGGCTACAACATTTGAAAACATACCACTAAACGGAATAAGAGCGGCTGACATATCCACTCTCCACTCAATACTTCAATCGCACATCGAAGAAGGTTGTTACTACGGGAACAGAAAACAATATAGAGAACGACTAGAGAGATTAGATACATGGCTTGGAAATGCATGCAAACATGCATACTCAGAAGGAGTGAAAATGCCTAAAAAAACAATAACCTTAGACAGAGCATTGGATGAATAAACAAATAGTAAACATCACCAAATGTGGGCACCACCATAGTAAACTACATGGATGGAATCAATACAAATGCTGGTGGTGGCAAAGAGATGGTAAATGGGAGAGAGCCGGAGAAAGATTGTTAACAGAATTTGCGAAATCATTCCCTGGAGTTATCCTGAAAATGAAAAAGCCAAACGGAGACGCCGTGTTTTGCTCACCTAATAAAGAAATTGAGCTGAAAGAGTATTTAAAATCAGATTACGAATGGAGAGCTCTACAAGAAATAACAAAAACCGGAGCATCATATAGGCACTAACCCAAACCAACTAAATAAATGAATAAGCCATGCGTAAATGAAGACGGGACAGCAAATAAAAATCATGTAAAGAAGATGTGGAATGTTGCTCTCAACACAATGATTGACGATTACAATAATGATTTAAGTGATGATGATTTCAATGCCAGGGTAGATGAATTCAAAGAAATGGCGAACCAGCTAGCGTTGCAAAGCAAACCAACAACCAACCAGATAACGAATATGAGTAAATCAAGAGAAGAGACAGTTAAGATACTACTAGACCAAGGATGGCTTGAATTCCCAGACCTGTTTAGAAAATCCGATAGATGCCTATACAAGCGATTTGATACGCCTACAATGTGCAGGTGCAACGATGACAAGAAAGTCATACAAGTCGGCATTGCGGTCTATGAGCATCTAGGAAAGTGCAGCTACGAATTGCAACTGTGCGGTGAGATTCATGACGGAACATGGGTAGATTTGAAAAACTACAGTTTGCCAGATGAAATAAACGAAGGCCTGCTACTAATCCCTAGACTACTCAACACGTGGGAGTCGATAGCATCACAACCAACCAAATAACGAATATGAACCGAAAAATTAAGAAAGAAGCACACAAATTAGGGCTGAAAATCACAGAATACGAGGGATTTATAAGAGGCGGGTTGTGGGACGGCGAAATGATGCATCGCGGCTTGTGGGTGTTTGAAACCTCACCTCTCCACGAAACTTGTGAGGAAACTATGACCGTTTGCGAATTTAACCTTCGTGAGGTCTTGACCAGTATGAGTGAAAACGCTGAGTGTTTTGCTAGATAACCAACCAAATAACACCATGAAAACGATAAGTAACAAAATAATCCAAGCCATAAGGTTTCTCATCCCCTACATGCTAGCCGTAGTCATCACGTATTGTGGAATAATTAAAGGGAGTGTGTGGTCTGCATGGCTAACCATCCCATTCTTCATCCTGTTTGCCGTTTGTGCCGACTGGCTACTAATCAACCTATTAAGGAAATGAAAAACATAACAAAGATTAAAATAACTGAACAATGTGAGTCGTGGGAATGTGGAGATCATTGCTGCTCAGGCACCCATACAAATGTGTGGATAAATAGTAAGCAAGTGATGGAGAACGAAGACTTCTTCAATGTTTGCGAGAAAACAGCCCAGATGATATGCGACCACCTGGGCTTAGAGTTTGAAATGGAAGAGGAAGATTAATCCATACCCCAGCCACCTACTTTGGCCTTCTTAGCGGCAGCAGCTATCCTTAATAGCTTAGCCCTGTGCTCCGTAAAGCTAGATCCATCGGGAAGGTTTGGCTTAGACTTCTCACCATCATTGTCCTCATACCAATAAGACTCATCCACCCTTACTAGCCCCTTAGCAGCAAGTAGCTCATGCAAGTAAACTTCTTTACCTTGGTAATCAACAGTCACATAAGAATACTTTCTTCCGGCGTCCACAGCATCATCATAACGTGTGCTCACCTTAAACTTGTTATCTCTCAGTAGATTGGTGGCAAAGTTTTTAGCTATGCGGCCAAGCTTAAGAGCACTATCTTTAGATGTGCCAAAGTAGTCCATTTGCTCCTGAATCCGATCCATGTTGCTATTTTGCTTACCTTTTTCATTCCTCCCAGGGTAAGTTTTGTATCTCTTCTCGTTAGTATCCACATGGTAAAGTCTCACTTCCACCTGCTTGCCATCGTTCTCCATGTAGAAACTATCTCCATCATTATTCTTGTGGAACACAAGCTTGTTATCTCCTAAAGTAGTAAACTCCTTAGATTTCAAGTTAACCAAGCTAAGCTCTGAGCCAGATTGGTCACTCACTTCATCACCATAACGGCTGTTATAGTCCTTGTATTTTGGCTTCTCAGGAGACACATCGGCAAAGGAAGACTTAAGTGCGAATGGAGAGATGAGGTCCAGTGATGTGTTTTTAGTCTCAGTTGATCTTGTGGGATTGCTGATGGATAGCTTAGAACCACCCCTGTAATCTTTCTTCTTACCAAAGCTAGGTCTTGATCCACCTTTCTTACCAAAGCCATCATCTGCGAAGCGCTGAACATCTCTCTTCTCGTTCACTCCCTGCTTCAGACGAGCTCTAGTCTCACGTTCTCCAGCTACAAGCATCATTATGTATGCTGCATCCTTCCAATCAAAGTCAGCCTTCTTGCGGCCTAAAGTGTAGCTCTCTATCACATCAATAAATGTATTGGCTGTAGTGCCAACTGTGCCAAGTATGCCCAAGCTATCCTTAATGGTTTGATTAACAAATCCATCATGTGTGAGCTTGCTGCCAGTAACTTTCTCAGTGGCCCACTTAGATGATGTGCGAACAATGTCATTCGCTGGATTCAAAGCCAACCAAGGAACCACTGCACCAACATTGCCAGCCACCCAGTTTGCTCCGTAAAGCGCAAAGTAATCCTCGTAAGACTTAGCCTCGTCATCAGGGTGAAGCAAATACTTACTGAAGGCATCAAGAGCATCTTGTTGTTTCACCTTCTCGTCCTCATCGTCACCGGTAGTGAGTAAAGCATATAGAATTGCTAGCCCTTCTGGCTTGCTGAATAGGTAGAATGTGTTTTGAAGCATTAATTCACTAAGCTTGCCAACACCAGCCATCTTGTCAGAAAGTGTTTCACCTCTCTTAATCATCGAAAAGCCAGACCTAGATCCAGAAACAAGTGATATGACCTGACTATTGTATGAAGCGGCTATCTTGGAAACAATGTTAATAGCAGCGCTATCGCTACCTTGCAAGAATGCAGATTTGTCAGACTGCTTAGATTGACCAATAGACTCTTCCGACCTAGCTCTAGATAAAGCTAGCTCAGCGTAATCAATATCAGGGTTATCATAAAGCGTAGTGCCTGTTCTCTTCTCATACTCAGTGGCAAATATGGACTTGGCTGTCCATCCATCCACAGAACCAATAAGTTTATTCAAAGCAAAGCTTCCTGCGCTTCGTCCCTTTGAAAAAACGTAAGCCGGAGCAGTGGCTACCTTTTTAGTTAAACCATACTTACCCCACTTCTTCCACATGCGATCACCAGCTTCAGCATCACCACCTTCAAAACCACGTTTAGATATGGATGGCTCAAGCCTAGCAATAGCACTCAACAGCTTCTGCCTCTTCTCGCCATGTAGAAACATGTTACCAATAAACTTTTTAATGCTTAATGGGTTTCTAACCATGTAAGTGAGAGTTGGAGCAAAAAACTGTGTAATTGGCTGCCATGCAGAAAGCAATCCATACTGAGATCCAGCTTCAGCCATAGAATGGAAAAGACTCTCCCATCCACCAGCATGTCTCACCTTAGGATGATCATTGGCAAACTTCTTGCTAATCAATGATGAGATAAACTCAGAAGCGTCAGCAACAGCCTTATCCACACCCTTCTCATTAGCTGTGATTTGGTTTATCATTGGCTTTTTCACATCTGTAGGTATGCCAGCAATAGGCCCAAACACATCTCCGATTAAAGAGTAGGATGAGTGAGTGTTTAAAGAATACAGCATGGTCTTAACGGAGGAAGAAAACGTCATACTTCCCTTCAAGTTAATAGCTGTATTTTCCTCACCTTTATAACGAGCTCTAGCGTAAGAGCCCTCAGGTAAGTTGGTTAACACTGAGTCAAAGTCACCATCTCTCATTTGATCCTGTGAATATGAAGTGATAGGAGCAAAGTTAACAAATCGACCAATAGGAGTTCCCTTGGCGGCCATAGAGGCAGCTACAGCCGGCCTAAGCTCAGCAAACACATCTCTCACTGTTTGTATAAACCCAACTTGTGTGTCTGTTAAGGTGCCCATCATGTCAGCCTCTACAGAAGCGTAGAATGAAGATGTTTGAGTGTCGCCAGCATGCTCAGAAGAAATCTCCTTAGCCTTAGCTAGCACAGCTTTATTCACCTTCACCTGATCATTAACAGTTCTTTTGTATTCACCACTAACATCCATAGATGATGCAGCATCCTCCATAACCTCGATTGAAGTTTCAAAAATGCTCATCGCTTTCTTAAATTGATCTATGGGAGCAGTGGAGTCGTCATCAACATAACTAAGCAACTGAGCAACCATGCTAGCCTCAAAGTCTTGCTCTTCATTAAGCCCCTTAAAGCTATCCTTTATCCTCTTAACATAAGCATCGGTCATCACATCAGCGCCATTAGTCCCGGATTCTCCATCAACTCCAGACCTCAATGTTTGACTTATGTGTTGAACATACTTTTGAGCGTCCAGGTTAGAAGCAAACTTAGTATCTATCAATCCATCGTGATGATGCATTTGAGATTCAAGCACCTTCCATGCTGCTTTACCTTTAGCGCTAGACTTAGCTACAATGTGAGCCATTGAGTTTTTCATCATAAATGCACTCACCTTGTGATGGGCCACAGAGCCAAATTTAAGATTACCTTTAGCATATTCAAGCAAAGCAGATGAAGCCATGTCCTTAATATCACCATCAACATCGGGATCAGAAGCAATAGCAGCCAAATCATTAATCATAGCTTGATACTGCCTAATAAACGTCATTGAAGCGCTGCTAGGTGTGTCGCCAGTGGCTGACTCATAAGCGTCTTTAACAAGCGAGTTGTTTGCTATAAGCGTCTTAAATATGTCCTCAGACATTGCTTTGGATTCCTTAGACACCTCCACATTCATGCTAGGAATAATACTCCCCTTCTCATTGAAGTAGGTGATGGTGCTATCGTCCTTAACCACCGCTTGGCTAACGGTTAATGGGTTTTCAGTTTGGCCCACACCAATATTGTTATTCACTCCCTTATTAGCTGTAGGTGGAGCACTCAACCTTTCGGACATGCGCACCCTTGGCTTAAGCTTAGCGAAATTATCATTGTCACCAACAATCAATTCATCCAACCCGGAGCCGTCCTCTTCAGAAAACATATCAGGAGCCACTTTGTCAAAAAACTCAGAAGCCTTGTTTAGATCAGCGTCACTAAAGTTACCATTCAGGAATTCGCCGGAAAGCAAACTCTTATAAACAGCCCTCTTACGATTAAAGTCAGAATTACCCTTAATGGCCTTTTGTGTCCCATCAACTCGATTTATCCAGTTTCTAACCATCTCCATAGTGGAGTTTGATAGTAGCTTGTTCCTAAACAAATCCTCAATAGACGGAACATTCATCAAGTCATCATAACTAGTTTGTAGTTCCCTAAATGAGTTCAGTTTAGCGGCTAGCTTCAGTTGCTCAGATTCAAGCGACACTCTTTGCTGGAATAAATCTGGCTGGAAAGTAGAGTCAGCAACAGTCTTTTTAGAATTACTGGCTATTGGAGCAGCAAAGTCACTATAGGATTCAGCTGCAAAGTTGGCGCCAGTGGCAGAAGCATATAGTTCTTCAGCCTTACTAAGGATGGCCTCAGCGCTATACCTCTTAAGTTGATCGTAAGAGTAGTCTGAGCCAACACCCCCTAGTTTCTTGTGAGTATCTGCTATAACTGTTGCAGGGCTCATAGATGAAAGAGAAACGTCCAAGTTCACCATGGAGGTGTATAGAGCGCTTGTATCCACAAGAGTAAACTCACCAGAGGAAATGGACTCACTAATGACAGACATGAGCTCATCTTTAACCTTGGTAATCATTCCAGACGTGGAAGAAAACGCTCCCACCTCAGGACCAAACTCCATCGACTTAATCACACCCAAGGCCTCTTTCGCCGCCTCACTTATCTTCTCAGAATCCACAGCGCTGCTAACCCTCAGCAGGTTCTCATCAACAATAGACCGACTAAACAAAAGGGAAGAAAGGGCGCTATTACCCTCATTCAAGGCTCTAGCTCTATTTGCTATAGTTGCACCCAAAACCACAGCCATGCCACTAACGGGCTCCTCAGCTACCTCGTTGGCGTTATTTATGAGGTTACGATTAACAAGTATAGGGTTGCTAGGTTTTGACGATCTTGAATTCCTTGCGTTCCAAAACACCTCAGAAGCAGATGAAGCCGCGAGAGCCCTTTCCGTTCTCCGCTCAAACTCAGCATCAATGGCAGTCACCTTAGCTTCGTTATCAGAAAGCATTTCCTCGGCCTTCTCGAGCTCAGTAAGCTTAGTTTTCCCATCAGAAGATGTTCTCCGCTTATCACTCATAACCTCCATAGCTGTCTGAGCCTCCTTCAAGGCCACGGCAGCAATACTAAATTCAGCGCTACCAAGGTCAGATCCCTCAGAAAACCAACTCACATCACTATCAGCTTTAGATTGAAAGAAGTTGAAAAACTGAGCATAGGCCCTCACAGTGTGACCTGAATTACCAAGATCACGAATACTGTTAATAACAGAAACCGCCTCAGCCTTAAGCTTATAATTAAGATCTGGATTCAGAAAACCATATAACTTTGAAAAGTGCTTTCGAGCATCAAGGTTAGCCGTTAATGATGCCGGGTCAGCAATTCCTTTGCTTGTGAAAAATTCATCAAGATAAACAGTTTTAATATCACCAATGGCCGACTTACCATCTCGATCCTGCTTATCCAACTGAAGCTCAGCCCAGGTCTTTCTTTGTTGCAAAGAATAGGCTGTCATCTTATCAGAAACTTCCATCACTTTAGCTAGCTCAGGATTCGTCTGAACCTCTATGTTTGACCAAACCTCATACATGAGACGTGAAAACAAGTTCCCAGCAGCCTCTGCGTTATTAATGGCAAAGTCAAAACGATCAACAGACTCGTCTTCAACACCCTCATCTTCGTCCACACCTTGGGAAGAATCCTCAAAATAAGCTTCAGTCCCAACAAACATCTCTACTTCACCAGACATCTTATCAAAGAACCTGGAGAATCCAGCGTATGCCTTTTCATCAAAGTATGTATCACCAATGCTGCTCGTAATCTTGTCCATCACATCAACATCCATAACAGCGAGCACCAAATGCATGTTCGGATTAGTCATCATGGCTGTAATTATCTGAGAGTTTGATGCTTCAGATATAGAAGAAACATCCATATCAACAAGCAACCTCATCAAGTTCACCTTACTCTCCAAGTTCTTTGGTTTGTTTGAAAGTTGCTTGCCGGAAAGCTTAGAAACGAGGGTAAAGTCAACCTCACCACCGATCTCAACATCAAGAAGAGCGCTTCTGAAGTCATCCATAACCAAGTCAAACTCAGGGCTGGTTTCTTTAATGCCCTCTAGTCCGTTATGTATTTGATGTGAAACAATCTGTCCAGCAAGGAGTCTCTGACTACCCTCTATGTTGCTGCTATTCAAAACAACAGCAACCGGAGCACCTTCGCTATCAAGAAGCACTCCCTGGCCAAAGTCCTGATTACCACTCTTCCATAACTCATTACCGTCATATGTTATAACAGGCATGTCTGGGTGAGACTCAAAAAACTGCTCAATCAGCGGGTTTGGAAGCGATACGGCCTCAGGATCAACTCCAATAATAGCAGCTGACAAAAGATTAACCATGGACACGTGCTTAGCTCTATCAAACCTAGTGCTATCCATGTCAGCAATAGCCATAGCAAAGCTCTTGTATTGCCCCGGAGACAACCTAGATAAACTAACTGAACGAGATTCAGCTTTATTGTATTTATCAAAAAACACCTTATTCATCTTAATCAAACCAAGGCGATCATTAAGCTCAATCATCTCTTTATCAATAACCTTAATGGATGAGAATTCTGACTTAGGTAATTTAAGCTTCTCTCTACGAAGTTTAGTTAAGTCGTTAGAAATCTGAACTATGTCTGAAGCCATTCTGTTCTGAAGCGACTTCATGTTCTCAACCAGTTTATCCTGAACAGCAACACTAAGGGCTTCACGCTTCCGTTTAAGGTCATTCGATCTGGCTAAGCTACCTTTTTCGCTAGAATTCCTAGATTGAGCAGCAGTAACGCCTTCACGCATGCGCTTAAGCCTAGCGTCTCTAGCAGACCTGCCTCCAATAGTAGATTCATCAACATCAATTAAAGAGTTTCTGTCATCAACCTCGCTACCCGAAGGTAAATCATTGAGGATGTCTAAATACTTATCACTTGCTGCAAATGTCCCGGCTAAGCTAGCAAAAGTCTTAACACCTTTCTCATCCATGTAAGGACGAACAGTAGAAGAGATGAGTAGTCTTTTAGCTTGGTTTTTAGAGCTGAAATAATTCGTCACATTCTCTCTTCTGATCTTAGAGATGAGCATAGAAACTATCTCCTGGTCAATAGATGCATAATCAAGGTTTTCCTTATTAATGTGCTTGGCCACCAACTTCCGGGCCTTCATAGTATCTCCACCAACAGATTGCAGTAGCAAGTAGGTCCTTCTCTGTCTATCCATCCTGGCTGACTTGCGAATCTTATCGTTAATGAAGTCTTCAAGCACAACATGCTCAGATAAGTCGCGAGCATTAAGAACATTTCTGTTCATCATGGTTTCTGTGCCTGTTTGACCATCCAAAATAGAAACAGCCGGAGAAGTATCAATAACGGCACCATCGGTCATTTGACTATCTAAATCATTCAGGGCTTTAAGCCTAGTAGCAAACGCATCCCAATCATTGTTATTAAGCAGCTGAGACTTCTTAAGCATGCTTTCTGTGTTGCTAGCAATATCGTAAACAAATCCAGATGATTTACGCTCTCCGGGCATCGACCCTCTCTCAAACTTAGCCAATGTGCTAGCGTCAACAATCTCATCAATCAACGATAGGGTGGCCTTATCACTCCATTTAGCATCAGTGACAATCTTGGCCATATTCTTCTGCATTTTATCAACAAGAACAGATGCATGACCTAGTGGAAATATGACATCGTTAAGAAGTTGCCTTGCTGCTTTCTCGCTAACAAGTTCCATCTTAGAGTTTCGTATAGGTTTCTTAGAGGCAACAAATGCCTTATTTACCCAAGAGTAAGCAGGGTGGTCAACGTCAACACGTGTGTGAAGGGCCTTAACATACTCATGCATGGCGTCAAAAACACCATGAACATTAGCTCCTTCTTTAGGAGAGTTTGGGTAAGATATGCTAGCATTGTTCACCTTAAAACCTTCCGGCAGTTTACCGGCGAAACTCTCAAGGAAAGGAGTGAAGTCGCTTTGAAGGGCTTTCCTCATATCACTCATCAGAGTAGGGAAAGTAAATTCATTAAACTCAACCAAGGTCACATTGCCTTCAGCAAAAGATTTGTATTTGTCAGAAGAAAACTGATTAGCAAGGTTATCCATTATCAGGTTAACCTCTTTACCTAGTTCTTTCCTGTCCAAAGCACCACTCTCGAGTCTGTGTAATGAAGTGAGGGGCTGAAGGTTAAGCGTCCAAACATCTCCAGATAAAGCTATCTTGTCAGACATGAGAAGTATTGCCTTAGGTATGGAGCCGCCATCAACTGTCACTTTTGAATGAGATCCATACTTATCAATCCCCATGTCCCTAAGCTTAATTAGTGAGTCATGTTGATTAGATGGGATAAAAGTAAGAGCCTTAGAAAAGAAATGTGGGTTTGTTAACGCCTTAACTAGCTGGACAAAATCACCACCAAGAGAAACAGAAACAGTGCCTTTAAAGTTGTCAGGCTTAGAAAGCAAACTACCTATCATTTGAGATAAATCAGCTTCGTCGTTCAGGTAATGCTGAATCATCCTAGTTGCAACGTGAGAGCTTGAATGATCACTAACCCCCCAATTAACATCAGGAGCGTTTCTCATAATATCCATAGCCTCTAAGTTATCTAGGCCAAGCAAGCCTTCCTTAGGAGCTACCATGCCATAAACAATCTTATCAGAAGTCAGCTTGTCTAGTGTAGGAGCGTAATTAGCATCACTCATAATCCTGCGACCATCAGGAGTGTTTAACCACTCAACAAGCTTCACTGCTTGACCGTATGTAGGAGGAAACACTTTGTCAGAAACGGAATACTCAGCCTTAGATTGTGCAACAGTTGCTGGAAGAGTGTTTTCAGTGGCAGCTAGCTTATACTTGCCACCAACAAGAACTATAGGAGTGGTGGTTTTCCCGAGCATGCGACTAGCAGAAAGGAAAGAGGCCAAGTCCTCCAGTAAGAAAGGAGCTTCAACGTCAGTAAACTCTTCAGCCAGGGCAGGGTTTGCCACCGGCTCAAATGGAACCACAGCATCCTTGCTATCAAGAAACTCAGTCAGCCTATCATCAATGGCTGTAGAATTCTTCATATTCTTCTCCGCT
>Ga0209403_10001233_pt1 | contig 33711 bp, 24 predicted proteins | sample ArcticOcean_MG_C_8_FD_187440 | JGI IMG/M metagenome (GOLD analysis project Ga0209403, IMG submission 187440) | Marine microbial communities from western Arctic Ocean - ArcticOcean_MG_CB11_86 (SPAdes) (version 2) | ecosystem: Environmental > Aquatic > Marine > Oceanic | place: Arctic Ocean...
CCCGTTAAGTCATGGTCGGTGTCGGTTTCTGCTTCCATGACTTCGTAATTAACACCTAACAGCCAATTCTCGTTTATAGAATAGTCCAACTCAACATTGTAGCCATTAATATGTGCTTCACCAGCATTGGCAATAACTGCCTGCCATGGTTGGCCGCAAACACCGGGCGTACTGAGTGACACATCTTCCTGGCCGCTGGAGTCGAGACAATTCGTACTCGCAGGGTCGACCATATTCAGCTGGTAGTCGCTCCAAATCATATTATAGGCGGTGAAGTTAAAGCGACCGCGGCCCTCAGCAAACGTTGACTTATACCCGAGTTCGTAGTTATCCATGATATCTGAATCATAAGCATTCGGAAAAAATGGCACGCCACGGCTGCGGTTTACGCCACCTTGGCGAAGACCACGTGTATAGAGACCGTAAACCATCCTCTCGTCATCCAGTGACCAAGCTAGGCTGATTTTTGGAATATACTGATCTTCCGAGCCCGGCCGTCCATATGGCAGGCCTTTGTTTGCTAGGCGTGCTGCCCTCGTTGCTGCTACCGCCATATCCGGTTCGCCAGCCGGCGCCTGGCCGGGTAACGCAACGCCACCAGGATGATTTACGAGATACCAGTTTGTATTAGATCGCTGGAAATATCGCCCGCCGACCGTCAAATCGAGAGAGTCATTGATGTGCCATGAGACCTCACCAAATATCGCTTGCTGTTCCCAATCTGTCTGACTTTGTGAGTACCAACTTGACGTTGAGCCCGGCGGAATTTTGTAACCCGGCACTCCGTAATAGTTAGCGAAGTAGAAGTCGTAGTAACGCTGCGAAACAGAGCCCGGGAAGGTATTAACAGAACCGTCTCCACCTGAAGTTGGTTGTGCAAATGGCGCCATCCAGGAGTCTTTACTTTCTTCGAAATAACCGCCCAGAATCCAGTCGAGCGTGTCCCCCTGACTCGTTAATCGAATCTCTCCAGTAATCTTGTCATCGTTTGAGGGACCCGAATACATACTCAAGAAATCACCGTCGACTGTTTGACCCTGACAATAACGTGGATACCAAAGAATGTAGCCGGAATCCGGATTGGTCCAGTAATACGGGGCGTCAGCCGCTGTGTAGTACGAATCATGACAATAACCTGCAGCCCAATACTTAGCGTAGGTCGTGATGTCGTCGAGATACACCATATCACGGTCGTAATAAGAAACTGCTGCTACGAGTTGGGCAAAGCCGAGATCGCCTTCGATCTTTAATGAACCCATGTTGAATTTTTCTGTGCGCCATTCATCATGAAAACGAACGACTTGCAGGTCGCCAACGAATGGGTCGTAATAGTTTCCTGCTCCCGAATCGGAGTTCTGAAAGTGATAAGAGAATGTGGTCGCCCAGCTGTCACTCATTTCCCAGAGTAAGTGAACTCGGCCTCCGTAAACGTCCTCGTCATTCCAGTTCTTCTCGAGTACCGGGCGATTATCCAAAGTACCCCAGCCCGAGGGAGCTTTATTCGCACCACCGCCCGAGACTCCATATGCGTCAGCTGTGTGTCCAAATACGTTGTCGATAAAGCCGCCATCATGATCGTTGTAAGCGGCGATACGCATTGCAAGTTTGTCTTCAATTAAAGGTACGTTGAAAACGAGAGAGCCACGGTAGCTTACGTCGCTCTCCGCGCCAGCGCGTATCTCACCGTCCAAGACGGCTTCGAAGGAGTTCATTTCGGGTTGATTGGTGAGTATACGCATCGTGCCGGCTTGCGCGTCAGACCCATACAGTGTGCCTTGTGGGCCGGATAGAGCTTCTACACGATTAATATCGACTGCCCGAATACTAGGTTGTGAGCCCGTTTGCGTAACCGATATCTCATCAAGATAAACCGATGAAGTTGACTGACCAATATAGCCTGCTCCGGTTATCGCGCCACGGAACACAACTGTGCTGCTACCAGGTCCGTAAGTGACAACGTTAACGGACGGCACAAAGCGTGCGTAGTCTTCCATGCCCTTTGCGCCCATGGCCGACAGCGAGTCTTGAGAAATGGCTTGAATGGTAGCTGGAATCTCTTGTACAGACTCCGCGCGTTTTCGAGCTGTTACGACGATTTCCTCAAGACCCTGATAGCCTGAGTCCTGTGCTATTACTATCCCACCCGGCGTTAGGGCCACGGTTACTGCAGCAGCAACAGGTGTAATTGAAAATTTGGGCGGTGCTTGCATGATTAATTCCCCCGAAGGAATTTTGCCAAAAAATGTAACGTAGCCGCTAAACTTATTTCAGTTTGTTGAAAACTACAAGTTATTCACTTATTTTATAATGAGTGTTCGTATTTTGTGCCAAAAAAACAACAAAATATAAGATATTCAATCGTACTGTAACGGCCTGTCAGCGACTTCCGCGCCGACAGGCAACGAGTGAGCGGTTTTTCAGGCGACGACTGAAAGATTATGTAGCCTCGGGAGCCGATAAATATGACGGTTGTTGCGCGGCTGGCAGAGACTTGAGAAGGGGTTCTAGCGTCTCAATCAGCTCGTCCAGGTGATGCTCATAATTTCGCCACAAATTGACTGAGCTCGAATAAATTGGGCGACGCACTTGCTCCGAGCTGGCGGTCTTTACAGCTCGCTCAGTTTCGTGAAAGTGCAGGCACGCTTCTTCGAACGGCAAACCGCAAAAATCCAGGAGTTTTTTCACTTGCACCTCCAGATCGGCAACTACCTTTTCATATTGTACGTCCAGCACAAAGCCCGGCAGCGCCTCATGCCAATGGTCCATGAGGCGTTGATACTGCAAATAGTATTCACCGAGCTCCGTTAGGTCATAGGTGAATGGCTGGCCACTCGCGAATAACTGTTTGAATGAACCGAAGCAACTATCGAGAGGGTGACGCCGGGCATTGATGATTTTAGCGTTGGGCAGCGCAAGCTTAAGGATTCCCGCATAAATAAAATTATTGGGATTCTTATCCACAAAAAAGTGTGCGCCGCTGCGAAATATCTCCGTACGCGACAAGTAATCCGCGCCGATTCTTCGCCAATCGTCGGGCTCGAAATCAGCCAGTACCTCCGGAAAGCGTGCTCCTTTGGGTTTTTCACGACGCACAGATTGGACTGCCCGCGACAGGTCTCCGAGCTCGTGAGTACCATCTACCTGACTATGGCTAGCGAGTATTTGTTCTATGAGCGTCGAACCAGATCGAGGCAATCCCACAACCAGTATGGGTGAGATGGCAGATGTTGCGACACCAGCGTTTTTCGCGAAGAAATCAGCATCGAACAATTCGATAATTCTGTCGTAGGTCCCTTCCGTTTCTACAGGATCATAAGATTCGAGTGGTCGTCGTAACGCATTACAGCTTTCGAGGTTTGCAAAAGCGATCGCATATTCCTTTCGCGCCTCATACTCGAGTCCGAGCGCATTGTGCAGTTGAGCTTGTGACTCATCGGGAAGATCATGATCATTGAGTAGCAATTGCATTGCTTCGACCTCTTCGTCTTCAAAACGAAAGGTCTTCAGGTTTGCCAGACTCCAGTAAGCTTCGGCATGATCCGGTTTAACGCGTATGGCACGTCGATAGCTCGCAACAGCTTCATTTTGCAGGCCAACCGTTTTTTGATGGTGCGCCATGCTGCAAATCGCGCCCGCTTTGTCTGGCGAAAGCTCTAACGCATCTTGGTATGTTTTAATGGCTTGTTCGTGCTCGCCCGTCGAACCGATAGCCGCTGCATAAATCATATGTGATTCAGCATTCTCAGGCGCGAGTCTTAATACTTGACGAGCACTTTCCACTGCATCATCAAACTTATCCATTTCGCGTTGTACGTTGCTTAGATCGACCCACGCCCGCACGTAGTCAGGTGCGTTGGCAACAACTTTCTTTAAGAAAACTTCCGCGTCCCGAAATCGTTTGTTTCCGAACGCAATGGCAGCCAGAAGGCGCGCGGCTTCAAGATGATTAGGATTCTTAGTTAAGCAATCACGGTAAATCATCTCCGCCGAACGCAAATCGCCTGCATTTTCGAATTCACGGGCTTGCTTGATCTCGGCCTCGAAAGAAATATGTCCAGCCGACTTGCGGTGCGCTTGTTCGGCCTCACGGTCCTTTTCCAGTTGTTTGGCGCGATCAATTTTGTCGTGTGTTACTGCGCGAGTGGGGTCGAGTCGCATTGCAGTTTCGTAGGCTGTGCGTGCTTTGGACGCTTTGTCTTGAACGAGTGATAGATCACCATAGGTCTCGAAGGCAGCAGCGAAGTCCGGAAACAATCGAATTGCTTCTTCAATGTAAGTCTCGGCAATGTCAAATTTCTTCAAGGCCAGATTCGCCTTTGCTGCCAGGCACAGAAAATTAGCGTCGCCTGGGTATTTTTCCAAGCCTTCAGCGCAAAGCCTTGCAGCTGCCTGCGGGTTACCAGAACTTAGCTGACTGAGCGCCGTATCAAATGATATTTTCTGCTCCATGGGAGAAGTTCAACACAGTGCAGAGGCAAGTGCCAGATCTGCCTTGTACCCGGTAGGTGAACGCATTACCTTTGTAGTCTTGAATCAGTCCGAGTGATCTATTGAAGACATTTAAAGAAGCGGTACGGAAAAAGGATTTTGCGATATCGGCGGAGATCTACCTGCGCCCGGAAAGCGATGCAGAATCGCTAAGAGCCCAGGCTATCGCTCTTAGAGACTCTGTCGACGGGCTTTTGCTAACAGATAATCAGTATGGCCAGTTGCACATGTCAACGACTGCGGCAGCCAGTATATTGATTGACTATGGTGTAGATCCAATCGTGCAACTGACCTGTCGCAATCGAAATCGAATTGCACTTATCAGCGATTTGCTGGGCGTTGGTGCGCTCGGCGTGACCAGCCTTTTGCTGGTAGCAGGCGAACGCGCACCTGAGCAATTTCAACCGCGGCCGAAACCGGTTATGGATCTAAGTGCGACCGACCTGATTCGCACGGCCGCAACAATGAAAATCGATGAAAAATTAACGCAAAATCTGGATTTTTTCGTCGGCGGTGTGGTGACACCAGTAATGCCAAAACCCTCATGGGAGGCGAAGCAGCTAAGGGAGAAAATAGACGCAGGAGCACAATTTGTGCAAACGCACATTTGTATGGATGTTGAGTTGTTGCGGCGATATCTAAGCCATTTAGTAGCGAACAAACTGACTCAACGTACCAGTGTTGTAGCGTCCGTCGCTCTTCTAGGGTCCGTGGAAGACGAACGCTGGTTACGGGAAAACCGACCGAATGTAATGCTGCCGGATGGGATGGCCAAACGCTTGGAAAGCGCTAGCAATCCACGCGAGGAAGGCATTCAGATTTGTGCCGAGACTATTCTGGCAATGCGGGAGATCCCGGGGTTGGCGGGCGTCAACATCATGTCGGCCCGAGATTTATCGGCAATCCCTGAAGTAGTTCGTGCGGCCGGTCTGCATGACTGACCACGTTAGGGGGAAATTGGACGGCATTGTTCGCCTACTCAACGATGGTCGTATGGACGATGCTGAATCGACCTGCCGTGGGTACCTAAATGGTGATCCCGACGAGATAAATTTGCTCGGAATTCTAGGCGCGATGTTAATTCGGAAGGGCGACTTAGATGAGGCTGAACAACACCTGCGTCGTGCCATCGGAATCGAACCAGGTTTTGCGAAACCTCACGAAGATATGGGCGCCATATATTTGGCTCGCAATGATCCGCACGCCGCTATTTCGTATTTCGAAAGAGCTCGCAGCCTCGACAGTGATAATTCATCAGCGACGCGTGGACTGGGCGTTGCATACCAGCGCGCTGGTAAAAATGTCGAAGCTCAGGCATTGCGGCAGGAGCTTATGCAAGCCACCGCTACGCCGAATTTACTAGGTGAAGCGAATGCTTTGCGGTTGCGAGGCGAGCCTGCACAGGCTGAACAACTTTGCGATGCCATTCTCAAGCGGGAGCCGGAGAACACGGACGCATTAAGTATTCTAGCGGCGGCGGCAAGCGATGATGAACGCTATGTTATTGCCGAAGGGTATTTGCGGCGGATAGTCAAATTGAAAATTGACGATCCAGATTCGTTGTTTGATCTTGCCAATTTTTTGGGTGAACGTGGCCGTTATCCGGAAGCCATTGAATTCTTACAGTCAGCAGTCGCGCTCGCGCCCGATAATCCGGACGTGCAACTTCATCTTGGTAATATGTACGGCATCGTTGGTCAAACCGCAGATGCGCTGGGTGCTTACGAAAACTGCCTCGACATTCGGCCAGATGACCCAGCAGCGCTTATCGGCCGAGGACACATGCTGCGAATTACCGGTTTTCAAGATGAAGCGAATGCGAGCTACAAACGTAGTGTAGAGGTAAGTCCGGAAATTGGCTCGACCTGGTGGTATCTGGCTAGCTTGCATCGTTACAGCGCGAGTGACGAAGAAGTGGTCACTATGCAGTCGCAGCTAGAATCAGAGAGTCTAGCGCCAGATTCCAAAATTGCCTTCCATTTTGCCCTCGCGAGAGCGTTTGAGAAACGAGAAAGCTTTACTGCAGCTTGGGAGCAATATGTGCAGGGAAATTCGTTGAAACGCTCCATCGTCAAATACGACCCCGTGAAGATCGAAGTCGACCAGGATCGAATAAAAGACGTATTCAACGCGAATTTTTTGGCGAGTGTAAGCGCGCAGACGCCTGCAGCCGTGACGCCAATATTCGTGCTCGGGATGCCGCGCTCTGGATCTACATTGATAGAGCAAATCTTAGGTAGTCATAGTTCGCTCGAGGGCGTAGGCGAGTTGCCCTACGTTCTTATGCTGACGAGCAGCATGATCGCGAACAAGCCCGATAATTTGCATTACACGGAAATTATGCAGCAGCTGAGTAGCCATGAGATAACAGCTCTTGGCAGAAGTTATCTCTATCACGCATCGACTCATTGTGCCGATGAAACTATGTTTTTCACTGATAAGATGCCCGAAAATTTTTCGCACGTCGGTTTCATTCGCTCAATCTTGCCTCACGCGAAAATAATCGATGCGCGCCGCGAACCGATGGCCACTTGCGTGGCTAACTACCGCCAGCTTTTTGCACAAGGAAAAACCCAGACTTACGACCTCAATGAACTGGGGGAGTACTACCTTCAGTACATTGACATGATGGCGCATTGGGATGCCGTACTCCCGGGAGAAGTTCTGCGCGTGCAGTACGAAGAAGTTGTTGCTGATCTTGAAGGTCAAGTGCGACGAATTTTGGATTTCTGCGGACTCCCTTTTGAGCAGGGCTGCGTCGAGTATCATAAGAGTGATCGACCGGTTAATACCGCTAGTTCAGAGCAGGTGCGCGAACCGATATATACATCCGCAGTGGAGTTCTGGCGAAATTTTGACCCTTATCTAGAAGAGCTCCGCGAAGTGCTGGAACCCGTCCTTTAATAGTGCGGGCCTAAAATGGAATGCTACTGCTTCGCTGATCCGTCTTCGGCGAGCTGATCGGCGGGCACGTAGTCGAAAATAAAAGTAATCCGATCTTCTGCGCCCTTATTCATCACGGAATGCGTTTTCTGATTGTTGATTTCGTAGGCTTCGCCGACCATAAATTTGTAGGGTCGGCCATCAATCATGAAACGCACGCGTGGATTGGTCGTAATCGGAACATGAATTCGATGTCCAACATGGAACGACGGATGACGATCGAAGTGAGGGTTGATAACGCTGCCGGCGAGTAACTTTGCCGCCATCGCGCGAATAACTGTGCCACCAGGTGTGTAATGCTTTTTAATAATCATATTCATTAACGGCAGAGCAACATCGGCGATACGTGCGAAACCGGGCTCCTTGCTCACGGTTACTTGTGGCCACTGGTCCAGGTCAACAAAGAAAACTACAATTGATTGTGTGGCGTGGTGCACTTCAAATTCTTCCTGGCGATACTGATCTTCATGCCAGGCGAGGTCCTCTTGCGTGAGAATTACATCGCGTAGCGCATCAATATTAACGGTGCCGAGTTTGCGGAGTGGTTTATCTATATTCATATGTTTTAGCCTACTGCTTTGCCCTTATCTCTTCCGACAGCGATAGCACGTAATTTCGAACGGCTTCGGATTCTTCGACATTTAATTCCATCCCAGGCATGCCCTGTGTTGAACGCGCTCCACCGACAACGATGCCGTGCCAGGTTGCGTGTGTCTCATCATCGGCGTAGCGAAGATCTGGCACCGTACCGCCCGATCGGGCGACCCCTTCATAGCCGTGGCAACCCGTGCAATTATCGCGATAAAGTTGACGCCCAGACTCAATGACTTCGGCACTTGCGATCAACGTTGGTTGGGCCGGAAGCGGGCGAGCGTCACCTGATGGCTCCGGCATGTCCGCTACTCCGTTAAGGCTAAAAGCCAATAAACGGGTTGGTCCTTCCGATTCATTGGTCGAATGCATCTGTGGGTACCGAAACTGCAGGCCGCCGCCGGCGCCAATTGGAATGACGACAAATTGCTCACCGTCCATCGAATACGCCGCCGGTGCTGCGTTAATCGCTGTTCCGGTTTTAACAGACCACAAGCGCTCACCTGAATCGGCCGCATAGGCTTCAAACTTTCCCTCCGCACTGCCTTGAAACACCAGGTTGCCGGCCGTTGCCATCAAGCCGCCATTGAATGGTAGCTTGTGGTCTACCGACCAGCGAATGCTCTGGGTTGTGGGGTCGAAAGCGACCAGCTTGCCCGGGCTATGTGCAACGTTATCAACTTCAGTGAACATCACTACATCTTCGCCAGCGCCATCATTATTTACGACGCTAGGCACATCCACGACAGGGATATAACTAAGACCTAAACCGGGATGGAAGGCCATCGGATTCCAGCTATGGGAACCCCAATAATTTGGCCAAAACGCGTGCATGACGTCGTCATCAGCATTCCAGTATTCTCCCGCAGGATCGTAGGCGGGCCGGCCCGTTTCCATATTGATGTGAGTGGCCCAATTGACCTTGGCGAATTTTCCGGCAGTCAGGAGTTCGCCAGTATGACGATCCAGTGCGTAATGAAATCCGTTCTTCGGTGCAATAAGTACGGTTTCGCGATTTTTGTCGTCAATGGATAGGTCGGCAAGAACGATATTCATCGTCGCGTTGAAGTCCCAGCTGTCTTTGTCGACGGTCTGATAGTGCCAGTTGTAGTCCCCGGTCTTCGCGTTGATCGCAACGATAGAGGATAAAAATAAGTTGTCGCCACCGTCAGGACTTCGATCCTCGTAGGTGTACAAGTGTGATCCGGACGTGCCGAAGAACAATTGATTGGAGATTGGATCGTAGGTCATTTCGTTCCAGCTGTTTCCGCCACCACCATGTTTTTCGAGCACGTCGCCCGTCCATGTTTTTGCCGCCATTTTGAGCGCCGGTGTATCGTTTTCCGCTGGATCGTGACTTGGCACAATGTAAAAGCGCCATACAAGATCGCCGTTGTCGGTGTCGTACGCGGAGATATAGCCGCGATTGTTTTCGTAGGACTCTGAGCCGGCATTGCCGACGAAAACCATTCCGCCGCCTACATAAGGCGAATCAGAAATCGAGTAACCCTGGTCATTGTCGCAGGTTTGTTTGGTCCACTCGTGGACACCCGTTGCCGCGTTGATGGAAATTAAGCGGCAATCGGCAGTGGTCGCAAATACATGTCCGTCGAAAACGCCCACACCTCGACTGGCGCGAGACATCCATGACAGCTCGGGCTTTTCAGCAAATGCATCACTTACTTTTGGATCATAGGTCCAGATGATTTTACCGTTCGATGCGTCGATAGCGAGGACGATCGAGTACGCGCCCGAAATGTAGATAACGCCGTCAATAACAATCGGTGTAGTGGCGATGCCATCGAGAAGCGGTAAATCGGATGCCCAGGCCAAACCAAGCTCAGCAACGTTGTCTTCGTTGATCTGAGACAGTGGCGAATAGTGTTCGCCACGAAAATTGCCGCCCTTTAGAAACCAGTTTTCTCCGAGAGCAGATTCCGCGAGAATGCGTTCGTCTGTGACCTTGCCAGCGGCAATAACCGTAGAGGCAAAAATCAAGATGCTGATCCCGGTGAACAATTTAAGCACGTGCATGGTCGACTCCGTTGAATGGATGCCCTCTATTGTAGCCTAAGACCCGTTGTGGTCGAATGCTTTGGCGTTATATAAAAAGGAATCATCGATGAAGCTTACGCGTCGCTGGATTAGCATGATGGTGATCGCCTTTTCGGGCGGCATCATTTTCGTCTTACCCTTTCTGTTTGAAGTCTATTATCGACCCATGACAGACGCGTTCGGTCTGACTAACACCGAACTCGGTCGATTCATGAGTACGTTCGGCTTCGTATCAATGTTGGCGTACTTTCCCGGCGGTTGGATAGCGGATCGAGTATCTCCGCGCTTACTGATGACGGTGTCGCTTCTCGCCACCGGCGCGGCTGGATTGTATTTTTCAACGATTCCGTCTTATGCCGCTAGTTTGGTCGTGCATGGATTCTGGGGAATATCGATTACCTTGCTTTTTTGGGGTGCGATGATTCGGGCCACCCGAAATTGGGCGCCACCGGAAGAGCAAGGCCGTGCGTTCGGTATTCTCGAGGGAATCCGAGGAATTGGTGAGATGGTGCCGCACTTTGCATTGCTCGCAATTTTCGCGTGGTTAGGGAGTGGCGATAAAGCGCTGTCAGTTGTGATCGCACAAGCGTCGGCAGCCATTATGCTATTTGGCGTCCTATGTTGGTTTTTCGTCGATGATCCAGTGGCGGAATCAGGGGAGCCGACAAATGCCGCAAAGGTTGGACTAAAAGAAGTTATTGCTGTTCTTAAAATGCCGGTAATTTGGCTGATCGCGATCGTAATATTGACCGGCTATTGCGCCTATTGGGGAGCATTGTACTTTTCTGCCTATGCAGCAGACGTATTCCTGACTTCTGTGGCTGTTGCAGGATTTATATCAATCGGAAAAATGTTGTTGAAACCTTTTGCTGCGGTCGCGGCGGGGTTTGTGGCCGATAAGATTGGCGTCGCCAAGTCCACGGCGATTCTGTTCATTGTTCTTCTCCTAAGTTTTGTCGGATTCGCATTGCTCCCAGGTGGAGCATCAATGTTCTTCCTGTTAATTGTTAACGTCCTCGTGGCAGGGACCATGATATTTGCGTTACGCGCAATATATTTCGCACTGCTTGAAGAAGGTAAGGTGCCCCTCGCCGTAACCGGAACGGCAGCCGGAATTGTCTCTGCGATCGGATTTACGCCGGATGTGTTTATGCCGGAAATTTTTGGCTACTTACTCGACACCTACCCAGGTGCCGAAGGGTATCGATATTTCTATTTTGTAATCGCTGGAATCTGCGCCGTCGGTTTTATTGCGGCGATGACGATTCAGTACAAGTACGTCAACAAAAATACCTAGAGCGGATCACGATAAGAATCAACTGGTGGGAGTTCGGCTCCCGTCAGTCCTTTCGGTTTCTCTCCGCCTACGACTGGCAACGTTATCGTCCCAATCCCATCGATCGTCGCCGAAACAGTTTCACCTGGCTGTAAGAATCGTTGTGCGCCGCGCACTGCCGTGCCCATCCCTGTTCCACCCGACGTGCCGTTGTTGATCACGTCGCCGGGATGAAGGGTAATGATCGAGGACGCATACTCAACTAACTCCCACAGCGAGTGAATCATGTCACCTGCGGTGGCTTCCTGCATTTGTTCGCCACCAACGCTAAGCGACTGGCGCAGTATTTCCATTGGATTGCCGTAGAATTCTTTCGGCACTATCCATGGGCCCTGCGGCGCAAATGAATCGTGTCCCTTGCCGACAAACCAATCACTGGTAAAGCGTGCGCCACCCGGTGGGCGGCCGCCACGATCGGAAATATCCATGGTCACCATGTAGCCAAAAATATGTGCCTCTGCATCATTGGCAGATGTGTATTTAGCCGTTTTTCCAATCACTGCACCTAGCTCGACCTCCCAGTCGGTACGATTGCGCCCGTAAGGAATGACAATTTCTGCGCCGTTGCCAACAACGGCCCCGCGACTTGGTTTCAGGAACAGATAAGGAACGCCGCGTTCTTCTCTGCGTAGACGATCAGATTCGCGTCGCTCTTCCTCATTACCAGATTCGTCTATATGGCTATAGAAATTGACGGCCGCGTTTAGAATTTTTCCGGGATACATAATTGGCGGCAACGTCCGCACGTCGTCGACATTGTGTACATAGCTCGGACGATCGTCGCCAAGCATATCGCTACCAACATGATGATTGACGATTTCGTAGAGACGTCGCTTAACCCCGTAGTCGTAGCGTTCAATTAGTTCCAGCATGTTTGCCGGCACCGGTATGCTGGGGTAGGACACGCTTTGCTCTAATGTGGCGTTGGCTGCATCCAATTCAATGATGATGCTATCGCGCAAGACAATACCGACTTCCGGAGCGCCGTTGATCTCAAATGTGCCGACCTTAAATGGCTCAGCAATGTCCTGGGCTGAAACCGCAGCAGTTACCGAAAGCACCGCCGTCAAAACGACTAATTTGATCTTGCGCATGATCATCCCCTGGTTCAATTGACTAGCTATAGTTATTTGTACTGCCCTTATGGCAGTGTATCAAGATTCGGCCTGGCTCCGATCCTGCATTGATCGAATGCCAGTGCGGTTCTACTATCAATGCTTCTCCAACTCAGCGGGTACTGCGATGCGACCTCAATTGATGTGTATAGTTTTGGCGTTGCTATCAGTCAATAGCGCGGCGGCAGGTGCACTCCCTGACTGGAGTGGTGTCTGGCAACGCGTTGAAGGCAATGGTGGCATTTTCGACCCTGCAACAGTTGAGCCGTCGGATGGTCGAGCGGGCAGCCCGGGCGTCCGACAATACCCTCCGTTAACAGATGCCTGGGAAGCGAAATACACAGCAACGCTGGAATTGGTTGCGAATGATCGCGTCCCGGACCCGATTTCGAACTGCGGCACACCGGCCGGATTTCCCCGCATGCTGGCGCTACCTGACGTCTACGAGTTTATCGTTCGTCCGGAGACCACCTGGATCATCACTGAGAACGGACCCAATATTTTGCGCATCTATACCGACGGTCGTGACCACCCGCCTGCCGATGAATTGTGGCCAACCTTCACCGGCGACTCGGTTGGGCGATGGAATGACGATGTGCTCGAGTTTAGTTCTGTCAGCATGATTGGTGATGCACATACAATATTGGATCGAAGCGGCTTAACGTTGAGCAATCAGGCCAGCGTCGATACGAAAATGTTTTTGACAGACGCCGGACTACTCAGAGCGGAGCTCACGATCGAAGATCCAATCGCGCTAAAATTTCCGTGGCACGTCACTCGCCATTTTCGACGTATGCCGGCAGGCACGCGTGCATACGACTATGCGTGTGCAGAGAATAACCGCAACCCCATCACTAACGCTGGCCAAACGCTGACGTTGGATACTGACGGTAACGTCATCGACAAGGTGATCGACAATGATTAAATTCGCCGCGCTCCTGTTGACCATGCTCACCTTTGCGCCGATTATAGTGGCCCATCATTCCAGCGCTATGTTCGATAAGGCGGAAATACGCGACGTTACTGCGACGGTACGCGAGTTCCAGTGGACCAACCCGCACATATGGATTCAAATTGTCCTTGCAACTGACGAGGGCAATGAAAGCGAGTGGAGCATCGAGGGTCTCGGGCCGAACAGTTTGTTCAGGAATGGTTGGCGACCGAATTCATTCAAGGCTGGTGACGTAGTGCAGATTCGCTTCAATCCCATGCGCGACGGGTCAAACGCGGGTGGTTTCATTGGCGCGAAGTTTGCGGATGGTCGAACCATCGGTCGGTGGGATTAACATGAGAATCGTTTTTGCAGTTCTTCTGCTGTTATTACCGTGGCACTTTTCGATTGCGCAAGATCACCTGATTGCGTTGCAGCCTGATCGTGTTTTTGATGGAGAGCAATTGCATGACGATTGGGTCGTCGTCATCCAGAGAGAACAAATCGTATTTGCCGGGGATCAATCGGCGAACGACTATCCGGGCGGAGTCGTACGGGATCTGTCAGGCACAACCCTGATGCCTGGTCTTATTGAAGGCCATTCGCATGTCTTGTTGCACCCGTATAACGAGACCGCCTGGAATGATCAGGTCTTGAAAGAATCTGAAGCGGAACGTGTGGTACGCGCAGTCAATCACGTTCGCGATTCGCTCATGGCCGGTATTACCACGATGCGGGACCTGGGATCCGAGGGCGCCGGTTATGCCGACGTTGGCATCCGCGATTCGATCAACAAAGGTATTATCCCCGGTCCGCGTTTACTGGTTGCCGGCAAGGCTATCGTGGCCACAGGGAGCTACGGGCCAAAGGGTTTTCATGAAAACGTAGATGTGCCGTTGGGTGCAGAAGTCGCGGATGGACACGATGATCTGATCCGTGTCGTGCGCAGCCAAATTGGGCGAAACATCGACTTCGTCAAAGTGTATGCAGATTATCGCTGGGGCCCCAATGGCAGCGCGCAACCCTCATTTACACAGTCGGAGCTGGAAACCATCGTGGAGGTTACGGCCAGCAGCGGTCGGCCCGTTGTCGCTCTCGCCTCAACTGCGGAAGCCATGAAGCGAGCAATCTTGGCCGGTGTAGAGACTATTGAGCACGGAGACGGTACCACAGAGGAAACCTATCGATTGATGCGGGAACACAAGGTCGCACTGTGCCCAACTCTGGCTGCCGGCGATGCTATTTCTCAATATGGTGGCTGGAAAAAAGGCATTGATCCAGACCCGCCACGGATTGCAGCGAAGAAGAAGAGTTTCGTGGCGGCGCTGGATGCGGGAGTGACCATTTGTTTCGGTGGCGACGTCGGTGTTTATCCGCATGGAGATAACGTGCGTGAATTGGAAATGATGGTCGAATATGGGATGGATGCGGAAGATGCCTTGCGTTCCGCTACTTCAATCAATGCCGATTTGTTTCATATCGGCGATCGGGTGGGACGTATCAAAGCTGGCTTGCTGGTCGACCTGGTGGCCGTCACTGGAAATCCAGCCGTCGATATTTCAGCGCTTCGCGAGCTTGTTCTAGTGATCAAGAACGGCGAGGTGGTACGAGAATGAATGAGCCGTGGGGACCGCACGACTTAGGCGGTCAGAAAGGCGGACCTGTCGATCTGGCAGAGCACGATACGGCGTATTGGGAGTGGCAGATCGACGCGATGATTCGTCTGTCGTTAAAGAAGGGCTTAATCAGCGACTTCGCTGAGTTGCGCGATGGAGTCGAGCAGTTGACGCAAGACGACTACGATCGATGTAGCTACTACGAGCGATGGGCAAAGTCTTTGGCGCATACATTGGTGTCGCGTGGCGTCGTTAGCGATGAACAGCTGACTAAGCAAATTGAAAGCGTTCGTCGACGTCAGGAGGCTGGCGCATGAACGCGCCACTATTCGACGTGGGACAGCGCGTGCGGATTCATGACCGAACTCCCCCGGTTCACCATCGCGTACCAAACTATGTGAAAGGCCAGGTTGGTACTGTCGAAAGGGTATGCGGCATGCATGGTGAGCCGGAGAAGTTTATTCGCGGCGATGGAAACCCTCGACAACGCATTTATCGAATCAAAATTCAGCAAGAGAATTTGTGGCAAGAATATCAAGGTTCGGCGCGGGATTGTCTGGAAGTAGAAATATTTGAGCACTGGTTGGAGGCGGCCAAATGACCGACCACGACCACGACCACGAGCACGAGCACGATCACTCGCGCACCTTTCAAGCCGACCATGCCGAGCCAACGAGCGACGGGGCTCGCATCGGTTTGGCTTTGCGCGAACTTCTCATTGAGGCCGGACATTACACAGCGGAAGAAGAACAGACGGTGATTGCGGCAATGCAGGGCGCCTCGCCCCGTGACGGCGGCAAGATAGCTGCACGCGCATGGGTTGATGCTGAGTACAAAAAACGGCTGCTGGATAATGGTGCTGCCGCAATTCGTGAGTTGGGTTATGAAATTGAACCCTATGAATTTACGGTCATGGAGAATGACTCGAGCACACACAACATCATTGTCTGCACGCTTTGTTCCTGCTATCCACGCTCGCTATTAGGTATGTCTCCCGCTTGGTACAAGTCGTCGACCTACCGTGCTCGCGTGGTCCGCGAGCCACGGACCGTCCTTACAGAGTTTGGTGTGAAATTGACGAATGACATCGACGTTCGTGTGCACGACTCGACCGCGGAGCTTCGTTACATGGTTTTGCCTGAGCGTCCGATCGGCACTGAAGACTGGAGTGAAGCGAAACTTGCTGCTCTTATCACGCGCGATTCACTCATCGGCACGCAACGCGAATTGGTTCTGCCTTAAACGGCCTCCGTTTTAGAGCACCCCGGCCTCTTGCATCGAAATCGTGCCGGCGTCCGCGTCCATCTCAACTGAGATGCCGAGCGGTATCGTGAATTGTTCGTTGATGTGTCCAATCATGCTGCCGCTAAATGCGGGAATGCCTAATGGGTCGATATGTTCGGCGAGCATGTCTTCCATCGTGAGTGAGCCGAAACCGCGACCAGGTTCGCAGTCCGTACAACGCCCGAACACAAATCCGGCAATCTTGCCAAGGACACCGGACAGCGCTAGTTCAGTCATCATGCGATCGACCCGGTAGACGGATTCTTCGATGTCCTCTACAAAAAGAATGCTGCCCTCCCAGTCGGGCAAATAGGGTGAGCCGGTAATTGCAGTGAGCAGTGACAGATTGCCGCCAAGAATGGGGCCGGTTGCTTTGCCGCTATTCATTGTTCTGATTCTGTTCTCCGTCTGAACCAAGGTGTTTTCTGTGATAAAGGTCGGATTCTTGAGCGTGTAGTGCTCGCCGTTCATCACGACGCGCCGGAAATGCTCAGCGGAGAAAGTATTCAGTGGGCTTGGACCGTGGAACGTAACCAAGCCGGTCATGGTGTGCACGGCGCTGAGAAGAGCCGTTGCATCACTATAGCCGAGCAATACTTTTGGGTTGTTTCCGATCATCTCGTAATCGAGCAACGGTAATAATCTTGGCGCGCCCCAACCGCCGCGGGCGAAAATCATTTTGATATCCGGATTAACAAAGAAATTATTAATGTCACTGGCGCGCGCCCCATCTTCGCCTGCAAAGTATCCGTGCCGGTTGTAATAGTTTTCACCAAGAACGACGTCAAAGCCAAGTGATTCGAGTGCATCGACCCAAACCTTCGTTTGCTCAGTTTCGAATGCCGCCGTTGCCGGGCTAACCAGGCCAACGCGGTCACCTGGACGCAATCGCGGCGGCTTAATGAGCGCATTACTGGCAGTTGAGATAGACGGTGCAACACTCAGTGCGCCAACAACGGAAATAAACTCGCGACGATTTATCATATTGATCTTCTGACTCGGTTTTTTCAGAGCAATAAGTATGGCAGTGTGGCAGGGCGATGAACAATTTCGAATCTGCGTTGAAACACAGCGACCCGGTCATCCTGGATGGCGGGCTGGCAACTCAATTGGAGTCCATGGGATTCGATATTGATGGTGCCCTTTGGTCAGCGAAACTTCTTGCCAGCAATCCTCGCGCAATTGTCGATGCGCATCGCGCCTATCTCGATGCGGGCGCGGATTGCATTATTAGTGCGAGTTATCAGGCGAGCCGCGAGGGCTTCGCTTTAATTGGCAAGACGCCAGAAGAGGCAGACGCGTTGATCGCCAGTTCGGTGGCTTTGGCCCTCAATGCTAGGCAGGAGTTTATGGCTGAAAACACCGCAACAGATCGAGCGCCGATTGTCGCGGCAAGTGTAGGCCCTTACGGCGCAACCCAAAATGATGGCTCTGAGTACACGGGTGTCTACAGCATAGGTGTTGATGAATTGGGGGCGTTTCACGAACAGCGACTAATGCTCCTGGATCAGACCGGCGCAGATGTATTGGCAGTTGAAACAATTCCGAATGCCGTCGAGGCTGAAGTGCTGGCGGACCTCTTAAACGAAGTTGATACACCTGCATGGATATCGTTTAGCTGTCGCAATGGGAAGGAGCTCAGCGATGGGACCTCATTGGCAGAAGTGACCGAGCAGTTTGCAGATCATCCTCGCGTACATGCAGTCGGTGTAAATTGCACGGCACCGGAATTCATTAGCCCTCTGATTTCGATCCTAAAGAACGCAGCGCCAAAGAAGAAAATCGTTGTTTACCCGAACTCCGGTGAAACATACCACTCGCACGACAATAGTTGGTCCGGGATGGCCTGCGATTTTGACAATGAGTTTGATGTCGCGGCTTGGCGGACAGCCGGCGCGAAATTTATTGGCGGCTGTTGTCGGACGGGCCCCGATAATATTGCAGCAATAAAGGCGAGACTGTGACCGTAATCAGAGCAAGTATTTTCGTCATTATTCTAGTCGGAATATTTATCGGTTATCGAGTATGGCAATCCCCGGAAGTTGAGATGGAATCAGCGCCCGCGATTCAAAATGTTCCGCCGGTAGTAGTGCCGAATGGCACAGTAGATGTTGAGGTAGAAACAATTCTTCCAACCGGAAACATCCCCATTACATCGCTCGATCAACCGGGTTGCTTGACGGAGAGACAATTCGAAGAGCTGCCCGAGCTAATGCAGGAGGCTGAGCGAATGGAGGCGATCTCAGCATCAGGCACTGCGCTCACTGCATACGAAAATCTCGGCGAAGATTCGTTGCAGAGTTTCGCGAACCAAGGAGATTCCGCCGCGATGGTCGTGTTAGGTGCAATGCAAGTAATGCGAGCGTATGAAATTGACGATTCGCGAGCGATTGATTGGCTCAGCGGCAAGAACTTGATCGATGATGTAAACATCGGAACGGACGAACTCTCGGGAACCGCGAGTCTGGCACTCAATGAGGCTGCCTATTGGTTTTATGAAGCAGCGTCACATGGCCGGGTTATGGCGTTGCAGCAGTATGGACAAGTGAAGGGTCGCCTATTCGGCGGGCCGGTCGGGTTGGGGTGGGTCAGTCAGACGGAATACGATGCGCTAACCCTAGGTGAAAAAAACTCGCTGATTCCCAATAATTTATACGGCCAGGTTGCCTATGACGTTGTGCCTGCGATTCGCGAAGGGGCGATTGGCAGCTTGCTCTCAGATTTAAGTCCGGTCAGTAGTAAACAAGTCGAAATTCGCGAGAAGCTTCGAGTCGAGTTTGATCGAAACCTGGACGACAGAGGGTTGCCCAGAATTCAGATTGCTGCAGCGGCGACGACCACCATGAAAGATCTTTTCGACCGAATTTGCGATTCCGTCAAACACGAAGAGATCCGGCAACGTAGTTTGCAATAGAGGCCTAATTGCGCGAACGCCTTCTCCCCGCTCTTCCCCGATGTCCTTTCGGCGCTGCAGGTGGCGGCTTGTCCGGTGGTGGGGGCAGGTCGGGTAATTTTTCCTGACTTTCGAATCCAGCCATGACGATTTCGCGCATCGCTTTGTCGATTTCAGGATCTGTTTCAAACGGCACGTAGGACGCAAGTCGGCGTTCAACCTCGGCGTTTGCACGTTGTTCCAAGCCAATGCTGCCTGTCTTTTCCCATGCCTCTCGATTTTCGCGGTCAATGACCGGATTGGTGAGGTAAAGCTCTTGCGGCCAATGTTCCAAGGTGTGCGGGCTGGTGATCAAGTGATCGTCGCGCATGAGATCGCTCACCAAATCTCCCGTCGGCAAATCGTTCAGAGTTTGGATTTCTCGCACGAAGTGCAAGCATTGTCCGCAGACTTCATCGTCGAATATCAGCTTGGGAAGGCTGAAAGTTAGAACGAAGTCGAGCATGCCCGGACCGGAAACTGAATTGACACCCGCAATGGCGGCGAGCAACGCGCTGCTAAAGGTTTCCCCGCCGGCCTGAGCGTCCAGCGACTTACCATCTGATAAAGCCATGTAAGCCTGCGTCGGCAAACCAAGACTTTTTGCGATGCTGACGTAGCCCACATTCAGGTGTTGAGCCTCGATTGCTGCCATCGGTGAACTAGCGGCCTTCATGTGGAAGGTTGCTGGTGCGCCGCCGAACAAAACAGGTGTTCCTGGCCGAATAATTTGGGCCATCGTGATGCCGGTTAAGACATCAACGCAATGGAAAACCAGTGACCCGACCAAGGTAACGGGGGCAATGAGTCCCATCAGCGTTACAGGAACAATTTCAATTGGGATGCCGGCGTCAACGCAATCCAACATGTTTTGACAAGAATCTTCGCCGTAGCGAAAGTTTCCGGTCGCTGTAATCGTAAAGATAGACATCGGTTTCGCAATAAGGTCTGCGCGGTCTTCTCTGAACATCTGCAGCATGTCGGCCATACGCGGCACACCGTGTTCGCTGAATGCACCGGATACCACCGGTTTCTTCGATGTCGTTAGCGTCATGTACAAACGCCAGGCATCAGATACCTGCGATTCGATGTCATTGTTCGTTGAAAATGCAGTAGCCAGGTAAGCAATATTCTCGAGGCCGTCGCAGATTCGTGCGTACTCGATAAAGTCCGTGGAATCTGACAGGCGTGTTTGGCCGGTACGGTGATCAAGAATTTTGAGGCCACTCGATCCCGGTACGTAGTGAACGTTGTTGCCGCCGATTTCCGTATAGGGCTCTCCGTCACGATCAAATAGCGTGAACGAAGAAGGCGCGTCTGCGATGGCTTTTTCAACGACGTCGGCCGGGAAGAAAATTCTTTCGCCTGATTCGTCGGCCTTGAGGCCGTGATCCAGCAGGCGTTTTTTCATTTCAGCACCACGGATATTCATGCCCACTTCGGCCATGATCCGTTTGGCTTCATTCAGTATGTTGGTCGTTTGTTCGTCACTAAGGACGTTAAGTGTCGGTCGCATTAGGGCTCTCTAGTTAGACTCATCGGACTTAACAATTTCTTCTTTGCGTTTAGCAACATAAGATTGCAATTCGTTTTCAATCGCTGCGTCGATCGGCGGTTTCTCATAAGTACTGAGTAGTGCCTTCCAGATGCCGTTAGCGCGGCTTGCTGCATCGATACTCCCGGACTCTTGCCACGCCTCGAAGTTTTGCCTGTTTGAGACAATTGGCGCGTAAAAAGCGGTTTCGTATCGCGCCATCGTGTGCGCAGTACCAAAATGATGTCCACCCGGTGGCACCTCGGCGATGGCATCAAGTGCTAATTCATCGTCGTTGACGAGAATCGGCCGCAGCGTCTCCGCCATCATTTGCAACATTTCTGCATCGATAATTAATTTCTCGAACGACGCGGTAAGACCCCCTTCCAACCATCCCGCGGCATGGTTCACGAGATTGGTATGGCCCATCACGGCACCCCACAGTGACATCTCGCTCTCGTAAGCCGATTGCGCATCAACGCAATTAGAGGTGGTTGTGTTGCTCGAGCGAAAAGGCAGACCCAAGTGGCGGGCGAGCTGTCCACTGGCCAGGGCCATTTTCGTGTATTCGGGTGTACCCAGTGCCGGTGCACCGCTACGCATATCTACATTGGATGCGAATGCTCCATACATCACCGGTGCGCCTGGTTGTACGATCTGTGCCAGTGTTACCACGGCTAAAACTTCCGCCGTTTGTTGCGCAAGGGTTCCGGCAAGTGTGGCAGGGCTCATCGAGCCGGCCAATGTAAATGGCGTAATGCAACTGACTTGTTTCGCAGCGGCAAGTTCGAGCACCGCCTCCGTCATTGGAATGTCCAATTGCATGGGCGAGTTTGTATTGATAATTGCCAATACAGCGGGCTGTGCGGAAAATTCTTCGTGAGTTTCACCGAAGGCTATGCGGGTCATCTCGAGACAGTCAGCGGTTCGTTCACGTCCGAGCGCATAAGCTTGCGCGTTCTTGTCCAGCAACGTCAGTTGGGCAAGATAGAGGTCGAGATGGCGGGTCTCTGGTGGAAGATCCATCGGTTCGAAAGAACCCCCACCTTCCTGATGGATAATGTTGAGACTCTGAATGACACGTAGATAGTCGCAGAGCTCTGCGTAGTTGCCGGGTCGACGCCCCTTGTCGAGATCACTGACAAAAGCTGGTCCGCCAACAGATGCGAAGACAAGATTATTGCCGCCGATCATAAGATCTCGCGCCGGATTGCGCGCGCGCAGGGCGAATTGGGACGGAGCCAAAGCAAGCTGCTCGGTAACCAGATCGCGATGCAGGCGCACCATGCCGTCTGCGTTACTCGTATCGGCACCTGCGTCATTGAGTATCTGCACGCTTTCGTCTTGCAAAAATCGAAAGCCCTGCCTTTCAAGAATATTCAGTGCGGCATCAATGATGCTCTCAACCTGATCCGGGCTGAGGGGCTCCATTGGTGGAAATGGGTTGTGTAACAACTGCCATGGCAATTGATTGATCTGGTTGGCGTCGCGCCGTTTTCGATGAGAACGACGGCTCATCTTCTACGCTTTCGCCGACCAGGTGCAGCCGCAGCAACCTTGCGCTCCGGCAACTGGACCACTTTTTCCAAGTTGTCGAAGCTGTCGGTATCATGCGGAATTGCCATAGCGGCCACGAAGTGATGTTGGAAGCGTTCTTCAACAGCGGTTTCGATTTTCTCGACCTGCTGAGTTTGTTTTTCGATGGCTGTCCTGGACGCAACATCGAGAAGTGCGATTCGCGCGCCGGTGCCTGCGGCGTTGCCGGCCGACGAAACCGCCGCCAGGTCGCAGTCTGGAATCATGCCAAGAACCATTGCGTACTTCACGTCAATGTGTGCGCCAAAAGCACCAGCCAATCGAATTCTATCGACTTTCTCGACGCCCAGTTTTTCCATTAATAGTCTTGCGCCCGCGTATAGCGCGGCCTTACCGAGCTGAATCGCCCGCACATCATTTTGTTTGATGCTAATTTCAGGCTCGCCTTCCAACATCGTGTAGGCAAACGTTCTGCCGTCGGCGACGATTCGATCGGAGCGTTTTGCGGCGTCACCGGCAATGGTGCCGTCGGCGATAATCACGCCTGCAAGATAGAGTTCAGCGAGCGCTTCAATGATTCCGGAGCCGCAAATGCCGGTCACACCACAGGCCGGAATCGCGTCGGCAAATCCCGGATCATCGGACCACAACTCACAACCAATTATCTGGTACTTAGGTTCCAGAGTGTCGGGGTCAATACGGACGCGCTCGATTGCTCCCGGCGCTGCGCGTTGTCCCGAACTGATTTGGGCGCCCTCGAATGCGGGGCCCGTCGGGCTTGATGCTGCCAATATCCGTTCTCGGTTGCCGAGAAACATCTCGGCATTCGTTCCAACATCTACGATCAGCGAGATTTCGTCACGCTCGTGCGGTGCTTCCGCTAACAGAACTCCCGCTGCATCTGCACCGACGTGACCGGCGATACAGGGTAGGCCGTAAATATAGCCGCCAGGACTTATCTCAAGATCGATGTCTCTGGCGGGCATCGTCATTGCCGCATCACTCACAAGGGCGAACGGCGCCATACCCAATTCGACCGGGTTTAGGCCGAATAACAAATGCATCATGATCGGATTGCCAACAACCGTCAGCTCAACGACGTCAGCGCGTTCAAGCCCGGCATCCCGGGCAACTTCTCCGATCAAATCGTTAAGCGTTTCACGAACGACGGCAATGAGTTCTTTCTCACCGCCGGAATTCATCATGATGTAAGACACGCGACTCATCAGATCTTCGCCAAAACGGATTTGTGGATTCATCTGACCGGAGCTGCTCAAAACTTCGCCACTGCTGAGGTCGCACAAATGGGCGGCGATTGTTGTCGAACCGACATCGATCGAGATGCCATGTAATTTGGTTCTGAGGCCCGGCCATACGGCAATTATTTCCACGTCGTTTCTAACCGCGGCCGTAACCTGCCAATCGCCCGCACGCAAAACCGTTTGCAGTGTTTGTAGTGCGGGGAACGCGATGCTCAGATTATCCAGGTCCCAATCTCTTTTGAGTGCGGCAATTAGTCGTTCGGCGTCGCCGCTGGGGTCATGCATGTCGGGCTGTTGAACCTCGACGAAATACGGATGCGCCGGCGGATTGATTTCGATGTCATGAGCTTCGTGTTTTTTGCGGACGACTTGCCGATGTACCTGGCTGCCTAACGGAACATCGATTGCGATATCGCCAAGCAACGTCGCCTGACAGCTAAGCCGATGCGTTGGTTGTAGGTTGCGTCGATCCCGATACTGCGACTCGGTTACGCCCGGCGCTGATAAGTTGGCGAGCTTGGAGTCGATGCCGTGTTTCGATAATTCGCCTTCAGTTACGACGACTTTGCAACGTCCGCACAGTGCGCGACCGCCACAGACAGAGTCAACATCGACGCCGAGACTTCTCGCTGCCTGCAAAATCTGCGTGCCGATCGGAAAACGCCCGCGCTTTCCCGAGGGCGAAAAAACGATCAGTGGATCAGTTGAGTCAGCCACAGTTTGGGCTCTCGTCAGTCTGGGCGGGGCTGACGGTCACGATGTTTATCAGTTGTCTATTCACTTGCAGCGGGTTTTACCGCTTCCTCGAGTCCACCGGCTTTGACCACTGATTCCAGATACTCATCGTCAAACTGACTTTCGAGCTCGGCGACTCTTGTCGCGACCAGTTCTTCTGGATCGCCTTCGACCATTTCGGAGTGGCGCTTCCAATCTTCAAGATAGGCGTCGCTGGAGCCGCGGCCCGCTCGCATTGCCGCTCGATCAATAGCCTTCGCAAATCGTGGGTGTAACTCCTTCTTAATATTTTTTCGGCCTACACGGGCAACGACTTGCGCCGGAATATCGCGCCAATAAATGCTGATCAGTTTCGCCATAGCGGTTCAAGTCCATCGGGTATGTCATCGGAATCCTCCGATGAATTAAATACGAGTGCCTGAGACTCATTCGGCCGTCAACCAGCAAAAGATCGAACGAGTTCGTGCGCGGCCAGTTATGTAGGCAACTGGTTAGGAATTCTAGCGAACACGGGTGATGGGGGGCTAGGAGCGATCCACCATATAAAACGGCGTGCCCGCATATGAAACTATCCGGTGACGTTGGGCTTGTACTGCCGCCGCCCGGAAAAGGTCGCGAGCTTCAACCGATAGTTTTGCGCCAAAGCAGACGAATTGGGCGAATTCAGCTAATTCGGGATCAGAGTACTAGTCTGACCCCGAATGCATTTTTTACCGCCGTCGTGTGTATTTGACGACTTGTTCGGGACCGACTTCCGCGCCGTAAATATTGCCATCCAGATCAACCGCAACACCTTCTGCAGCAGTGGTTCCGGCATTGTCAGGATCGGAATTGGGATCGGGAATATGCATTGTTACCCAACCGTCGAACGCGCTACCGATGTAAATGCCGCGTGCGTAGCCACGATTAGCACCCCAGGTTGTATTGGACTCCGAATCAGCCGCATACAAGATGTCATTGTGATCGATAAACAATCCACTTGGCCGTCCGAATTGCGTCCAGGTTTCCAGGTGATTGCCTTCCTGATCGAAAATCTGCAGGCGGCTGTTGCTGCGATCACCGACAAAAAGTCGGCCGGTAGAATCCATTGCCAACGCATGCGGATCGCGGAACTCTCCGTTTTCCTTGCCGGTAGAACCCCAGGTCATCAGGAAAGATCCGTCTGACGAAAACTTCATTACTCGGTTGTTGCCCTCTGCGCCGTGACCATCAACCACAAAGATACTGCCGTCCGGTGCGACCAATACGTCCGAAGGCTGGTCGAACTCGTCCATCGCGTCACCGGCGATGCCAGCTTTGCCAAGGCTCATTAGCAACTCGCCATCTGGACTGAATTTGTGCACCTGGTGCCCTTTACCTTCATTTCCCCTGGCGTCGGTTACCCAGACATTGCCATCGCTATCAACGTGAATACCGTGTGGCCAAACAATCATTCCGGCACCAAAGCTCGTTAGAAGATTGCCGTCCGAATCAAAGTGAAAAACGCTGTCCAAATTGTCACGGTCAACACAGGAATTCTGACCGCATCGCTCGGCAACCCATACAGTTCCCTCCGGAGTTGTGTATACAGCGCTCGTTGAGCCCCAATCGCGACCGATATCTCCCCAACCGGGACTCCCTGCAAACGGGTTTCCAGCGGCCAGCACCAGTGCCGTCGATAGTCCAAGAATTCCCAAAATGGTGACTTTGATTAGCTTCATATTATTCTCCAAACCTTCTGCCAAGTGGTTGCAGTGTAGCGTAACTCGACGCCAAGCTGTGCCTGTAACGATATCATCATGGCCGTTAGGCGGTCTGTTTTGACAAGTTCGAATGAAGTCAGTAGCGTCCTTAGACCAATACAACCGCTGTCCTGAATCCATGTCCAAATGCAAAGAAGCTGATGTCTAAATCAGCCGCACTTCTACTCTTCTCATTGTTACTGACTTCCTGTGCGGAATCCGATCTCGCAGGCATCGCGCACGTTGCTGTGGTGCCAGGTGTGACGCGTGAGCTGGCCGAATATCGAGCAGCGGTGTTGTCCGACATTCACTATGAATTGGAATTCACCATTCCTGCAAGCAAAGGTGATGTGATTGACGGCGAAGTGCGCGTCACTTTTACGCGCGCGGATTCAGATGAAGCGCTGCAACTCGATTTTCGCGAAAAACCAAACAATATTCACAGCGTGCGTGTCAATGATATCGACATCGAGCCGCGCATCGAAAACGAACACGTCGTGCTTCCTGCGGACGTTTTGTCGGACGGTGTGAACGAAGTGGCGATTTCGTTCGTCGCCGGAGATAGTTCGCTCAATCGCAACCCTGATTACCTGTATACGCTTTTCGTGCCCGATCGCGCACGAACTGCATTCCCCTTATTTGACCAGCCCGACTTGAAGGCGACGTTCAGTCTTGCACTTTCACTGCCAGATGATTGGACCGCAATGTCGAATGCACCGATGGCTAAAACCGCGCCGTTGCCAACGGGTAGCAAGATTCAATTTGAGGCGTCTGACCTTATAAGCTCCTATTTGTTTTCGTTTGTTGCGGGCAAGTTCGACAGGATTGAACGGGACGTCGGCGGCCGACAAATGACCATGCTGCATCGGGAAACCGATGCAGAGAAAGTCGCGCGAAACGTCGATGATATTTTTTCGCTGCATGCGGCTGCGCTTGACTGGTTAGAGGCGTACACGAAAATTGATTACCCGTTTCAGAAGTTCGGTTTTGCGCTAATTCCTGCGTTTCAGTACGGCGGCATGGAACACATTGGTGCGATTCAATATCGTGCGGATAGTCTATTTCTCGACGCAACACCTTCTGAGACTCAATTACTGGGGCGTGCTGGCCTGATCGCCCACGAAACGGCACACATGTGGTTCGGCAACCTCGTGACAATGGAATGGTTCAACGACGTTTGGACCAAAGAGGTGTTTGCCAACTTTATGGCGGCAAAGATCGTCAATCCAGGTTTTCCTGATATCGATCACGATCTTAATTTTCTGGTGAGGCACTATCCGAGGGCTTACTCCGTTGATCGGACGACAGGATCCAACCCCATACGCCAGGAACTACCCAACCTCAACGAAGCTGGCCAGATGTACGGGGCAATCATTTATAACAAGGCGCCAATCATGATGCGTCAGCTGGAAATGATGATCGGTGAGTCGCAGTTTCGAGATGGCATGCGCGAGTACCTCAGTCAGCATGCATTTGCGAACGCAACGTGGCCAGCTCTGGTCGAGATTTTGGATCGGAAATCGGAGGAAGATTTGCTCAGCTGGAGCGACGTCTGGGTGAACCAACCGGGAAGGCCCGCGTTCACGTTGGAGCATGACCAAGACGCGAACGATGGTAAGCAGTTGACCCTCATGCAAACCGATCGAGCTGCGCTTGATCGCGTGTGGCCGCAACAGTTCGACATAATGAGTGCGGCATCAGTTCAGACATCGAGAGCTACCGTATTTTCTCACGCCAGCGCCACTACGATCGACGAGCGTGAGTTCGCTGCGGAGGCGCCGTTGATCTTCAATGCCAATGGAACGGGGTACGGCCTGTTCCCGGCAGACCCGGCGGTGATTGCTCTCTGGGAACGATTGAGCAAGGTTGAAAAGGGCGCGCTGCTAATTAATCTTTATGAACTGATGCTGGAAGGAACACGCGTGACACCGGTTGATCATGCTGCGTGGTTGATGGAGGTCATCGGCCTTGAGGAAGATCAACTTCTGTTGAATCTGGCGATCGGTGAGGTTGAGAGAATATTCTGGACACTTTTGTCGGCCGAGGACCGTGCGTCGTTGGGGCCGAGGCTCGAAGCTCTTTTTTGGCAATCGATGCTGACCCAAACGGAGGCTAGTAGGCGAAAAATGTTTTTTGAGGCGTTCGCGGGTATTTTGCTGAGCGAGAATGCGATTCAGAAAATCTACGGTGTGTGGGATGCCTCGCTCAAGGTCGAAGGCCTTTCTCTGTCAGAAAACGATTATATCGACCTAGCGCAATCACTTGCTATCAGGCTTCCTGACCAAGCTAATGATATCCTTGCTGCGCAGAATGAAAATACTCTGAATCCGGACAATAAGCGGCGGCTTCAATTCATAGCGCCGTCTCTATCCTCAAGTAAAATAGAACGTGATCGGTTTGTGGCGTCTCTGGCGGAAGAATCGATGCGCGAGATTGAGTCCTGGGTGTTGGATGCGCTTGCCAATATTCATCACCCACTCAGAGTCATGGTGTCAGAGCAATACATACTGCCAAGCCTCGAGTTGCTCGAAGAAATTCAAGCGACTGGAGATATTTTTTTCCCGAAGCGATGGCTTGACGTGACATTGCGCAATTACTCTTCAGCAACAGCATTACGCACCATTGAGACGTTTTTGAATGAAAGACCAGATTACAATCGGCAACTCAATATGAAAATTTTACAGTCAGCCGATTCAGTAAGACGCGCTAACCGTCTAGTCGATGCAGATCGTGCGCAATCAGTTAGTGGCCAGTAAGTGACAGATTTTTTACTGCTTATCGTCGGCATGACCGGCCTTTGGCTCGGATCCGAAACGCTTATTCGTGGCGCAATGTCGTTGGCGGATCGGTATCGCTTGTCAGATGCCTTGTTCGGCATGTTGGTGCTTGCGATCGGCACGGATCTTCCAGAATTATTTGTGGCATTTGATGCATCCTTCCACAGCCTCGCCGGAGAAGATCTTTCAGGAATTGTGATCGGCAGCGCGCTTGGAAGCACCATCGGCCAGTTTGCATTGGTTTTCGGTGTGGCAGGCTTTATTGGCTACAGTCCAATGCAACGCAAGTTCTTGCCGCGCAACGCGACTTTTCTTATTGGCGGTGCGCTTGCCCTGCTTATCTTTTCGCTGGATGGAGTGATTTCGCGCATAGAAGGCGGCCTTTTGTGCCTGTACTACGCGGCCTATGTCTGGGTGCTGATTTTCGGACGCGGCGAAGTGCCCGAAAGTGATGAGCACGGACCGCACATAGACATTTGGAAAGCCTGGCTCGTACTCGCGATCGGATTTGTATTGCTCCTTTTAGCAGCAAAGCTTACCGTCGAGTCTGCGGCAAGCTTTGCGACCGAAATGGGCATGAGCAATATGGCCGTCTCCGCAATAATCATTGGTATGGGAAGCAGCTTGCCGGAACTTTCCGTATCGTTTGTCGCTTTGCTGCGCAAACGCGGCGGACTATCCGTCGGCAATCTTGTGGGTAGCAACGTATTGGACACTCTGCTCGTGCCCGGAATTGCGGCGACTATTTCGCCGCTTTTCGTTCCAGCCGCAGTGTTGTGGGTAGATATACCCGTACTACTTCTGGTCACCTTGTTGGTATTGGGCTTCTTGTACGTGTCGCGGCGTGGCATCAAATCTATTGAGGCAGCCATTCTGCTCGCGATCTACGCCGCCTATGTGGCGGTGCGCCTCACCGGGCCGGGTTCATAACGTTGGCCGCCAATTACTGGTAGCGTTCACCACCTTTAACAACGACGTCCACCTTTTGCAGAATGCTAATGTCCTCCAGCGGGTCGCCTTTAACTGCTATTAGGTCGCCGTAACGGCCTTCAACAAGTGTACCAACATCATCTGCCCAGCCAATGAACTCAGCGGCCACTGATGTCGCGGCCTGAATCGACTCCATGGGTGTCATTCCGCGTTCAACCATGATCGGAAACATCAGTGCGTTGTCGCCGTGCGGATAAACGGCTGCGTCCGTGCCGAATATGATTGGCACGCCGGCCGCATGTGCCTTGGTAAAAGCCTGGCGTTGTGCCTCTGTGGTTTCATCGTTCTTGCGAATAAACTCTTCCGGCCAACCCTCTTCGCGGCCGACAGTTGCGATATAGCTGCCGTTATAGACGTCCATTGAGAATGCAACGTTGTGTTCGACTGCCAATGCGATCGCTTCGTCGTCCGCGAGTGAGGCATGCTCGATTGAGTCAACACCGGCCCTAATCGCGTCCTTAATGGATTGGGCGCCATGTGCGTGCGCAGTAATCTTAATGCCAGCGGCATGTCCGACTTCGACTACCGCACTTAATTCTTCCTGTGTCATCTCAGGCGCGCCTGGAACACCGCCAAACGCCAATACAGCGCCTGAGGCCAGGACTTTCAGCACGTCCGCACCGCCATCAACAGCGGCTTGCGCCTTTTCTCGAAATTCATCCGGGCCGCTAGCGACGCCTAAGCGAATTCTCGCCGGAATGTCTTCTTCCGGATAGCCTGGAATGACCAGATCACCGCCGCCACCAGCGATGGTGAGATAAAAACCCGACGTTTGAATTCGAGGGCCCGGAAAATCACCGCGATTCACCGCATCGCGCGCCTCGCGCGCACCCCATCCCCCGTAGGCGCCGAGATTTCTAATGGTCGTAAACCCAGCAGCTAAAGTGACCGCAGCGTTTTCTTTCGCAATCTCAAGTTCTTCCGCCGGAGTGCGGTGGTAGTAGACGCTCAGGTCCACGGTATCGCCCGCGTTATCCATGATATGCGTGTGAGTGTCGATCAGCCCGGGTAAACAGGTATGTTCCGACAAATCAAGAAAGTCACCACTGGTTGGTTTGCCCTCTGTAATCGATACGATGCGACTGCCAACGATTGAGATCGTTTTATCGATGGTCGGTGAATTTGAAATACCATCAATCAGCGCGCCGCAAAAGACTGTTGTCTGGCTTGCCACCGTTGCTTCGACGTGAGGTGTCGAATCGCCGCAGCCGGCGAGTGCGAGCGAGCTGCAAAAAAGCAAAAATCTTTGGGTCATGTAGTCATTTCCAAGAGAATTTGGTGTGTGACGATTATTGCACTCTTCTGGCCGATTGCGAAAAGTATGCGAATTGTCCAACTCAGGAGGCTGTCATGGATCTATTTGCGCGGCAGAAATGCTATGTTCTCGTATTCTCAATAACCACATAGAAAGCGGACCGATGAAGAATATTGCGACTGGAATAATTTTGGGATGTGCGTTGTTCACTAGTGACTATCTCTTCGCACAAGATTTTAGTGCGTTCGAGTACCGCAACATCGGACCGTCAAGGGGAGGGCGCGTTACCGCTGTCGCGGGAACCGTTGCGTCTCCGTCCACCTTTTACCTTGGTGGATCCGGCGCTGGCGTGTGGAAAACGGATGACTACGGTACGACGTGGAATAACGTGTCAGATGGCTATTTCGAAACGCCGTCAATCGGTGATATTGACGTGGCGCAGAACGACGCCAACATCGTGTATGTCGGCACAGGGTCGGATGGTCTTCGCAGCAACGTAATCGTTGGCAAAGGCATGTACAAATCGATCGACGGCGGGAAGTCGTGGGCGCATATTGGATTGCGCGAGACCGGCCACATTGGTGCCGTCGAAATCGACCCAACCGATCACAACATCGTCTGGGTTGCGGCAATCGGTCAGGCGTTCAATGCGAACGAAGAACGTGGCGTCTACAAAACTGCGGATGGTGGCCAAACCTGGGAACGGGTTTTGTTCATCTCCGATACGGTGGGCTTTTCCGACATCGAATTGCTTCCGGGCAATCCGAACATCGTTTTTGCGACGGCGTGGAAGGCTGAGCGTAAGCCCTGGACGATCATTTCCGGTGGAGAGCAGGATGAAGGTGGCCTTTACAAGTCGGTCGACGCGGGTCTGACCTGGGACAAGGTAACTGACGGCTTACCGCAGGGGCTCATTGGCAAAATCGATCTCGCCATTAGCCGTGCGAATTCATCAATTGTGTATGCGCTGGTTGAAGCGCCAGACGATGAGGGCGGACTGTACAAATCGATTGATCAAGGTCGATCGTTTGAACAGGTCTCAAGTGAAACTTCAATCAGAACGCGACCGTTCTACTACGCCAATATCGATGTCGATCCGACGAATCCGGACATCGTCTATGGCATGGCGACACGCAACATGAAATCCATCGATGGTGGTAAGACATGGGAGCGACTGCGGGTACCCCATGAAGATAATCATGACATGTGGATCAATCCGGACAATCCGGATTTGTTTATTCATGGTAACGACGGTGGTGCAAATGTCACCCACAATGGCGGCAAGACTTGGTCGACACAGTTTAATCAACCCACTGCAGAGCTTTATCAAGTTGAGGTTGATGACCAGTATCCGTACTGGCTCTACGCAGGACAGCAGGATAATTCGACAACGATTGCCGTGCCGAGCATGCCGCCGTTTCGAACTCAGGATACGTCGGCATGGCTAGTGGATACCGGCGGTTGTGAAACCGGCCCCGGCGTGCCAAAACCGGGCAATCACAATATTGTGTATTCGAATTGCAAAGGTAGATTTTCTGTTTTCGATAAACGCATTGGTACGGAAAAGGGTTATTACGTTGGCGCGTCGGACATCTACGGGCACAACCCGCGCGATCTCACTTATCGCTTCCAGCGTGTGTCGCCTATTCATGTTTCTCCGCACAATCCGGACGTGGTTTATCACGGATCGCAATTCGTGCATCGCACGGAAGATGATGGACGAACCTGGGAAACGATCTCGCCTGATTTAACCGCGTTCGACGCGGATCAGCAGGTGATATCCGGTAGCCCGATTACGCGGGACATCACGGGCGAGGAGTACTACAGCACTCTATATTCATTGCGCGAGTCCCCCGTGCAAGAGGGCGTTATCTGGTCTGGTTCAAATGACGGTCCGGTTTACGTCACGGAAGACGGTGGAGAAAACTGGAGTAATGTCACACCTCGCGACTTGCCGCCCGGCGGGCGTGTAGACGCGGTCGAGCCTTCTCCACACGACCCCGCTAAGGCCTATATCGCCGTATTGCGTTATCAACTTGGCGATTGGAAGCCCTACATTTATAAAACAGAAGACTTTGGTCGTCGCTGGACGTTGTTGACCGACGGTACTAACGGCATACCGGCTGATTATCCAACTCGGGTTGTGCGCGAAGATCCGATCCGTGAAGGCTTACTTTTTGCTGGCACAGAGTTCGGTATTTTTGTGTCTCTGGACGACGGTGAAAATTGGCATAGCTTTCAACAAAATCTTGGTGTCACGCCAATAACCGACATAAAAGTCGCCTACGGCGATCTGGCGATCTCAACCATGGGCCGCTCATTCTGGGTGTTGGACAATATGACGACCTTACGTCAGGCGTCATTCGATACGGCGTCTGATACGGCGATGGTCTTTAAACCGGGCGACACTGTTCGTTTCCGCAATGTGTACACCGGACAAAGCAACAACGGCGTGCCTGATTATCCGCCACCAGCGGTTGTCGTTGATTACTACCTGCCGGATGACGGGGTCGAATCGATACTTTTAGAGTTCTTGGACGCCAATGGGCGCGTCGTCAAAGCGTACGAGGGCAGTGCCGAGAATGAAGCGGGCAGCAGCGATGAGGTAGT
>Ga0209403_10001236_pt1 | contig 33668 bp, 25 predicted proteins | sample ArcticOcean_MG_C_8_FD_187440 | JGI IMG/M metagenome (GOLD analysis project Ga0209403, IMG submission 187440) | Marine microbial communities from western Arctic Ocean - ArcticOcean_MG_CB11_86 (SPAdes) (version 2) | ecosystem: Environmental > Aquatic > Marine > Oceanic | place: Arctic Ocean...
CGCACTCGAACAACGGATCGCTTCGCGATTGGACATCGACAAGCACGACGCCACGGCACTGGCGTTGCGGGGGCGGCGGAGACTGCATCGGGGCGAGTACGAACCGGCGGTGGCTGATCTGGCCGCAGCGTTCGAGGCGAAGCCTGATCCTGAGGTCCGCCGACTGCTTGTCCAAGCTCTGCTCGATGGCCTGAGATTCGATTATTCTCGCTACGCCAGCCAGGCCACGAAACTCGAATCACTGCTAGTTGAACCAGACGAACAACTCGCCTTCCGCCGTCTCAGAGCCACCGGATTGGCACGCACCGGGAACGTGATCGCAGCATTCCGCGAATACCTGAAGCTGAGACACTCGGCCAAAACACAGCAGCCACCACCGCAGCCACCACCGCAGAAACCACCGCAGAAACCCCCAAGTCCGGCCAAAGCAGAGCGAGGCCGATTGGAGGCGATTGACGAGGATTTGTCGGTACGGCGAATCGACTGGGTGGCATCGCGACTGAAATCTGTCGATCGGCTGGCGACTGACGAGCAGCGTCGCGAGTTGGATTCTGTCCGCGAGCAGTTGTTGGCGCGAGCGGTGGTTCTTGAGGGTGCTGCCGGCACCCGGGCCTTGTCAGGTGTCGTGACATTGCTGGACGGCCACCGTGTCGCCGATTTGGCTCGCATCCAGTTGCTTGGGCGGTTGTCCGAGAAGACGGGTGCGATGGAGCGAGAGATGTTGTTATCGAGGTTGCGCAGGAGTGCTGATCCGGTTGTTGCTGGCCGAGCGACTGTCGAGTTGTCCGTGATGTGGGCTGCGGCGAAGAAGACCGAAGCGATGACTGTGTTGCGAGACGAACTCGAGACAGGTCGTTTTTCTCGGGTCGAGTTGTCCGACGGGCGAAGCGGACGTCAGACGGTTGCCGGGTGGAGAAGCGATCCGGCTCGCAAGGAATTGATCGCAACCCCGCCGGCCTGGAAGCCGGGCCGGGTGTCGGTCGTCAGCAGTGTGAACGAGGAGCGGCGGACCAGTGTGAACACGTATCCGATTCCGTTTCATGGTCGCAGGCCGTTGGCTTGGCGTGGTTGGAGTTTCCGGTTGGACAATCGGCGGCAGTACGTGATCGCTTTCGACGAACGGGGGCGTGAGCGTTGGCGGCTGACGACGGTGGGCGATTTGGCGGTGCCCGACAGCGAGGCCCGAGTGCCGTATGCGTTCGAAGGGAACCAGATCCAGGCCAGCGGGCACTTGTTGATGATCGTGTTGGGAAACCGTTTTGCCGTCATCGACGGTCTCGGCAACGCGCAGCACCCCGACGTTCTCTGGCGGCGGAACTTGTACGAGGACAAGAGCGGCGTGCAGGCCAGGATCATCCGGCTGCCCGGTGCGATGGCGGCCGGGCCTCGCTGGTTCCGGATGACCGACGCCACCGGCCGGCCTCTGGGCCATGTCGGGCGGTTGGGGCCGAGGCGGTTGATCTACCAGGTCGGAGCGGCGATCGAGGCTGCCGATCCGGTTTCGGGGCAAGTCATCTGGCGACGGACCGGAGTGTCACGAGGGTGTCGGATCTACGGGAGCGATCGGTTTGTCTGTGTCGAAGCGGACGGTCGCCAGGAGGTGCTGGTGCTCGATGCCGCCGACGGCGCCTCGATCGCAACACGGACTCTGCCCGATTCGGACGATTGGATCGGCCGCAGCGGACATCACGTTGTCAGCCGCCAGACCACGAACGGGGTTCAGGTGGTGTCGGTGTTCGACCTGGTCACCGGAAAAACGACTCGGCAATGGAAACTCTCCGGTGATTTGAGACCGGTCCTCGTGGGCCAGCGTGCGGTGGGGTTACTGGAGCCTCCGGGAGGCCAAGGCGAATCGATCGGCCGTTTCCGGGTGATCGATGTGGCCGACGGCCGAGTTCGTGTCGATTGCAGGTTGTCCATGGAACCCGCCCAGCCACTTCGGTCGTTCTTCGTCCTCAATACACTGGGCCAACACCTGCTCGTGGTCAATCAGCCCAGCAGTGTCAGTGTACGTGGTGCGTCGTCGCAGGCCATCGCCGTCCATGGATCGGTCTGGGCATTCGACCGCAGGCATGCGGCTGGCGGATCGGAGGACACGTTGGTGTCGACGGCCAACTGGGGCCCGGTGCGGATCGAGCACCAGACAATCGAGCAGGACCAGCCGATGCATCTCCCGGTGCTGGCCTTCGTCAGTCGCGTCTACCGACCGGTGCAGAACATTCTGCAGAAACGGCCTCGGACGGAGTATGGCGCGTTGGTGCTCGATGTCAGGAAGGGGAAGATCGTGCACAAGGAAACCAGCACGTTGCCGGTCAGTGCGATGCGAGCGGTTTCGAGTCGAACCGACCAGAGAGTGACTCTGGAGTTCTACCGCTCGACGATCACCGTGGACTTTGGTGATTAGGGATTGGCGGGCCCGGTGCGTTGGGCCACGGCGTAGGTGTCGTCGGGTTTTGACGTTCGTGACACCAGTAGTTCGGCCAACAATCCCAGCGACAACACCTGTCCGCCCAGTAGCAGTGATGCGGCCGAATAGACCAGCATGGGCAGGTGGTTGTTGCCGATCTCGGGGTTGACGCCTTGTGTCTTGCAGTAGACCCACAGCCCGGCCAGGTAACCCAGTCCGAGGACTCCGAGGCCGAGGAAGGCCAGGCCCGTTGCTCCGAGCATGTGCCCGGGTCGCTGGCCATACCCAGTCAGGAACTTGACAGTCAGCAGGTCGAGAAAGCCTCGCAGAAATCTCCACACACCGTACTTCGACTGCCCGTGTTCTCGAGGCCGATGGTGGACCGGTTTTTCGGCCACACGGAAGCCTCGGGCGTGGGCCAACACGGGAATGAACCGGTGCAATTCGCCGTAGATATTCACCTCGCGAGTTACCTCGCGACGAAACAGCTTCAACCCGCAGTTGTGATCGTGAAGTCTGAGTCCGGTCAGACGTCCGATCATCGCGTTGAAGACTCGGCTGGGAAACACCTTGTGCCAGGGATCCAGGCGGTGTTTTTTCCAACCATTGACCACGTCGTATCCGTCTTCGAGCACGGCGATCAAGCCTGGAATCTCAGCCGGATCGTCCTGCAGGTCGGCGTCCATCATCATCACCAACTCGCCGGCCGCGGCCTTCATACCGCAGGTCAACGCCGCCGCCTTGCCGAAATTCCGTCTCAGACGGATACCCGACACTTGCTGGTGGGCTTGGGCGAGTGAACTGATGACCGACCACGACCCGTCGGTCGATCCGTCGTCGACGAGGATCAATTCGACTTCGATCCCGTTCGCATCACACGTCGCGGTGATCTGAGCATGCAATTCGACGAGGCTTTGCTCTTCGTTGAGTACCGGCACGACGATCGAGAGCATCTGTGACGGAGTCCGGTAGGGTGAGGGTGTCGGGGAATCAGTTGGCGTGACGCGTCAGTTCATGGTGCAGGTGTTGGGCTTGAGGCAGGATGAGTTGTTCGAAGCCGAGTCGGACGGCGGCGGTTGAGCCGGGCAGGGCGAACAGTGGTCGGCCCGAGGCGACTCCACCGACGGCTCGGCTGAGCATCGCAGCGGCTCCGATTTCCTTGAAACTCAGCATCCGGAACAATTCTCCAAACCCGTCCAGTCGCTTATCGAGTCGACTCGAGATGGTCTCGTACGCCGAGTCTCGGGCCGAGATGCCTGTGCCGCCTGTGGTGACGAGTATTCCGACATCGGGATCCGACAGTGCGGCGTCGAGTGCCTGGTCAATCGCTTCGGGGTCGTCGCTGACGATTTGGTACCGAGCGACCCGGTGCCCGTTGTCTTCGATCGACTGTTTCAGAAACGCTCCGCTCTTGTCGGTCGCCTCGGTGCGTGTGTCCGAGAGAGTGATGATGGCAAAGCCGATGGCCGGGATGTTCGAGGCGGCTTGTTGGTGATCGAGGTGGCTCGATTCGTGGTCAGATGGTGTCCTTGTGTTCATGGCTGGTCCTGTCGATGCACGACCCAGCCGGGGATGTCGACACGTGTTACGAACAGGGTCTTGCCGGCTGCGACATAGAGTGTCTTCAGGTCATCGCCTCCGAAGGTCACATTGGTCAGCACGTCCTCGACGATTGGGATCCTGCCTTTGACTTCGCCATCGGGCGTAATCACCCAGATCCCGGGCGGGATATCGGTGGTTTCGTGAGGTCCGCGTGAGCGGCTGATGCCTGCAGCGATGTAGAGAGTGCCCTGGCTGTCGACGACCATTCCGTCGCCACCCCGGCCGGGGGCGAAGTCGTAGACCAAACGCTGTCTCGAGGGTGTTCCGTCGTCCGAGAGATCAAAGGCCCAGATCTTGCGGTTGCCTCCGACGACAGGGCAACTGTCGACCAGGTAGAGGGTGGATTGGTCTGGCGCGAGTTGGATGCCGTTGGGGCGTTGGATTTCGGGTTGAGTCAGGATGCGAGTGACCGAGCCATCGGTGTCGACGCGGTAGACGCTGTCGTGGTCGAGTTCCATTGTGGCCCGGTCGCCGTAGCAGGGATCGGTAAAGAAGATCTGACCGTTGCTACGTGCGGCGACGTCGTTGGGAGCGTTGTAGCGTTGCCCCTGGTAGTTGTCGGTCAGGATTTCGATTTCACCCGAGTCCAGGTCGGTTCGAGTCAGCCGCCGTCCTCCGTCGTCGTCGCCGTGTTCGTTCCCTTCGCAGGCGAGCAATCGGCCGCGGTGGTCGAACAGCAACCCGTTGGCCCGGCCGCTCGGTTCGCGGAAGATCTCGAAGCCATCGGAACCCGGCGAGTAGGTCAGGATGCGGTTGTTGGCAATGTCGCTGAAGTAGACGGTCCCGTCGCCGGTGCAGGCCGGACCTTCGAGAAATGCAACGGCGGTGGCCGGAATGACATCGGCACCTTCGGTGTGGTATCCGCCTGGCAGTCCAACGCTGTGGTGATCGAGTGTCATTGTGGGGGGCAGGGGCAGGGGCAGGGGCAGGGGCAGGGGAAGGAGTGAGTCGTGGTAGATGTCGGGCCTAGAAGAACTCGTCGTCGCGAAGCAGGTCGTCTTCGGTGATCAGGTGGTGGCCGGTGTCTGCGAGCAGTTCGAGGCCACGTTCGATGTCGTCGACGTAGAGAGCGATACCGGCCCGGCCGCTTCGGCGATACAGCAGCGGGTAGGTGTAGTGGATGTTGATTTCGGCCTGGAGCAGTGTCGAGCAGACAGCGAGGAAGGGTTGGGGTGCTTCGGGCAATTCGACTCCGATGATGTCCGTTTCGATACACGAATAGCCACCCAGTTGCAGCAATTCGCGGGCACGTTCGAAGTGGTCGAACATCAGCCGCACGACGGCACAATCGACACTGTCGTCGATCGACAGCGCAATGATTCTCAGGTCGTCGCGTTCGAGCCGTCGCATCAGGTTGTGCAGGCTGCCGACACGGTTCTCCATGAACACACAGAACTGCCTCAGGCACGGCCAGTCGCGGCCATGCATGGTCTCGGGATTCGTATACGCTTCGCCACTCTCACTCATCGGCCGTCAGTTCTCCTCATCGCAAAAAAAAAAACGTCGCCAAAATCAGGCTCCACAGTTTCGACATGCCACTCGCCTGACGCCTCCGGCTTCACACTCTAGAATAGCCGAGAAGAGGGTGTCAATTGGCGAGCGAGGCGGTTGATGACAATACGGACGGTTATTTTCGACATGGGCAATGTCCTGGTCCATTTCACTCACGATGGCATGTTCGCTGCGATGGGCGAGGTGTGTGGTGCCAGCGGGCAGCAGATCCGCGAGTGGTTGTGGGATTCGGGGTTGCAGGAGCGTTTTGAGCGAGGGGAAATCGACGGGGGGGGAGTTCGGGACGAGTTGTCTGATCGGGCTGGTTGCGACGTCGACGAGGCCGCGTTGATGCAAGCGGCCTCGGACATCTTCACGCTCAACGAACCGCTGCTCGAGGTGATTGACGGTCTAAAGCGGGCTGGTTATCGGCTGGTCGTCCTGTCCAACACGTGTCCTCCGCATGTCGAGTGGATTGGCAGGCACTGGGATGTGCTCGATCGGTTTGATGCTCGCGTGTTGAGTTATGAAATCGGGGCGATGAAGCCGGGTCCGGAGATCTACGAGGCGGCGGTCGAAGCGGCTGGTTGCGAGGCGAGCGAGTGTTTTTTCGTGGACGACCTGGTGGAAAACGTCGAGGCAGCCCGTGCGGCGGGGCTCATTGGCACGCTTTACGTCGGCATCGAACCGTTGAAGGTGGCGTTGAAGGACGCGGGAGTGCGGGCGGGTTGCGAGTCGGTCTGATCGGTCGGTATAGTACGCGCCCCGTGGAGGATTGCATGGTGCACCCATCTTCTCCATTTTATTTACCCAAGCCCAAGCCGATTCACAGACCCGGCCCGATCAGGGTTCATCAAGGAGACACAACGATGACACGTTCGATGTCCTGCCGCACCCGCGTGCTCAATTCCACTCTTGCCGCCGTCCTGCTGGTCGGCATTTCGCTGGCTGCCGCCAAGGGGAAGGGTGTTCTGTTCCCCGACTGGTCGGGCCCGACGGCTGGCAGCTACGACAAGCCGTCTGCCGAGATCGGCAAGAAGGCGACCAAGGGGCGTCCGTGGAGTGTCGAAACGATGGCAAGCGCGATTATGGGCAAGACGCTTCCGGGTAAGCCGGCTTCGGTGGTTGGCGAGATCATCGACCTGTCGTGTTACATGCAGGTGGGCAAGCACGGCGACAAGCACCGTGGTTGCGGCCAGAAGTGTGCTGCGTTGGGTCAGCCGATCGGGCTGTTGGCCAAGGATGGTTCGATCTACATGCTGATCGACGAAGAGCACAACTCGCGTCGTGACGGTCTGACGACGTTCCGCAAGCAGGCGATCGAGCACATGGCTCATATCGTCCGCGTCAACGGGACGTATTCGGAGGTCGAAGGCCAGAAAGCGATCTTCGTACAGGGGACGGTCAAGAAGTAGTTGGCTGCCTTGTTGAGCGGATGACAGGTTGGTGATTCGTGGTCGAGAAGTGGCCGGTTTTGAAAAAGAGCCTGACGTGATGAAGCAACTGACGTGGTCCGCGAGGCCGATTGGTGTTGTGCTGTTGTGCGGCGTGGTGTTTGGCGTCGTTGGTCTGAGGCTTGGAGTCTTTGTGCCATCGACGGCGGTGGCCGCGAAGGCCCTGGCGGAAGCCGAGCCGAAGGTGCCTCTGGGTCTGCCTCCGGTCTACTTCCCCGACGACAATCCGTACTCGGCGGCCAAGGTCGAGTTGGGGCGTTTGTTGTATTTCGACACACGGCTGAGCACCGACAACACGGTGTCGTGTGCGACGTGCCACTCGCCGGCCAAGGGTTTTACCGACGGGGCGGCGGTTTCGACGGGGATCAATGGTCAAAAGGGTGGTCGGAGTGCTCCGACAGTGATCAATCGTGCCTACTCGACACGCCAGTTCTGGGACGGTCGTGCTCGGTCGCTGGAGGCTCAGGCCGTGGGTCCGATCGCCAACTCGATCGAGATGACCAATCTCAAGACCGAGAAGGCGGCCCACGCAGCGGTTGTCGATCGGCTGAGGGGCATCGATGGCTACCGCCGTCGGTTTGCCGCGGTCTTTGGGACTTCCGACTTCACGATCGATCATGTGGGCCGGGCGATTGCCACGTTCGAACGGACCGTGCTGTCAGGCAATGCTCCGTACGACCGCTTTGTCAACGGCGAGAAGACGGCGTTGAATGCGTCTCAGCAGCGAGGCTTCAACCTGTTTTTCAAGACACTTGCCTGTGACAGTTGCCACCTGGGGTTCAACTTCACCGACGGGTCATTCGAGAACATTGGCATCGGCATGGACACGCCGAAGCCCGATCTCGGCCGGTTCGCGGTCACCGGAAAGGACTCGGACAGGGGTTCGTTCAAGGTGCCGAGTTTGCGTGAGATCGAGCACACGGGGCCGTACATGCATGACGGGAGTGTGAAGACGCTCGAGGCGGTGGTCGAGCACTACGACCGTGGCGGGATCAAGAATTCGAACTTGGACGTTCGGGTGAAACCGTTGAAGATGTCGAAGCGGGACAAGGCGGATCTGGTGTCGTTCCTGAAGGCGCTTTCTGGCGAGGGTTGGCAGCACATCAAGTCGCCCAAGTCGTTTCCCAAGTAGTCGGACGGGTTGGACGATTTTGAAGCCGGTCTGGCTGTGAGCTTGGCCGTGGCCCGGATCATGGACTGTGCAGATGGCAACACGACGGATCGTGCAGATTCTGGCCGATGGGCAAGCGGGCGAATCGCTGGAGGTGAGTGGTTGGGTGCGGACCCGCCGCGATTCGAAGGCTGGGCTGTCCTTCGTTGAACTCAACGATGGCAGTTGTCTTTCGAACTTGCAGCTGGTCGTGCCGGGTGATCTGGACGGCTGGGCCGAGGATGTGGGGCGGGTGACGACCGGTGCGAGTTTGAAGGTTGGGGGGACGCTCAAGGAGTCGCCTGGAGGCGGGCAGCGGGTCGAGTTGGGTGTCGAGCGGCTTGAGGTGATTGGTGAAGCGGATGCCGAGACGTATCCGTTGCAGAAGAAGCGTCACAGTTTCGAGTTCCTCCGCGAGATCGCTCATCTGAGGCCACGCACCAACACGTTTGGTGCGATTGCCCGGGTCCGCAACGCGTTGTCGGCGGCCATTCATCGGTTCTTCCAGGATCGAGGATTCATCTACGTGCAGACGCCGATCATCACGACGAGTGATTGCGAGGGTGCTGGTGAGATGTTCCAGGTGACGACTCTCGATTTGAAGCGGTTGGGTGAGGTGCAGACCGAGATCGATTACGAGCAGGACTTCTTTGGACGGCAGGCGTCATTGACGGTCAGCGGGCAATTGGAGGCTGAGATTTACGCCTTGAGTGTGGGCGATTGCTACACGTTCGGGCCGACGTTTCGGGCCGAGAACTCGAACACATCGCGGCACCTGTCTGAGTTCTGGATGGTCGAGCCGGAGATGCCGTTTTTCGAGTTGACTGACAACATGGAATTGGCCGAGTCGTTTATCCGTACGATCGTGGGCGAGGTGCTTGCGCGTTGTGAGGAGGACATGGAGTTCTTCAACAAGCGGATCGACGACACGGTTCTGGCGACGCTTGGGAACATCGCCGACAACGACTTCATCCGTCTGACGTACACCGAGGCGGTGGAGATACTTGAGGGGTCGGGTCGGGAGTGGGAGTACGGGGTGGAGTGGGGTCGGGATTTACAGAGCGAGCACGAGAGGTTTTTGACCGAGGAGCATTTTGGTCAGCCGGTGATCCTGTACGACTATCCGCGGGCGATCAAGCCGTTTTACATGCGGTGCAATGATGACGGGAAGACGGTCCGTGCGATGGACGTGTTGGTACCTCGGGTGGGCGAGATCATTGGCGGGAGCCAGCGGGAGGATCGGTTGGATGTGTTGTTGGAGCGGATTGTCGAGTGCGGAATGGAGCCCGAGGACTACTGGTGGTACGTGGATTTACGGCGGTACGGGAGTGTGCCTCACAGCGGGTTCGGGTTGGGTTTCGAGCGGATGGTTCAGTTGGTGACGGGGATGAGCAACATCCGCGACTGCATTCCGTTTCCACGAACGCCGGGGAGTGCCGAGTTCTAGGCTGGAAACCGGCATCAAACCCGATAGGATGGGGTTCGGCCGTTCAATGATGATCGGTTGCATGACGCGGGGTGGAGCAGCCCGGTAGCTCGCGAGGCTCATAACCTCGAGGTCGCAGGTTCGAATCCTGCCCCCGCTACTTGAATCCTTGGGATCGAAACAAACCCGACCCGAGGGTTATGACAAAAAACCGAGGCCGCGAGCCTCGGTTTTTTGCGTTGAATCGCAAGGAACCGCAACGATTTGCGATGAGCTCTTCACGGTGATCTCCAGGGCACGGCAGGCCCTCTCGACGGTCTTCTCCTGGATCGACTACCGCTGGCGTCAGAAGTGCGTTGGCATGCAGCCGGCAATGGCCAAGCAGTTGGCCTCCCCCCCCCACGATCGACCGGATCCTGGTTGATCGGCTCTGGCGTTGCATGGACGGCGACTGAGTTGTGTTGGACGTGTCTTCAAAAGAAGATGGCTCATCGAGTCGGACTCAACCAGAGATCTCAATCATGAGGAAGGGGCAATGATGAACTGCAGGTGGACGGTTTCCGGGCTGCTCGTTGTCAGCGTTTTGGTGGTGTCGGTGTTCCTGGCTGCAGACGGTCATCCGGAGAGTGTTCGGGCATCCGTTTCGAAACCCAGGATCACTGCTCAGCCGGTCGAGGCGAGCATGCACGAGTTCATGGAATACGTTTTCGAACCACCGTACAAGCGGCTTCGTACGGCAATGGCGTCGCCTCCGGACAATGCGGGTTGGAAGGCGATCAAGTCGGACGCTTTGATTCTTGCCGAAGCGGGTAACCTGTTGCTGCTGCGTCATCCGGAAAAGGACGAAGCATCGTGGCGCGAGCATTCCTCGGCCGTTCGCGAACTCGGCAAGACGTTCTACTTGGCGGCTCGCAAGAAGGATTACGTGGTCGCGAAAACCAGTTACGCTGTCATGCTTGGCAAGTGCAACAGTTGCCACGACAGATTCGCTGACGGCGAGCATCAACTGAAGCCGTGATTGGTCGTGGATTGTATCGGACCAGTTTCGGCCGCTGGTGTAGTCTTCGAGGTGTGGCTGAAGCCACTGAGAGGATTTGGCAAGATGACGAAATCAGGTTGGCTGCTTCTGGTCGTGTTGTGCATTCAACACGCGTTGCCAGGTTCGTCTGCGGATGCTGCTCGGCCGAAGCGTCCCAACATCGTGTTTCTCTTTTCTGACGATCATGCGGTGAAGTCCATTTCGGCCTACGGCGGGCCGTTGGCCACCGTCGCACCGACTCCGAACATCGATCGGTTGGCTCGTCAGGGTGCCGTATTGCTCAATTCCTTTTGTGCCAATTCAATCTGTGGACCGTCACGAGCGACGATTCTGACCGGCAAGCACAGCCACTCGAACGGATTCATGAGAAACACGGGCAGGGGGTTGGATCAGAGTCAGTGGACCGTCGCCAAGGCACTTCAGGCGGGCGGTTATCACACTGCGGTGATCGGCAAGTGGCATCTGAAGACTCGGCCGGTTGGTTTCGATCACTGGGAGATCTTGCCCGGGCAGGGCAACTACTACAATCCCGTGTTTGTTCAGATGAGCGGTAAGGGGCAACGTTTCCCCGGCTACGTGACCGATCTTGTGACCGACAAGGCGTTGGCCTGGCTGGATCGTCGCGACAAGTCGCGGCCCTTTTTTCTGATGTGCCAGCACAAGGCGCCTCACCGCACGTTTGCTCCGGCATTACGTCATCTTGGCGCGTTCGACGACGTGGAGATCCCCGAGCCTGCCAGCCTGTTCGACAAGTACTCGAACCGCAGTCGCACCCTGGCAAAAAACCAGATGGAGATCGATCGCCACTTCGATTGGGCCTACGACGCCAAATTGCGGAAGGACGAGCGAGGCGACGTCAAGTTGCCGAGCCCCGATCGATACGGCACGCCGGAATACAACCGGATGACCGAGCTTCAGAGAAAGCGGTGGAACGAGCATTTCGGGCCGCACAACCGGTCCTTCCTGGCGGATTTCCGGTCCGGACAACTCAGCCACAAGGAGATCGTTCGCTGGAAGTACCGTCGTTACATGCGGAACTACTTGAGCACGGTGAAGGCCGTGGACGAGAGTGTCGGTCGGGTGCTCGACTACCTGGACGCCAACGGCCTGTCCGAAAACACGATCGTCATATACAGCTCAGACCAGGGTTTCTTTCTGGGCGAACACGGTTGGTACGACAAGCGATGGATGTTCGAAGAGTCGTTCCGTATGCCGTTTCTGATCCGTTGGCCGGGAGTCGTCAAACCGGGTTCACGACCGACGGAGTTGATCCAGAACATCGATTATGCTCCGACGTTTCTGAACGCTGCGGGCCTGGAGGTTCCCTCAGAGATCCAGGGTCGGTCGTTGTTGCCGGTGCTCAGGGGCGACGCAAGGAGTTGGCGAAAGTCGCTGTACTATGCGTACTACGAGTTTGGCGAGCATGCCGTGCCACGTCACTTCGGCGTCCGGACTCGGACTCACAAGCTGATCTTCTTTCCTCGAACGCGGGAATGGAACCTGTTCGATCTCGGTCGCGATCCGGGTGAGATGAAGAGCGTGTACGACGATTTGTCGTATCGCCAGGTGCGAGACACCCTGGTTGCCGAATACCATCTCCTGCGCAAGCAGTACGATGCGCCGCCGACGGGCGCCGACGGGCGTTGACGACGTGCAGCCTATTTCCGGGTCGCGGCTGCTGTTTTTCTGTTCGTCGTTGCTGGCTTGGGATCCACGATCCTGGAGACATCCAGGGTCAGCGTCTGGCCGTGGATCTTGAGCAGGCTTCCGGATGCGACCTTGCGGGCTCCTGAGCAGCGGGCTTTGAACAGTTTCTTGGCGGCGTCGCCTTTGAGCAGGATCTGGAGATTTCCGGCCTTGAGTGCCGCGGCGCACTCGCCGATCTTGAAATCGCACTTGCTGCAGACCAGCTTGCCGGAGAGCGTGATCTGGTTCTTGACTTCGATGGACCGCATACCGGCCACCGTCATCCGGCCATCCTGAACGGTGAGCTTGCCAAAGACTCGGACCACCTTGCCGCTGCATCGAGTTGGGAACAGGCTCTTGCCAGCTTTCCCAGCCACCAGCACGAATTGATGTTCATCCAGCTTCAAGGCTGTCTGGCAGGCTTCGGTGGCTTTGAAGTTGCACTTGCTGCAGACCAGGCTGCCGACAACGCTTCCTCGAGCCTGCTCGAGTTGGGGCGTCTTGGTGTCCTTGTCGCCAGCCTGAACCAGAACGGCGAGGGTCAGCACAGCGATCGCAGATGTGAATGAACCAGGACGCATGGGAAGTTCTCCTTGTTCAGGAACCGATGTCGGGGACTGCTACGGACCGGGCAGTCTGGCGGGTCGACTGGCGGGTCGACTGGCGGGCGTGAGGCGAAAATGGCCTGACATATTGTCTTATCGTGATGCTTGTCTGTACGTGAGTCAATTGGTTGGTGGGCAGGGAATGGCGAGAGCCGACTGGATGCTCGAACTGTTTCCAGCAGGTTTGCGTGGAGGCGTGCTGGCAGATAGTGTAACCCTGCGTAGTGGGCGAGGGTGCTGCGGGAGACTGTTTCTGAGTGGGAGTGGGTATGAGTGGACGTCGAGTGGTGCGGTTGTTGTGTCTGTCGGTGCTGGCACTGGCGACAGGTCAGGGCCCGGGTGCCGAGGCGAGTTTGAAGATCCGGTTGGAAGTCACGGCCGGCCAGCACGACCGGCAGCAGACTCCACTGGTCGTCGGCGTGCCGTTGCCGGTGAGCCGAATCGCCGAGTCGCAGGTTGTGCTGCAGAATGCCCGTGGACAACTCGTGCCAGCCCAGTTGGCTCCATCACGATTACTCGACAGCAAGAATCTCTACGCCGAATTGCACTGGGTGTTGCCCAGTCTTAAGGCCGGCGAGGCCACTCATTTTACAGCGACGATCGGTCCCCGTGATCGGGCAGTCGGTCGGGTGTCGTCCGAGTATTCGTGGCGAGACGTTCCTGGTCGACATGCGGATATATTTTGGGGCGATCGGGCGGTCGTGCGTTACATGTACCGGGCCTACCAGGACGATCCGGCCAAGCGGGACCTCGACAACAAGCCGTTTCATCACGTATTTGACCCGTCCGGCAACCGCCTGTTGACCAAAGGAACCGGCGGCCTCTACACGCATCACCAGGGACTCTATTACGGATTCACTCGCTGCAACTGGGACGGGGGCAGTTGCAACACGTGGTACTGTCACGAGGGCGAGCACGAATTGCACCGCACGGTGTTGTCCCAGGAGCAGGGACCAGTGATGGCCCGTCACCGGACTTCGATCGACTGGAACGACCGGCAGGGGAAGCCGTTTTGTCGCGAGCACCGCGAATTGACGGTGTTTGCGGTGGCTGGCGGGACGCTGATCGAGTGGAGTTCGCGTTTGTGGAGTGTTCGCGGCACGGTGACGCTCGATGGAGACGCCCAGCATGCGGGGTTCCAGTTCCGTGCTGATGACGAGGTAGCGAAGCGGCAGGACGAGAAGCTGGTTTATTACCTGCGTCCCGATGGCAAGGACAAGCCGGGGGCCACCCGCAACCCGGTCAAGGGCAAGGGGCCTGATTTCGAGGCCAACAAGCCGATGGTCAACATGCCCTGGAACGTGATGTCGTTCGTGCTGGGTCCGCAACGCTACTCGGCGGTCTACATCGACAGCCCACGGAATCCCAAGCCGAGTTATTCTGCCGAGCGGGCCTATGGCCGATTCGGCGGCTGGTTTGGCAAGCAGACCCTGGTCGAGGGCCGGCAGTCGATCGACGTGGTTTACCGCATCTGGGTACAGCGTGGCGAAATGACTGCCACGGAGGCCAACAGTCTTTCGGCCGACTTCGCGACGCCTCCCCGGATCAAGTTGACGCGATTGAAATGACACTCGAATCGAATCGGTGTGGAGTGGTGGTATGAGGATGCGTTTTCTGGTTGTTGCGTGTTTGCTGGCCACGTCGTCGTTGCCCGGTACGGCTGCCGTCCGACAGCAGGCGGCCAAGCAGAAGCGCCGTCCGGCCCGGCAATCGCCTTTGAAGCAGATCACCGACGATCCGACATTGCCTCGAGTGCTCTTGATCGGCGATTCGATTTCGATCGGGTACACGTTGCCGTTGCGCGAGATGTTGAAGGGCAAGGCGAACGTGCATCGGCCGAACGCCAACTGCGGCCCGACGACTCGCGGTCTCGAGCAGATCGATCGCTGGCTGGGAAAGACGGCCTGGGACGTGATCCATTTCAACTGGGGTCTTCACGATCTGAAGTACCTGTCGGCCGACGGCAAGTCGTTGGGGAACCCGAAGGCCAAGGGCAGTCGGCAGCAGGTGCCGATCGAGCAGTACGAGGCGAACCTGCGTCTGCTGGTGAAGCGTTTGAAGACGACCGGAGCCACCTTGATCTGGCGATCGACGACTCCGGTGCCACCCGGAGCCAACGGCCGCGTGGTGGGTGATGCGGTGAAGTACAACACGGTGGCGTTGCGGGTGATGAAGGACAACGGGATCGCGACCGATGACATGTACGCATTTGCCAAGTCGCGTTTGAAGCAGATCCAGCGTCCGGCCAATGTTCACTTCACGTCGGAGGGTTCCAGTGAGTTGGCCAAGCACTCTTCATCGATCATCTTCAAGGCGATCGACCCGCGAACGGGGTTGCGTTCGGGCATAGCCGAATTCGCCCGTTTGCTGCGAGAGAAGCAGTACGCACGGGTGCTTCAGTCGATGGTCCTTCCCAAGGATCTCGAGCGAATCCTGAAAACCACGACGATCGAGGCGTTGGCCGAGCGGTTTGGCATGAAGAAAGCTGGCCAGTTTCTGGGTGGCCTCGAGTCGATTGCCGAGGTGAAACCTGAGCTTGAACCGGGCGGCCGCATGGCGAGTTTCGCGTTGTCTAAACCGTTGGGCAGCAAGACGAAGATCATTTTCGAGAAGGTGGGTCGGTACTGGTACATCCGCAACTGAGTCGATCGGTGGGATTTCGGTTTCCAGGGTGTCCAAGGAAGGTGGCGGCATGTTGTTTCGAAACCGGCCGATTATTCTTGTGGCGGTCGCGTGCTGGGTGCAGGTGGCCGTGGTGTCTTTGGGCCTGTCTGCCGAGCCGGGCGGTGAACGAGTGTCGATGCCGAAACGCGGCATTTGTGCTCATCGCGGTGCCAGCGACACTCATCCCGAGAACACTCTTGCGGCATTCCACGAGGCGATTCGTCTGGGTGCAGCGATGATCGAGTTCGACGTTGCGTTGTCACGCGATGGTCAATTGGTGCTGATGCACGACTCGACCGTCGATCGCACGACCAACGGCAAGGGATCCGTCTCGCAACTGACACTCGAGGAACTCAAGAAACTCGATGCCGGGACCTTCAAGGCCAAGCACTTCGGTGGTGTGAACGTGCCGACACTCGATGAAGCCCTGGCGATGATGCCCGAGAACATCTGGCTGAATGTTCACCTGAAGGAGGCATCCGGCCAGGCCGAGAAACTGGCCGAGCAGGTGACCGGCCGAATCGTCGCCCACCGACGGCTGCACCAGTCGTTTTTGGCCTGCGGCACCCGTGCGGCGGCCGCGGCCCGTCGCGCCGATGCCAGGATCAAGATCTGCAACATGCAGCGGCAGGCGAATTCTCGCAAGTACGTCGACGAGACGATCTCGGCCAAGACCGCCTTCATCCAACTGCTGGGAGGTGAGACGGTCGACCCGGCCCACACGCGGTTGTTGAAGCAGCACCGGGTGCGGATCAACTATTGCTGTGCGAACGAGGCCGAGAAGGTTGCCCGGCTGTTCGAAGCCGGTGTCGAGTTTCCCCTGGTCGACCGGGTCAGGGCGATGATCGCGGTCGCCGAGCAACAGGGCATTGCCCGGTTGCTGCCGGTGTATCGATCGCGATTGAAACGCGAGGGTCTCAAGACGCCCCTGTCCACGTTGCTCGAGCAGAAGGTCCTGGTCAAGGGGGCGGCCAACCAGGGACTGGCCTTGGGCAAGACGCACAACTTCGCGTCGAACGCCGCCACAATCTGCCGGTTCGACAAGAACTGGAAGTTGATCGAGCAGAAGACGATCCGTATCGAGGGCGTCAACCACTTCGGGGCGATCGACTATCACGACGGCTTCCTTTGGGCCGGCCTGTTGCACGGTCCCGAGGGAGGTCAGTACGACAAGACGCTGGACCGTGGGAAGGTGGTCAAGATCCGGGCCAACGACCTGTCGGTGGTCCGCACCTGGGACATTACCAAGGATCTTACCTGGATCGATCCGGTCTGCTTCGATGGCACGCACCTGTGGATCGGTGATCTGCGGGACCAGGGCATTCACCGGTACCGGTTCGAGGGGGACCGAATCGTGCGGGACGGGACGTTCCGTTATCCCGGCGGGATGCACTTCTCGCAGGGAGTCCGGATTGCCGGTGGCAAGCTCTACTCGATCCACACCTTCGGCAGCATGGATGGCCTGTTCGAGTTCAATTTGCCCTCGACACTCGACAAGACTATCCAGCAACCGACACGTGTGTGGGAGATCGCCGAGACCCGGATGCACCTGGAGGGTTTCGACTTCGTCCCGGGGCATCCCGACCAAATCTGGCACTCGCAGGGCGGGCAGGTGGATCGCTACCGGTTGGCAGGAGTCAAGGCTCTCGCCGCTGCCAAGCTCCGCAGGACCCTGTTCCCGGTCGTCTCTCGCCAGCCGGCTGTGACAAGAGTTCGCGTTACCGACCTGGGGGCAGTGGCCGACGGCAAGACGGACTGCCTGGCGGCGATCCGCAAGGCCATCGCCAAGGTGGCCGCTGCAGGAGGCGGCACCGTGGTATTTCCGCGGGCCAAGCAGCCCTACCTGGTCAGCGGCACGATCCTCATCGAGGCCAGCAATATCACTCTCAGCGGCCCGGACGCCACGATCAAGCTGGCCGACGGGGCCGCCAACGGCACGAAGGAGGGGCGGAGTACCGAGAGCCAGGTCCACGTGTTGCGGGTGGCGGGGAAGCCGGACAAACCGGTCGAGCGGATCGAGATCCGGGGACTGACCGTCGATGCCAACATCTACCGCCAGGACGACTACTACAATCCCCGCGCGATCGTGATCGAGCACGGGCATCGCGTGAAAGTTCGAGACGTTACGATCCTGCGACCGTTCGTCGGGTTGGACATCGGGGCCGGATCGAGTGACTGCGAGGTGCGAGGGTGCGTGATCGAGGACTGGCTCGAGGACGGCTTCGATGCCAGTGGCGATGCCGACAAGGGGTCCGGTGCGATCACGACCAATATTCGGTTCATCGATTGCCACGCCCGGGGTGCGCCGAAATCGACGGGAAACGCGTGGGAGATCGAGGACGGTGTACGGCACGTTCGTGTGATTGATTGTTCGGTTACCGATGTTCCCAGGGGGAACGCGTTTGGCATCCGTAACCACTGGAAGGCCGGGCCGGTGGATATCTCGCGTGACATCCAACTCAGGGGGGTACGGATCGAGAGGGTTGGAGGCAAGTACGGCATCTACAGCCACAGTGCCCCTCGAGATAAGTTCCCTCGCAATCGCGTCGCTGATATCGGTCTCTACGACGTTCATTGCCTGGCTCCGGTGATGTTGGCCGGGCAACTGGAGAGTGTTCGGATCGTCGGCGGCCGCTATGGAGTGATTCACCTGGGGTGGGACTACGGGTCGAAGTCCAGCCGTGAACCGGGTGGACCGCTTCCGCTGCTGGAAACCCGCATCTCGATCCGCAACGTCCGGGTGCGGGGGTTGAACATCAATGCCACAGCCGGTCGGTTCACCCTGAGCAACGTGCTCGTCGATGCCTCGGGCGAGTCCGCCCTGCCGTACGCGGTACGGATCGTCGGTGGCGGTGACCGGGTGCGATTGTCCAACTGCACGATCACCGGTGCCGGAAAGGTCGGCGTGGCCCTGCTGGATGAGGCGGCTCCGCGGATCGTGGATTCGATCATCTGGGGCAATCCGCTCGCCGTGGGACTCGGCTCGGGACAGCCCACGTTTTCGCATTGTTGCCTGCAGGGAGGAGTGCCCCGGGGAGCTGGTGACCGGGGAGACAACCTGGCGTCCGATCCCCGTTTCCAGGTGGTTGCTGAACGTCGCTTCTTACTGAGGCACACGGTGGCAGGTGACGTGACGGCAAGTCCTTGCATCGACGCTGGTTCGCGGCTGGCTGCCGCTGGGGGACTCGACGAACGGACCACTCGATCCGATCGGGTTCGCGACACGCTGCAGGTGGATCTCGGGTTTCATTACCCACTGAAGTCGGCCGACTGAGACGGTTGGGTGCGTGGTGGCCAGGCGATTGGGAGGCGGCTAGAGTTGTTGAGTCGGCTGGCGACGGCCCGGATCCATGAACGAAGACAAGCCAAGACGATTAGAGAGAGGTCCGATGATGGTGCATTCCCTGAGACGTTGTTCATTGGTGACGGTCTGTGTAGCACTGTTGGCTGTCCTGGTACCGCGTGTCCATGCGACCCAGAAGTCGGCTTTGCAGGGCATCGAGTATGTCCCGGCTGAAGCCGTAGCGGCGGTGGTGGTCAATTTCAAGAAGCTGAAGACCGCACCCGGCCTGGAATTGATGCCCTGGGAGATACTCACGGCGGCGGGGCTCCAGGAACTTGGATTTGATCCACTGGAGATCGAGCAGGTGATCGCCGTGGTCGCACCACCGTCCATGGCTCCCAATCCCGGTCTTGGGGCCGTTGTCACGTTGTCATCCCCGGTGACGCTGAAGCCCGCGTTGCTGGCACGGGCCGAGCGAGTCCTCGTGGCCGGGAAACAGGCGTACCGGTTTCGAATCAACCCGCCGGTCGAGTTGGTTGTGATCAAGGGAAAGACGATTGTGTTGGGGACTCCGGGTTTTCTGGAGTCGATGCTCAAGGCGTCTGCCGGCCAGGGAAGTTCCGCGGCCAGGTCACCGCTGAGACAAATGATCGGGACCCAGGCACCGACAGATGACGTTGCGGTGTTCCTGGTCGTCGAACCGCTGCGGCCAATGCTAAATAGTGGGTTACAGAACACCCCCCCGCTTCCTCCGCCACTGGAGTTTGTCCGATCGTTGCCCGACCAACTGCGGTCATTGCGGCTGAATATCAATGTCGAGTCCGACAAACAGGTGCAACTGGTCGCGACGGCGACGGATGCCGAAGCGGCCACCGCGATCGACCAGGGTGTTCGAGGCAGCCTGGGGATGCTCAAGACCATGTTCCTGGCTTCGACGTTGAGGGTGCCCGCCGGCGAGGGGCAAATCGGGGTGGCCACTCGGAGCTATTTCACCCGGTTGGCTAACACGATCGAGAAGCGGATGCTACCCAAGCGCGACGGGGTGACCGTGACACTGGAAGCGGGGATGGGAGGTGCCTCGAGTGCTTCCAGCGTGGGGATGCTGGTGGCATTGCTCTTGCCGGCGGTGCAGCAGGCCCGCGAAGCCGCTCGGCGGGCTTCGTCGCGAAACAACATGAAGCAACTTTTGCTGGCCTTACACAACTACCACGCGACACACGGCCGCCTTCCGGCTCGTGCCAACTACGACGCCAACGGCAAGCCGTTGTTGAGCTGGCGGGTACACCTCCTGCCGTTCCTCGATCAGCGGGTACTCTACAGTCGATTCAAGCTGGATGAGCCCTGGGACAGCCCACACAACAAGCCACTGATCCGGCTGATGCCCGCCGTGCTTGGGAATCCCAACCTGCCGGCTGGCACTGTAACCAATTACCTGGCGGTGGTCGGCACCGATTCGATGATGTCCAAGACGGGTGTCAAGTTCCGTGAAGTCCTTGACGGGACGTCGAATACGATGATGTTGGTCGAGGTGGATGCCGATCGGGCGGTGCCGTGGACCAAGCCGGTTGATCACGAGCTCAAGGCCTTGAATCCCAAGGCGGGTCTCGGAGGACTACGGCCCGGAGGGTTCAACGTCGGCATGGGAGATGGTAGCGTGAGGTTTCTGTCGAACACGATCGATCCCAAGATGCTCAAGGCGCTGGTGACCAAGTCGGGCTCAGAGGTCGTGGGGCGTCCATGATGAGCGTGGGCATCCGCGGGAGAGTCATTCAGGCGTCCAGTGTCGTCGTGGTGCTGGTTGTCGTTGGGGGGGCAGTTGGTCCGGCCCGTGCCCAGCACGATCCTCAACGGAACGCCACGCGGCTGATCGCCAAGGGCAAGTTCGCCGCGGCCCGAACGGAACTGGGAAAGGGTGAGCCCGGGGAGCCCGAAACGCACTTCGTGGCGATGATGGCCGCGTTGAAGCAGGGGCGGCTGGAGGAGGGGGTCGAGCGGATGCGGTTGGCTGTGGCGGCGGGGCTGCCGTTCGGGCGGCTGGTCGCCGGTCCCCGTGATCTACTGGGGCCGCTTTACGCGAGCGATGCATATCGGAAACTGGCCAAGCAGCACGGGCCCGCAGACCTGGTCCACGGGCCGATGCTCGGCGATGTCAGTGACACCGCGGCCGCGGTCTGGCTTCGTACGGCCAGGGCCTCGCGGATCGTGATCCTGGTCCGCGATCTGGCCAACCGGGCGATCGTGCTGGAGGCCTTTGGACGGACGATGCCCGAAAGTGACTTCACGGCGGTTGTGCGACTGACGGGGCTGAAGCCGGGCCAGGCGTACAGCTACCAGGTGCTGGTCGACGGGCGACCACAGAAGGCGGAAAACACGCGATTCCGGACCACCGCGACCGTGGGACAGCCAGGGGAAACGCGGATCGTCTTTGGTGGAGGTGCAGGATACGTACCGATCTGGGAGCGGATGTGGGATACGATCGGCAAGCGGAAGCCCGATGCACTGCTGATGCTCGGTGACAACGTCTACATTGACGCACCCACCGAGACTCTGACCACGCGGTACTGCTATTACCGTCGGCAGTCGCGTCCCGAGTGGCGCCGCCTGGTGGCCGGGACGCCCGTGTATGCGATCTACGACGATCACGACTTCGGCACCAACGACTGCGTGCCGGGTCCCGAGATCGAGCAGCCGCCCTGGAAACGGCGGGTCTGGAGCACGTTCACCCGGAACTGGTGCAACCCGTACTACGGGGGCGGCGAGAAGCAGCCGGGCTGCTGGTGCGACTTCCGGATCGGCGACCTGCACGTGATCCTGCTCGATGGCCGGTACTACCGCACGCGGGGGACGCAGCCGAGCATGCTCGGGCCGGTGCAGATGGCGTGGCTGAAGCGGACACTGAAGGCATCGAAGGGCACCTTCAAGATTCTCGCTTCGCCGGTGCCCTGGTCGGTGGGGGTCAAGCCGCGTAGCCGTGACACGTGGGACGGGTTTGCCCAGGAGCGGGAAGAGATCTTTCGGTTCATCGAGACCGAGCGGATCAACGGCGTGATCCTGATCTCGGCCGACCGGCATCGGACCGATTTGCGAGTAACAAAGCGGGCCGGCGGATACGACCTGTACGAGTTGGAGAGTTCGAAGCTGACCAACCGGCACACTCACAGCGTGGTCAAGACGCCCGGTCTGATTTGGGGCTACAACAAGACCTGCTCGTTCGCGGTGATGGAGTTTGATACCACGGCGAAGGACCCGCAGGTGAAGTTCGAGGCGGTGACAATCGACGGCGAGCGGGTGCACGAGCACTTGCTGCGTCTCAGCCAGTTGACTCATCGGACCACGACGGGTCGCTGAGTCGATTCCGGGAAGGGAATTCGCGAGGATGCCAAAAAGAGAGTGGCGGACGGCGAGTGCCGTAGTGTGTGCTGCGGTGTGTACTGCGGTGTGGTTGTTACCGGCGAGGAGCCTGCCGGCGGCCGAGACGCCCAACATCGTGCTGATCCTGGCCGACGACATGGGGTATGGTGACCCGGGGTGCTACAACCCGATGAGCCGTATTCCCACGCCTCATATTGATCGCCTGGCCCGCCAGGGGCTGCGGCTGACCGACGCGCACGCCCCGGCATCGGTCTGCGTACCGACACGGTACGGGTTGTTGACGGGGCGGTATCCGTTTCGCAGCCAGCGATCCGAGCGGACCGAGAGCCGGATCGAGCCGGGGCGATTGACCCTGGGCGGATTCCTGCAGAAGCAGGGATACCGGACCGCGTGTGTCGGCAAGTGGCACCAGGGATTCGAGGGAGGCAAGTCCCGCCGGGACTACTCGCAGTTGATTCCCCAGGGTCCGACGGCGCGGGGCTTTGATCACTTCTATGGCATCCCCGCTTCGCTGGACATTCCGCCCTATTACTGGATTCGTGATGACCGGTGCGTGACGCCACCCACGGCGATGGCCAAGGACAACTTCAGCCCGGGCTGGACGAAGATCCAGGGCGCGTTCTGGCGGGCGGGGCCGGTGGCTCCGGATTTCAAGTTCGAGCAGGTCCTGCCGACGGTCCGGCGGCAGGCGATCGGTTTCATCGATCGCTGGGCTGAGGGTTCGCGAGATGATTCGAAAACGCCTTTCTTCCTGTATGTCGCGCTGCCGGCACCTCACACTCCGTGGCTGCCGTCAAAGGAGTTCCGTGGCAAGAGCGGGGCCTCGATGTACGGCGACTTCACGATGATGGTTGACGCGACCGTCGGGGCGATCGTCGGGGCGTTGCAGAAGCAGAAGATCAGCAGGCAGACGCTGGTGGTCTTTACGAGCGACAACGGACCGGTGTGGTATCCGGCCGACACGAAACGGTTGAAGCACAACTCGGTTTGGCCGCTGCGTGGGATGAAGGGTGACGCCTGGGAGGCAGGGCACCGGATGCCGATGATCGTTCGGTGGCCGGGACATGTGCCAGCGGGGACGACCAGTGATCACCTGTGGTGCCACACCGACTTCCTGGCGACGGTGGCCGAGATCACCGGCGGCCGGTTGCCCGGGGGAGCCGGGGAAGACAGCGTCGGGCAGCTGAGCGTCTGGCGCGATCCCGGGCGGGCCGAGCCAGCACGCCGAACGCTGGTCACCCGTTCGTCGGGTCGGGTGCTGGCGGTCCGAGATGGGAAATGGAAGTACATCCCGCAACTGGGCAGTGGAGGCTTCTCGAAGCCGCGGCGGCGGAAGCCGGGCGACGGTGAGCCGTCGGTGCAACTCTACGATCTTTCGACCGATATCGGTGAACGCAAGAACCTGGCCGCGAGCCAACCCGGGACGCTGAAGCGTCTGCGTGAGGTGACACAAAGGCTGACCGGCGGGCCGGTCCCCTAGGTGTCCTCGTGGAATCCGATCTGGAGATCCTCTTCCGAGACGCCCGGCAGGTCCAGGTGCAGTTGAAACTGGGCGTCAGTTTCCGAGAGGTCCAGGCGAGGGGCCCAATCGACAGGCTTGCCATCGTCTCCGCCCAGAGGAGGCCCTCATCATCCGATCCATGTCGTCCCAGACGTTCTCCAGGCGGCCCACTTTCCATCCCACCGGTAACAGTGTGTAAGCCATGGCCTTGTTCTCCGTTTCGAGTGACCGGTCGATTTGACCGTGATCTGTATGCCTCGTGAACGAGGCTCCGTTGACGGAGAGTAAGTACAAATGGTGTGCCGGTAGAGATGTGAATAATTGTAAGGTGTTTATATATATTGAGTTGTGAGAATAATGCTCTGGCCTGCTCACAATCCTTAGATGTCAAAATGGCCGCACCCTGAGTGCCGGGCAGGAAATGCTGCGATGGCAGTTTCTGGATTGTTTCGAATCAGGGGTCTTCGTGGCGTGAGAGGGGTTTTCCGGGGAGTTGGCCGGTTAGCTTGCCACTGCGGAGGACAAAACGTCCGGCGACCAGGACGTGGGTGATTCCGACCGAGTGCTGGTGTGGCTTGAGGAACGTGGCCTTGTCGGAGATCGTCTTGGGGTTGAAGACGGTGATATCGGCGAAGGTGCCGATGGCCAGTTGGCCACGGTTGGTCCAACCGAGTCGTCGGGCGGGCAGGGCGGTCATCTTGTGGATGGCGGTCTCGAGTTTCAGCACGCCCCGTTTTCTGACGTAGTGTCCCAGCACCCTGGGGTAGCAGCCGTAAGAGCGAGGATGTGGGTTACCCTGTCCGAACTGAAACACGCTACCGTCGGATGCGATGGCGGTGTGCGGGTCGGACATCACGCGGTCGACATCACCTCCGGGCCGATCTTCGAGCGTGTGGTTGATGCCGGTGACTCCGTGTCCGACCAGCTCGATCAGCAATTCGGCTCCGTTGCGGAGCGTGACCGGCTGCTTTCGTGAGTGGAGTACCTGGACGAGGTTGAGTCCTTCGAGTTTGAGATCGTGCCGTGCACGGGCGATCTGAATCCGGGCCAGGGCCTCCCGGGTGTGGTCGTCGTCTCCGGGACTCTGGTCGGCGAGGTACAGTTTTCGGACCAACAGGTTTTCGACGGAGGCCAGGATCCGGGTTCGTTGCTGGGGATCGGCCACCCGTTTGCGGAATTCCGCGAGGCCTCCGGCGAGCGAGCGTTGTGGCACGTAGAGTCCGACTCCGCCGCTGCCGGCTCCGTAGGGGTACTGGTCGAGGCTGACGTCGACACCGGCCCGTCTTGCGGTGTCGATGCGGGCGAGAGTCTGTCGGGTCAGGCCGAAGACGGAGGCCGAGGAGATCTTGTGATGCGAGACATGGACGGGGACTCCCGCCCGGCGTCCGATCAGCAGCGCTTCCTCGAGAGCCTCGATGATCCGGGTCCCCTCGTCCCGCATGTGCGTTGCATAGAAGCCGCCGAACGCTTTGATCTCACCGGCCAGCGCCACGATCTCGTCGGTCCCGGCATACGAGCCCGGTCCATAGCGGAGGCTAGTCGAGAGTCCAACGGCTCCATCCTGCATGGCCTTTCGCACGAGGTTTTTCATTCGTTTCAGTTGGCCCGGATCGGGAACCACGTCGCGGCGTCCGAGGACCGCCTGCCGTACACTGCCATGTCCGACCAAGATCGCGATGTTGGGACCGGTTCCCCCGTTCCTGAGATTCTCGAAGAACGCACCGATGTCGGTCGGTGAACTCCCACAATTTCCACACAGCAAGGTTGTCACTCCCTGCCGGATGTAGTTCTCCGCCGTCCGGGATTCCAGGATGCCTCGATCGGCGTGGCTGTGCAGATCGATGAATCCGGGGCAGACGACTTGTCCGGTAGCATCGATGTCGATGGCTGCCGGCAGTCCCTGCAGGTTCCCGATGGCGACGATCCGTCCGTCGTTGATGGCCACGTCGGTCACGCGGCCCGGTGTCCCTCGGCCGTCGATCAGTTGTCCATGACGCAGGATGACATCGAATCCGTCCGCCGCGTTGGTGTTGGCCGAGAGTCCGCAGGATGCCAGGCAGGTGAACAGCAGGACGAGTCGATGTGTTGGTGAATTGAGCATGGGGCTGGTCGCCGGGAATGAGTCCGGATTGGTAGTCCTGAAAATGCTGCCACAGCCTGTGACTATTCGCATATACTGTAGGTATGTCGAGCCGATTGCACTGCATGGCCGTGATCGTGGCGTGCCTGTTGCCTTCCCGCGTGATCCTGGCGGCGGACGCGGGTCCAGTTCCCGTGTCAAAGCGGGGCGTGGACCGCCTGGTGCCATCCCGTGGCCCGGCGTTGTTGGGTGCGGTCTTACGGAAGCCCCCGGGCGGCGGCGTCGTGATGGCCATCCGTCGAGACTGGTTGAAGGCAAGTGATCCGGATCGACTGAAGCGGCTGGACGGGGACTTGGCCGTGTCGACGCCACGGGCCTGGCGACGGTTGGTCGAGCGGATCGACGCCTGGTCGGCGACCCTGAAGCCCGGCGACCCATTGCTGGCCTTACTGGCGTTGGAACGCAAGCGTGTGCAGCAGCGACTCAAGGCTGTCGCGGCCGGTGGCGGGGTGCCGGCGACACGATTCGTGGTACTGGAAATCCCTTCCCGGGAGATCTCGTCGTTGACCATCCAGTTGCCGGCTTGCAAGTGGGTGGCGTTGGTGGCCTGGGTGGAAGGCTTGAAGGATGTGGAAACGCGTTCGGTCGAGGAATTGACTAGCGAGTTGAGTGGGAAGGGGATCAATCCGGTGACGGCGAGTGCCGAGTCGTTGTGGCGGAACCTGCCGGTGGTGGAGGATGTCGAGCGAACGTGGCGTGTGCGTCGTGCGTTGAAGACGATCCCGTTTTCCGAACCGTTATCGTTTCAGGGGACGGGCAGCTTGTTGCTGGCCGTCGACGGCAAGCGAGAGGGCGAAGACCGGGATGAATCGATTGATCCGAAGGTGATTGGTGAGTTGGTGAGCCAGGCTTTGGGTGGGAATCTCGGCAAGGATCTGGGCCGTTTGCTCGAGCAGTTGGGAGGCCGTGGTCGCGGAGTCCAGTCGTCTGCTGCCGGGACAGATCCACTGGTGTCGGCAGCCCGTCGTGCCGAGTCGGCAGGTCACGAGTCGTTCCGGGTGACTCGGTTTCAGCACGACATTACCGGCCGCAGGACGACGGTGACGTCTGAGTTTCTGGTGCGATTGGGCGAGGGCGAGTGGGTGGTGGTGTGGCAGGGGTCCGAGACGATCATGCTGTTGCCTCGAGTCGAGGCTCGCAAGCGAATCGAGCGTGACGCTCGGATCCGTGGCGTCTTGCGGTTGGTCAGGGGGTTGGGTGTGAAGAACGGTGAGCAGGCGATCGAGATGGCATTGCTGTTCGGCTCGGCGACATTGTTGGGCCAGCAGAAGTTGGATGCCCGATTCCTGCGATACCGCGACCGCTATGCGTTTCGTCTCGACAGCCCGCAGTTGTGGTGGGGTCGAACGATCCGCACAAAGGGGACCGTCCCGCCGAGGCCGGGCTCGTGAAACAGACAATGACGAGATGGTGCGGTCGACGTCGCGGGATCACTCTGGTCGAGTTCCTGGTGGTGATCGGGATCATCGGCGTGTTGATGACGTTGATGTTTCCGGCCATTCACCGATCGCGCGAGGCGGCTCGTCGGACACAGTGTCAGAACCACTTGAAGCAGATCGGCCTGTCTTTGCACAACTACCACGACCTTCACAACACGTTGCCGATGGGTTGGACGGGAGTGACCTCAGGCACGCCGGCGGCTCTGGGCGGTCCCGGCTGGGGCTGGGGTGCTCAGCTTCTGACTCAGCTCGAACAATCCCCTCTGAGCGACACGGTCCGTTTTGATCTCCCGATCGTGTCGGCGAGCAACGAGTTGGTTCGCACGGCTGACATCAGTGTGTTTCGTTGCCCAACCGACGGTTCCGGGTCGACCTGGCGGCTGACTGGTGCCCGGCTGTCGTCGGTGCGAATCGCGAGTTCCAACTACGTCGGGGCTTTCGGTTCGAAGGGCTGGGATGCCAAGGCTGCCAGTCGTGTGGGTGTGACGCTCGAGGGTGATGGCGTGTTCTACCACAACAGCAGCACGCACTTTGTGGACATCATCGACGGACTCAGTGGTACTGTGCTGGCCGGCGAGCGTGTGTCGGACGTGATGGCGAATCGTCGTTCGACCTGGGTCGGAGTGGTGCCTGGTGCCGAGAATGCGATTGCCCGGGTGGTGGGCACCGGCGAAACGACTCCGGGCAAGCCATCGAAGCGAGTGCGAGGCTTCAGCAGCGACCACGGGAGCGGCGCCTACTTTCTGTTCGGCGACGGTCGCGTGCAGTATGTCGACGGGCAGATTGCCGAGGAGATCTTCCGGGCGTTGATGTCTCGAGCCGGTGGCGAGTTGACTCGAGGCTACTAGCAGCCCGCGTCGATCAGCGAAGCACGAACCTCAGCGATTCACTCGCCTTCTTGTTTCCGTGCAGATCGGTGACGGTCAGCCTGAGCACGTAGCGTCCCAGCGGGAGCGTGCGAGGAAACTTGAACTCGTAGTTGTGGAAGTAGTCGCGACGCGTGGTGCGGCAGATATCGGGGGTGACTCCGACGGGAATCTCGTGGACGATCCGTCCTGCGGGTCCCGCCTGGCCGTTGGGCGGAGCCTCTCGGATGGTGATCATCGATTTCAGCAGCGTTTCGAGGCGTCCGTCGCCGGTCGGTCGACTGGTGAAGTTCTGGATCTCGACATAGAGCAGGGCACTTTGTCCTGGGCTGAACGTGTTCTTTTCGAACGGTTCGTAGTTGCCGAACGTCTGGATTTGTCGGCACAGCGCGAGGTGTTTGAGTTTCAGTTGGGCACGGGATTGCAGGCTGCGGATGGCGGCATCGAGTTGTTCGATGGTTGCGGTGGCCCGTTTGTCTGGCTCGGGTGTTCCGGTGAGATCGAAGTAGTTGACCTGTGCCCAGAGCAGTTTCTGCAGGAACTCCTTTTCCGAGTTGTCGATTCCCGGTATGGGTTCGAGGGCGTCTTCAGGTCGTTCGCCGATCAGTGACAGCAGTCGGAGATAGACTTGGTTCCTGATGTACTGTTGGTTCTGTTCGGGCGTGGTACCAGGTCCGAGTTCGTTAACGTGGTCGTGTGCCGAGTCGATGAGTTGACTGAGAGCCGAGTCGGTTTGCGATTCGGGCGATTGTTCCGGAGCACCTGCGACGTTCCACAGTGGTGGCAGCTGGGGGAGCGGTGGGAGCGGGGCCATGAGTCGGCGTGCCATATCCGGCACGTTGCCGAGATTGGGCAGAGTCAGTCGACCGGGTGGAGGTAATGGTGGAGTGTCGACGGTGTCGAGTGGTCCGCGACTGAAACCGGCTCCCTGGATCACTGAATTGGTGTTGCTGGTCGGTTGGTCGTCGCCACCGTTCCGGGTCCCGATGTTCTCGGCCGCCGATTCCTCACCAGCTAACGTCTCGGCCTGGTCTGTCTCATCCGTTCGATTCAGCACTCCGCTCACCTGGCTTCGCAGTTGTTCCGCGAGGTCATCGGTCAGGGGTGTGAGTCCAGACTGCACCTTGGTTAACCGGCAGCCGGTGGAAGTGAGGGCGAGGGCCACGAGCAGGCCGACGGACGTGCGGGCCGCGAGTCGACGGAGAATCGGCAGGGATTCGGGCATCGGCGAACGGGACGGCAGGACGGAGAGGGAAGGGGGGGACTATCTGAGGAGAGTTCTGCAGAGCGGCGGACGATAGTGCATCGCAGATTGGTCGGCAAGGGCGTCTGGGGTCGGTGGTGTTGGTACTGAGGATGGAGTTGAATTCAACTTGACCAGTTGGCCCAGATGGTCGTATCCTTCGCGGCCCGACGCGTTTCGGTGTGTTCGGGTCACACGTCAGCACCGTGATTGGTTTTGGGGAATGGAGGAACGGATGACGGGTTGGTTGAAGAGTCGTGTGCAGCAATTGAGCGAGCGGTGGGGGCTGTTGCGTCCTCCGGTGTGCGATCCGGGCTTGCCGAGCGATGTCGCCGACTATCTGGTCGACTCGTATCCTCAGAACCACAACTACATCGTCCGCCAGGGCCGACTGGTTCCGCGTCACAAGTTGAAGGTGCGATTCGAGCAGTTGTCGGAAGTTTATCCCGAGCGGCTGGAGAGCCTGTTGGATCTCAGTTGTTCGAAGGGTTTCTTTGTTCTGGACGCGGCCAATCGTGCGGGGTGCGAGCGGACGTTGGGCATTGATATCGACCAGCGTGAGTTGGAGGTGTGTCGTTCGGTGAGTGGTTTTCTGGGTCATGAGGCGAGTCGATTCGAGCAGATGCAGCTGCACGAGTTGGCCGATTCGATCGACGAATTCGGCGGTCCGTTCCAGACGGTGTTGCTGGTCAACAGTTACCAGTACCTTTATTTCGGCAGTTCGCGGTCGGGTGAGTGTTACCGGGACCACGAGAGGATCTTCGAGTTGATGCGTCGGGTGTGCAGTGGTCGCGTGCTGTTCAGCAATCGGACTATGCTGCGGGACTTACAGCGAAGTTGTCAGGCGGAGGCGTTGAAGATGGGGCATCAGTCGGAGTACACCGAGGAGAAGATCCTCGATGCGGCGTCTCAGTTTTTCCACGTCACGTCGTGCGGCAAAATTGGCAAGTGGCCGTTCTGGTTGCTGGACGTTCCGGGTGCCGAGTTGTCGGCGGTTGAGCCAATCCGTCGAGCGGCCTGATCGGGGATGTCGTGTTGTGAGATGCGGTCGCCGGCTTCCCAAACCGGTTTGCGAACCGCACAATCGACGACCCGATGGAGATTCATTACGCCGACAGGCTGGACGCGGCGATCCGCGACAAGCGGACTCCCGCATTGGTGGGCATCGATCCGCGTCTGGATCAGTTGCCGGCCGAGGTGCTGGATCGTGCGAGGCGTCAGGTCGAGGCCTCCGGCGGCGATTCCAACGAACTGGCGGCGTGTGCCTTCGAGGAGTTCTGTGGTCGCTTGATCGACGTGGTGGCTCGATTGGTCCCGGCGGTGAAGCCTCAGGCGGCGTTCTTTGAACAGTACGGTCCTGCGGGCGTGGCGGTGTTGGGTCGAGTGATCCGGCGGGCCCGCGAAGCGGGGTTGTTGGTGATTTGTGATGCGAAGCGAGGCGATATCGGTTCGACGGCCCAGGCGTATGCATCGGCATACCTGGCCGGAGTCGATCCTGACGCGGCCCCGTTTGCCGCGGATGCATTGACGGTGAACCCCTACCTGGGCGCCGATACACTCGAACCGTTTGTCTCGGCCGCTGTTAGCCGCGGCGGCGGCCTGTACGTGCTGGTGCGGACGAGCAATCCCGGAGCCGGGACGTTGCAGGATCTGGTGGCCGATGGCCAGCCGGTCTATCGTCACACGGCCCGAGTGGTACGTGAGTTGGCGGAGTCGACCATGGGAGAGTGCGGGTACGGGTCGGTGGGTGCTGTTGTCGGAGCGACTTATCCTAGGGAGCTGGCCGAATTGCGAGCCGAGATGCCCGGGGTGCCGTTGTTGGTGCCGGGGTACGGCAGCCAGGGGGCGGGTGCCGGAGATGTTGCCGCGGCGTTTGCGCCCGACGGACTCGGGGCACTGGTCAATAGTTCCCGAGGGATCAATTTCGCGTACCGGCGCGAGCCGTATGCCGAGCAGTTTGGTGAGTCGCGGTGGGAGGAGGCGATCGAGGCGGCAACGGTGGGGATGATCGCCGATTTGGCCGAGTCGACTCCGGCCGGGGGGCTCGGATGAAGACCGTCCCGAAGCGGGACATGCGACGGGCTCTCAGGCACCTGCGCCAAGCCGACCCGGTGATGGAGGGGATCATCGGTCGGGTCGTTGGGCGGGTGGGTCCGATCGAGATGGTGTTGCGTCGGGGCCGATTCCTGACACTGGTTCGCTCGATCATCGGACAACAGATTTCCACATCCGCGGCACGTTCGATTAACGAACGGGTGCGACGAGCCGTTCGGCCCAGGTGGGTGACTCCGGACAGCCTGGCCGAATTGTCAGACAAGGATCTCAGGTCACTCGGCGTCTCGCCTCAGAAAATCGGCTACCTGCGAGACCTGGCCGATGCCGTGGTTTCGCGGCGAGTTCGCCTGGATCGGATTCATCGGCTGGACGACGAGGGGGTGATCGAGGAGTTGGTGCAGGTTCGAGGCATCGGCCGCTGGACGGCTCAGATGTTCCTCATCTTCTGCCTCGGACGACTCGACGTATTCGCGCCACTGGACCTGGGCATCCGGACGGGGATCGAGCGAGAATACGGGATGTCGGGGTTGCCCGAGACGTCGGTTTGCGAGCGGATGGCCGAGGCGTGGGCTCCGTATCGCTCGGTCGCCTGCCTCTACCTGTGGCGAAGCGGTGATCTGGAACCGTAGGACGCCGCCGGTGCAGGCTGCGGTCACTTCGCGGCCTTGCCCTTGACCACGATCAGCTTGTGATTGGCGACGTCGTATTCGTAGGTATTGCCGTAGGGCAGCTTGGGCAGTTGCAGGTTCTGCTTCTTGATGATCTCGCTCATGAACTCGGCGTGGTCCTTCGGGTAGTGACCATGCAGCGCGTTGTAGATGTTCAGCTGGTGCTGAATCGCCAGCTTGGTCACCTTCTCGGCAGCGGGGCCGTAGGCTTCCAGGCCGGCCAGCAAGGGATTGGTGGCCCTGATCTTGGAATCGCTGAGTTGTTTGCCGGCTTTGGCGTCGAATTCACCGACGTCTTGAGTTCGCTGCTTGAAGATGCTCTTTTTGGGCCGCTTGGCCTCGACCTCGGTTGGCTGGGGATCCGAACACCCCACCGACACCACAGCATACAGGGCGACGAGTGTGGCGAGCGTGGCGCCGAGAGGTCGTTGCAGTCGTGAACCAGTCATGGCGGACTTCTCGGAGTGGGAAAGACGTGCGGGTTGGGCAAGGGGTAGGGCGTGCGGCATCGATTGGTTCGGACCCCGTACTGCCTACGCAGTCTATCCAGCCCGACGGGGTGGGGCCAGCTGACGTAATGGTTGCTGGATTCTGGCTTGACGGGTAGCCAACCCGGCTCATTGAGAGGTATCTTTTTAAGTCTGGTAATTCGGGTAAGAAGGCGGGCGGTTCGTAAGCAGGCGAGCGATTCGCGGACTGACCGATAATGACCGGTGAGCATTGGGTCGAGAACGGCCGAGTGTGGTCGCAGGATTCAGTAGGAGGAGACGGTGATGTTGAAGCAGATACAAATGGCTGGGCGACGAGGAATTGTCGGTTTGCTGACGCCGATCGTATTGACGGCGATATGTTTCGGTGTCTTTGTTGCGGGTGTGACTGCGGCGGACACCGGATTCGATTCGATCTTTGACGGCAAGACGTTGAAGAACTGGGACGGCAATCCGAAGTTCTGGTCGGTCCAGGACGGTGCGATCACGGGCCGCACGACGAAGGCGACCACGACGCAGGGTAACACGTTCATTGTCTGGAAGGGTGGATCGCTTGGCGACTTCGAATTGAAGTTGCAGTACAAGATTGTTGGCGGCAATTCGGGGATCCAGTACCGGAGTTTCCGCTTGCCGGGCAAGAATGACGGTTGGCGGATTGGTGGTTATCAGGCCGATTTCGAGGCTGGCGACACGTATTCGGGGATTGTCTACGGCGAGCGATTCCGAGGTATTCTCTGTAACCGGGGATTGCAGACCGAGTTGATTCGCGAGGGTGGCAAGTTCCAGGTCAAGACGATCCGTCGTCTCGGAGCCAGCAAGGCGATCCAATCGAAGATCAAGAAGGAAGACTGGAACGACTATCACATCACGGCGAAGGGATTCCGTCTGATCCATCGGATCAACGGCGTGGTGACGGCCGACTGCACCGACAGCGATGCAAAGGAGCGTCGGGCAAGTGGATTATTGGCGTTGCAGTTGCACGCGGGCCCACCGATGGTTGTGCAGTTCCGCAACATCCGAGTGAAGAGACTGGTCAAGACGACGTCGTTCTTCAGTCCGTCGCTGCCGAGTCTGCCATCGCTTCCGGCG
>Ga0209403_10001243_pt1 | contig 33515 bp, 20 predicted proteins | sample ArcticOcean_MG_C_8_FD_187440 | JGI IMG/M metagenome (GOLD analysis project Ga0209403, IMG submission 187440) | Marine microbial communities from western Arctic Ocean - ArcticOcean_MG_CB11_86 (SPAdes) (version 2) | ecosystem: Environmental > Aquatic > Marine > Oceanic | place: Arctic Ocean...
CTGGGGCAGAGGTAGGTGTGGATGCGGTGCGTCTTGACTGCCAACTGGCCACCGTACGACTGGCTGAAATCGATCAGGTTCTGCAGGTTCTCCTGCTCGAGGAACGGCAGCAGCCTGGCCTGAACGGACCATTCGCCGCCACCGGTGTTCGTTCCTCCAGAGTTCGCATCCGTGCAGAAACTCATCGGGTAGTACTTGAACGTCATCTGGTAGTTGGCCAGTGCGAGGCCGATCTGTTTGAGATGGTTCTTGCACTGAGTCCGCCGGGCGGCTTCGCGAGCGGCTTGCACGGCTGGCAGCAGCAGAGCGACCAGGATCGCGATGATCGCGATGACGACGAGCAATTCGATGAGCGTGAAGCCCGGCTTACGATGCCGTTGCTTGACGAGGGGATCGTTGACCAGCGTTCCCATTCCTCTACTTTCCGCACACTTACGGCTAAACGTCTGCGATATTGAGATTCAGTCTCAATAAAGGGTATGTGTGAGGTGTGGAGTTGTCAAGAGAGGGGAGGGGGGAGGTTGCTGGTTCTTGGTTGGGGTTCTTCCGCAGCCGGTCAGCGGCCGATTCGGGCGATGATGGCTTTCTGGAGAGCCTGTTCCAGTGCGGTGTCTCGACCGAGCGTGATCCAGCCTGGTGGCGTGGAGTTTCCGAGCACGACATCGAGGTCACGTTGCACGGGTCGACTTTCGGGATAGGAGGCGACACCCGCAGCGTGCCGTATCGGGCCGTGCGGGTCTTCGCGTTCCTTGATCACCTGGACGGCCACCACCACACCGTGTTCTCCGGCAGTCAGCGTCACGACGGCTCGACGTCGGATCGGTTGCAGCGAACTTTCGATTCGGTCGGCCAGCGTGACCGAGTCGAAGTGCCAGGGTTCGAGCAGTCCGGATCCGGTCAGGTAGTTGGTTTCGATCGTGCCGGCGAGTTGGTTTTCGTTTTTGATCGAAAAGTGAAACGCGTGCAGTGCTTCGACGCTTCCTTCCCACATCTGCTCGGTCAACGGTCCGGGGACCACCACCGCTCCCACCTCAGCCCCGGCAGCCCCCACAGCCTGATTGCTCGCAGGGGGCGGCATCATGGCGCAGCCTGCTGAGAAGCCGCAGCTTGCGACGAGCAGTACAAGCGTGAGTGTGGCTGAAAAGGGGTTCACGAGGCGAGTGTCCGGAGTGAGAGGCGTGGCGCGCGGTAGTGTCAGCAAACCGGTGGAAGGGGGCAAGACCAGATCGCCGAGCGGGCGAACTGGTGACGGGATGTGTTATCAAAGGGCGGAAAGCGGTCTGTTGTGCCGCTTCCCCGTTGGGCGGTCGAGATGTACATTACGGATTCGAGGCCGTCCCCTTCACCAGATCCGGACCGAGCACCATGTCGCATTTCCCCGACATTGAAACGATTGTCTACGAGGGCCCTGGCAGCCGGAACGCTTTGGCTTTCCGGCATTACAACGCCGAGGAGGTCGTTGAGGGGAAAACGATGCGCGAGCATCTGCGGTTCAGTGTCTGTTACTGGCACACGTTCCGTGCCACCGGTGCTGATCCCTTCGGTTCGCCGACTTTGGAGCGTCCTTGGGACGACGGCAGCGAGTCGGTCGAGAACGCGATCGGGCGTGTCGAGGTGGCCTTCGAGTTCATCGAAAAGCTGGGTGCACCCTACTACTGTTTCCACGACCGTGACGTGTCTCCCGAGGGATCGTCATTGTCCGAGGCCAACGACAATCTGGATCGGGTCGCCGACGCCCTGTGGGACGCTCAGCAACGCACCGGCATCCAGTTGCTCTGGGGCACCGCCAATCTGTTCAGTCATCCTCGGTACCTGCACGGAGCGGCTACCAGTTGCAACGCCGACGTGTTTGCCTACGCGGCGGCTCAGGTCAAGAAGTGCATCGAGGTGACTCACCGGCTCGGCGGCAAGAACTACGTCTTCTGGGGCGGTCGCGAGGGGTACATGAACCTGTTCAACACTGACATGAAGCGTGAGTTGGATCACCTGGGTCGGTTCATGCACATGGCGGTCGAGCATGCCGATGCGATCGGTTTCGACGGCATGTTTCTGTTTGAACCCAAACCGAAGGAGCCGACCAAGCACCAGTACGACTTTGACGCGGCGGCGTGTCTGAACTTCATCCGTGCCTACGGACTCGAGGATCGGGTGAAGCTGAACATCGAAACCAACCATGCCACCTTGGCCGGTCACACGATGATGCACGAGTTGACCTACGCATCGCACCAGGGCTTTCTGGGCAGCATCGACGCCAACACGGGCGACCTGTTACTGGGTTGGGACACCGATCAGTTCCCGACCGACATCTACCTGACGACGCGTTGCATGCTGGTGATCCTGGCCCAGGGCGGGTTGGCTCCGGGCGGAGTCAACTTTGATGCGAAGGTGCGGCGTGAGAGTTTCGAGCCGGTCGACTTGTTTCATGCTCACATCGGGGGCATGGACGCGTTCGCTCGTGGGTTGAAGATCGCCGCGGCGATTCGCCAGGACGGCGTGCTTTCGGACTTTGTTGCCAACCGATACCGGAGTTACGACGGGGGGATTGGAGCGGGTATCGAGTTGGGTGAGGCGAGTTTCGCTTCGCTGGAGACCTACATGCTGGAAAAGGGCAACTCGGACGCCAACGAGAGTGGTCGGCAGGAGATGTTGGAGAACATCATCAACGACTTTATCTAGAGCTTGACCTTTGGGACTGGCTCGCCGCCGCAGGCGGGTGGCTGTCCCGGGGTGTGTGGTGTTGGGAAATAGCGGAAAGACCTGAGATTCCGACGAACGTTGGTCTTGGTTACGCGGTTATCAGGTAGTCCGAAAGGACAAACTCCGCGTCCTGCGGTGCCAGCGGAATGTTCCCCGCCATTTTTTCGTTGAGCACCGTCAGGGCAGCGGACTCTCACTCGGATCGAACCAACACGACCAGCCGGAAAATCTCTCCCGCGGCGGGCTTCGCGGGTCATCCACTGCGGGCCGCAGAGGGAGCCTCACCGATGAGCCAAGCTGCAAGCACTTCAGTGGCCGGTTCGTCCGGAATCGACGATCTCGAGCCGACGTCCGCGTCGGTTGTCCAACCGGATGACAGGTTGGATCGTTCGGTGATCCAGTCTCGTTGGCAGCACTCGCCGCGGATCGACGTTCATCACGAGCGTGGTTACCCGATTTTGGACTTGGGTTCCAAGGAGATCTGGGACGGTTCGGACTTGTGTCTACTCCGCGACACGCTGGTCGACTTGTGTCATGTCAGGTCGTGCGGAGCTGGTGGCGGAGTGGTTTGCCGGGTAGTGGGGATCGAGATGAAGTCGGTCAAGGGGATCCCGACGGGTTTCTTTGGGATGCTTCACGATCTGCACGTCGACCTGGCCGTCACCGTCCATCTCTTTTCTCCTCAGCCAAACGTCTGTGCGATGTTGTGGTTTCGGACGTTTTGCGAGTCGGACGGAACGGGTGGATTTCTGATGTTGCGGGATCCGAAGCCGAACGTCGTACCGGGTGCTCATCATTTCTGGGCGAGTTTGCGTGGCGACGACTTTGTCGAGGCGTCGCTGCCGGAGTTCTGTGCCGGTGGTTTGGAGTCGTCGCCGGGTCGGATTTAAGCCGATCGCGTCGAGTTCTCGAACCGTTGAGCAAGTGCCTCGCTTGCGAACCAAGCGGCCGACTTAGATAATGGCCTCTCCGAATCGAAAACCTGCACCGAGGCCAGATACATCACGATGGACAGTGCCAAGCTAAGTTTAGGGGGGCAGGAGTACGAGTTACCTGTCGTTTTGGGGACCGAGGGTGAGCGGGGCGTCGACATCAGTCGTTTCCGCGGTGAGTCCGGAGCGATCACTCTCGATCCAGGTTACGGCAACACGGGCAGTTGCCAGAGCGGTATTTGCTTCATCAACGGTGAGGAAGGGATCCTGCGTTACCGCGGGTATCCGATCGAGCAGTTGGCCGAGCAGGCATCGTTTGCCGAGGTCAGTTACCTGTTGATTTACGGTGAGTTGCCGTCGGTGGCGCAGTTGCAGGAGTTCAGCGACGGGTTGACCTACCACAGCATGATCCACGAGGACATGAAGAAGTTCTTCGAGGGTTACCCAGCGTCTGCTCATCCGATGGCGGTGTTGTCGTCGATGATTTCCTCCTTGGCGACGTATTACCCCGAGTCGGAGGGGAACGGCGACGATGATTTGAACATCATCCGCATCCTGGCCAAGTCGAAGACGATGGCGGCCTGGTCGTACAAGAAGTCGATCGGTCAGCCGTTGGTGTATCCTCAGAACCGGCTCTCTTACTGTGCCGATTTCCTGAACATGATGTTTTCGGTACCGACCGAGGAGTACGAGGTTCCGAAGGTGGTCGAGGAAGCATTGAACGTGTTGTTCATTCTGCACGCCGATCACGAGCAGAACTGCAGCACGTCGACGGTGCGGATGGTGGCCAGCAGCCAAGCGAACATCTTCGCGTCGCTGTCGGCCGGCGTCGGTGCACTCTGGGGTCCACTGCATGGTGGAGCCAACCAGAAGGTACTCGAGATGCTCGAGATGATCCGTCAGGACGGATCGGACTACAAGAAGTACGTCGACATGGCCAAGGACAAGGACAACGATTTCCGGATGATGGGTTTTGGCCACCGGGTGTACAAGAATTTCGATCCGCGGGCGACGATTTTGCGAAAGGCGTGCGACGAGGTTTTGGAGCAACTGGGGATCGACGATCCGCTGCTGAACATTGCCAAGCAGTTGGAGGACGTGGCGTTGAACGACGAGTACTTTGTCGAGCGCAAGTTGTACCCGAACGTCGATTTCTACAGTGGCGTGTTGTACCGTGCGATGGGGATCCCGACGGACATGTTCACGGTGATGTTTGCCTTGGGCCGTCTGCCTGGCTGGATCGCACATTTCAAGGAACTGCGAGGCGACCCGACGAGCCGAATCAACCGTCCGCGTCAGATCTACACCGGTGCAACGGCTCGCGACTACACGCCAGTCGCCGAGCGTTAGCGGTCCCAGGGACTGGCGGCTTCCCGCCCCTGGCGGGTGCCTGTCCCACGCCCACACCCCCGGCCAAGGGGCTCTCGATCGCACTCTGCCCGATCAGCTTGCAGGCGGTTTCCGGTTCTCCTAGAGTGGCATTTCTCCGAAGGGCAGGTAGCTCAGTTGGTAGAGCACAGGATTGAAAATCCTGGTGTCGGCGGTTCAATTCCGCCCCTGCCCACTTCGCTCTGACTCGCACCGTGCCGCAACCCGTGGCACGGTGCGAGTTTGTCATTTCCGGGCCTCGAGGCGTCCCGAGCGTCTGCGACGGGATGCGGCCCGATGCGGTGCTCTACTGCTGCTCGCAGCGGATTGAATGCTGCGGCCATCTCGAAGAGGTCATCTTTGACTGAGAGATAATGCCGTTCAGACACCTGCATCGAGTGTCCCAGCCACCGCCCTAGTACAGGCGATTCTCGTACGCGTCATTGATCGACTCGTCCAACTCCTCGGCTGTCTGGTCGGTGTCTGTCTGTTCGACGAGCATCGTCCCAAACGACGGCAGATCGTCCCGGGAAATTCGGTACGTCTCCTCCCACAGGCCTCCCCGCTTGACCGCCTTGCCGCATTGCAGGCAGGCCTTCTCGACAGTGACCAGCAAACCGGTAGGCGGAACCTGGCAGTTGATCGCGCACGCATCAAGTCGAGGGTCATCCTGGATCACCGTCGCCGATCCCGTCACACGCAACGTCTCCAGGACTCCCGGCACCAGGAACAACAGGGCCAAACGTGACCGTTCCGTCACGTTGGTCATGCTGTCCAGGCGGTTGTTGCCCCGCCTGTCGGGCAACAGAAGTGTTGAAGGATCAAGGACAACAACCCCACCGGGGGGATCACCGCGGGGAGACACGTCCAGGGAACCGTCATCGTTCAGCGTGGCAATGCAATAAAACGAAGACCGGGCTATCATCGCCCGGCAGTGTTCGTCGAGTGTCTCCATGAACTTCTGCTGCGACAGCAACGACGGGTCCGTATAGAACTCTCGCAACTCGTCAACAGTCTTGACCCGGTTACCTGGTTGGTTACTCATCTTCGCATTGTCCTTCTTGCAGCGGTTTCCAGTCGCCGTTGCATGCCTTCAGCAACTGCTCGTCACGCCCTCATCGTACCGAGAGTCGTCTCGCCTCGCTCATGACACGCATTCTTGCCTGGCTACTGCTGGCCGCATCTCCCCTGTCTGTCGTTGCTGGTCCCCCAGCGACCCGGCCCCGGATCGGGTTCCCTCGTCCGCGACGCAAAGTGATCGTCTACGGCTGGGAGTTGAACTTCCGCGAAATGGCCGATTTGCGGCGAAACTCCGCGGTGATGCAACGGCAACCATTTGATGGCATCATCTTCAGCCTGTTCCACAAGGGGAAAGGCCGTGACGAGGCGTTCATCCATTCGGCCCGTCTCACCGACGCCCAGATGGCTCCCGCGAGCAAGGAACTCTCGGCCATCCGCTGGACCACTTTCACCGACAACTTTCTGATGGTCAAAGCGGGCGAGAGATTCCTCGACAACGGCGATCCCGGCCGCATGGACTGGTTCGACGATCGGCAGTGGGCGACGATCTGCCACAACATCGGCGTGATGACCCGGGTCGCCGTCGCCGCCCGCTGCGTTGGGCTGGGGTTCGACCCCGAACCGTACCATTCCTCGGTCTGGAACTACGACCAGGCCGGCAGCCGCAAACCGCAACCGCGTCGCGACACGAAGACATTCGACGAGTACGTCGCGATGGTGCGACGACGAGGTGGCCAGTACATGCAGGCCATCCAAACGGAAATGCCTCGCGTGCGGATCTTCAACCTCTACCAGGCCATCCGGATTCCTCCCAGTGAGTTGGCCGAGACGATCTACTCGCTCTATCCGGCGTTCATCAACGGCCTGCTGGATGTCGCCGGCCCCGAGGTGAAACTCATCGACGGCAACGAGTACGGTTTCAGCCTGCTCACCCGTGGCGACTATACAAACGCCTACGTCAACGTGAAGGAACGTAAACTGGCGTTGATCGATCCCGCGAACCGCGACACCTACCGTCGCCAGGTCCAGGTCTCGGTCCCCATCTACCTCGACGACATCTTTGGCAGCCACAACAACCGTCGCTTGGTCGGGACCTACCTGGATCCCGGGGACAAACAGAAACTCTTCGAGCACAAGCTGTTCCACGCCCTGGATGCCGTCGACGAGTACGTCTGGATCTACGGCGAGCGACCCGCGTGGTTCAGCAGTGCCCCTCGCGTGCCGCGTTGGGCAACACAAAGCGTCAAGACGGTCAGGCAACGGGTCGATCGACTGAGACTCGAGGCTCGCCCGAAGAACACCCAACTGATCAAGCGAGTCCGCGAACGGATCGCGGTCCGTGACAAGGAACTGGCCGGTTTGAATGCGACCCAACGGATAACACCACGTCTCCCGGCCCAGCAGGCTACGATCCCACGACTGGCCGACGGTGTGTCCGCACCCACGATCGACGGAACACTCGATGACCCCGCCTGGAAACAGGCCACCCTGCTCAGGAACTTTCATCCGTTGCTGTACTTCATCCGTGATCAACGCGCGGTCGACACCACGTGCCGGGTCACTTGGGATGAGCGTTTCCTGTATCTCGGCTTCGAATGCCAAGAACCCCGGCTCGCCGAACTGGTCCAATCGGCCACCGATCGGCAACGCAACCGGAACACGCTGGTGATGTCGAAATCGGCAGCCGCCCAGTCATTCGTCCGCATCGATGTCCCACTGGAAGGCCCATCCGTCCGCATGACCCGCAAGCCGGGCACCGGAGGCTGGGCCACTGACAAGACCGTCGGACGCCAACTCTCGAAAGGCCACCGGATTTCCGAAAAAATGTGGACGGCCGAGTGGCGGGTGCCGTGGTCGGTACTTGGTGGCGCTCCCAAGCCCGGAGACACCCGACACGCCACGGTCACCCGCGTCCGCAGCCCCTGGGCCGAACACGACAGCTGGGCCCCCCAGATCGACCCCAACCTGATCGATGACAAGCTGTTGGGAACGTGGATCTTCGGCTCGCCCTAGACCGCCGGCCGTCGGACGTGTTGGCGTAATTGGTTTGATGATGGTCGGTTAGCGCCGAATCCGGGGCCGATGACACACCGATTGAAAATCCTGGTGTCGGCGGTTCAATTCCGCCCCTGCCCACTCCGCTCTGACTCGCATCGTGTCGCAACCCGTGGCATGGTGCGAGTTGCGCATTTAAGGGTCTGGAGGCGTCCTGAGCAGTTGCGACGGGATGCGGCCCGGTGCCGTGCCCTACTGCTGCGCTTTCTGGCCGCAACACCCTGGGGAACGAGGTGTTTGCCACACCCCCGATCTGTGGCAGCCGCGTTTATGCCCGCGTGGGGCACCTGTCTGCGGGAACTCGCCGGGAGGTGCTTTACTGCATCGGTGACAAGACGACCGCGTCGCGTCGTTAGTCGGTTTCCGTCGGTGGTGGGAACAGCGGGACCGATAGGAAACACTGGAATTCGTTGACGAAATCGACGGCGATGCAGGCGTGGACCCGTCCCTGCTTGTCATCGAAGACCACTCGATCGCCCACCGGATACAGGGGCTGATGCCACGTGCCGGGGTGCAGGTTGATTCCGGCTCGACCGTCACAATAGTAGGCCCGAAAGTCAGCGGGAGTCACGTCGTCTCCCGGCGGTGCCAGCAGGGCCACGAAGGCGTTTCCGTCGTGTGGAAAGAAGACCTGCCCTCCATCGGGGTGGTAGTTGGCTTCACTGACGAGAACACGCGAGGAGTTTTCGGGTTCGGCCGCTTCGGAGGCCATTGCGGGGTCGCCGAACCAGCCGGTGACGTAATACCCATCCACGGCGTGGTTGCGGCCCAGTACCAACTGGCCAGAGCGATACACCTCGAATTCTCCGGTGGTCACCCCGCCCTCGTTGCCAGTCCCTGCCACCACCGGCCGCCATCCCGGCTGGGGCCACGTCTCGATCTGGACCTCGGCCCCTGCGAACGAATCCTCCAGCGTGGCCAGGCCGGCCAGTGTTTCTTTCGTGGCTTGGACCAGCGGCACTTCGAACACAGAAATGCCGGGTTCGTTGATCGAAGGGATGCGATCAACCGGTGATGTCAGCGAGGGGGTGCGTGAATCCATGACCTGATCTCCTGTAGCCTGTCTATTCCAACAAAGAATCTGGTTTGATGATGGTCGGTTAGCGCCGAATCCGGGGCCGATGACACACCGATTGAAAATCCTGGTGTCGGCGGTTCGATTCCGCCCCTGCCCACTTGATGGCCGACGAACCCGGTGTCCGATCAGGAGGCCGGGTTCGTGGTGTCTTGGTCGGCCTGTTCAGCGTTGGGGTTGAAGATTCGGGTGGCTGGCAGGAATTCGCCGGCGGGGTTGTCGGAGGGGTCCTGGAGTTGGAACTCGGCTTCGACTTCGTCGATCCAGTGCCGGATCTCTGCCTCGTACTCACTGGTCACTCCGGCCTGTACCAACTCGCGTTGGAACTCGGCCACTCCGCCCGAATCCAGTTCGGCCTCCTCGGCCGACGGAAACCGGCTGAGTGGATCGGGATCAACCAAGCCGTGCAACAGTCTGAGCAACGGTTCGGTCACCGCAAACTCCTCGATCGGCAACGTCCCCGGCAACCAGTCGAACGCCGATCGCTTGGCTTCGAGCATTTCCTTGAAGTTCATTCCCGCGAACGGCTGCTCGCCGGACAACATTTCGATCAGCATGTAACCGGTACTCGCCAAGTCCGACGCCGGCGTTCCCGGTTTGCCTTCGAGCACTTCCGGCGCGGCATAGATCGGAGTGCACGGCTGCATTGCCGGGCGGTCTTCGAGTTCAAACGCTGCACCGATGTCGATGATCTTGACGTTGCCGCTTCGCTTGAGCATCACGTTGGAGGGCTTGATGTCGTTGTGGACAATCCCATGCCGGTGCATTGCCGCGAGTGCCGAGAGACATTCGCGGATCACCGACGCCGCCGTACCCGGCCGCAATCGTGGTTGCTGAGGACCCTGGGTGATGACCACCTGGTTGATCGACTGCCAACGTCGGTCGGTCACCTGCTCGCGGACATGTCCGTAGGCGTCGGGAGTCAACAGGCGGCGCAGGTCGTAACCGTCGATCCACTCCATCTCGAGCACATAGACCCCGTTGTCCGAGATCACGTTCTGGATGTCGACCAGGTGGTCCTGTTGGATGCGGGCCACTTTGGATGCCACCGTAGCCAGGCGGGCCATTTCGGCCAAGTATTCCGATTGCGACTGGAATCGGTCGGGCGAAAAGACCTTCAGCGCGACCGGGATCGTGAACCCGTCGACTCCACGTCGTTCGCTGAGATAGACGACGCCCTGGCCGCCGATCCCCAGGCATTCGAGAAACGGACGCGAGGCGTCCCAACCCACCACTCCGCCGCCAACCAGCGACCGGTAGTGTTTGCCCAGTTCGTCCAGGCTGTCTTCGGATCCCTTTGCCTCGGTCGTCATCTCTCTCGCCAACTCAACCCGCCCGCCCTGTACCACCACTCGTTTAATGGATGCACCACAGTCTCTCAAGAGCAGCGGCCGAGAGGACTGGCTGCGTGTCGGCTGGAGACTTTCGGGATGACAGGAGGCCAAGCCTGCGACTGGTGTTCAGCCGACCTGGTTTCTGAGCGATTCGAGCAATCCGACGGCGGCACCGATATCGGCCTTCTGTCTCTCGCGGTCGTTGGCGATTTCTCGTTCGATGGTCAGAGGGCCGTTGTAGCCGACTGTTTCGAGCACTTTGAGGTAGGTCATCATGCCGACGTCGCCTTCGCCGAGTGGCACTTCGGCACCCCAGTCGGTACCACGTCCTGCGACGGGTGCGTAGGTGGCGTCCTTGCAGTGGACGCTGCGGACCAGGTGACCGACCTTCAGCAGGGCGTCGATCGGGTGGTCGGTACCGTAGAGGATCAGGTTGGCCGGGTCGAAGTTGATGAACAGGTTGTCACGCTCGACATCTGCAATGAAATCGAGCAGGTGTTCGGCCGATTCCTGGCCGGTCTCGAGATTCAACTGCTGGTCGTTGGCGGCGACGTGATCGAGCAGTTCGCGAGTGACAGCGATCAGGCTGGTGTAACTGTCGCAACTGCGATCTTCGGGGACGAATCCGATGTGCAGTGCGACGGTGTCACAGCCCAGCAGCGTGGTGAAGTCGCTGATCTCCTTCATTTCCTGCACACGAGCGGCTCGGGTTTCTTCGGGCACCAGCCCCACCGTGGCGGCCGTCGTGGCAATGTCGTCGTAGCTTTCGCCTTCGAATCCACCAAACACGGCTGTCACGGTGATGCCCGAATCGGCACAGCGACCAAGAAACTGGGTAGCCGCTTCCGCGTTACGGGTGTTCGGGTGAGGGGCATGGATCTGCACACTGGGGACGCCGAGTTCGGCGGCGACGTCCAGGTGGACGCCGAGACCCGCATCGATCGACGCGAAGACTCCGATCGGCCACTTCGACTGAGACGACTCGGAACCGGTGGGACTCGTGACATTCATCTGAAACACTCCGCACAGGATTGGTCGTGTTGTGTTTTGTTTGGCTCTGGTTCACTTCTGTATCTGGCTAGCCATGATAGCACCGCTGCCGGTTGGCTTGCCACCAGGCCTCATTTGCCGATGCAGAACTTCGAGAACACCTGGTCGAGTATGTCTTCGGTGTAGACGGTGCCCATGACCGAGCCGAGTTGATCGAGTGCTTCGCGAATCTCGACAGCCACCAGCAACTCGTCCTCGACCTCGGCCGCCGCGACCAATCGACTTTCGGTCCGTTCGAGTGCCTGCGAGGTCCGTGCTGCCGTGGATCCGACGACCGAAGACGGGCCGGTCGGGTCGACGCTGAGACGATTGACCAGGGCATCGCGGAGTTGAGACATCCCGTCGCCGGTGGTTGATGAGACGGCCAGTTCGGCGTCATCGAGCAGCTCGTTGTGGTCGGCCGTGGTGGCGAGATCCGAGCGGCAGAAGAGCACGAACATGGGTGTACCCTGGGCCTGGACTTCGAGTCGAGCTCGCCGATCGTTGAGCAGGTGGGTGCTTGGAGGGGTGTCTGCTGGGGGGGTCGAGAGGCACCAGAGGACGAGTTGTGCGTGTTGGAGTTGTTCGAGTCGTTGTTGTCGAGCGAGTTGGTTGATCGAGGCTGTGGGTTGGGCTGCGGTGTGGGCTGCGGTGTGGGCTGCGGTGTGGGCTGCGGTGGGTTCCCAGCCGGCGGTATCGAGCAGTTGGACATCGAGTCCATCGAGGGTCACGTTGGCGGTGACGACATCTCGGGTGGTTCCGGCTTTCGGCGAGGTGATGGCGGATTCGTTTTGGGTGAGTGAATTGAGGAGTGTACTTTTTCCGGCGTTGGGCAGTCCGGCGATGACGACCTGGTTTTGGCTAGGCGAGGTCATACGGGTGCGGGACTGGTGTTGGATTGAGGTGAGTGAGTGGATGAGTTGTTTGAGTCGTTGTTGTCTTTGGGGTCTTGAGACGAACTGGATGTCTTCATCGGCGAAGTCGAGTCCGGCTTCGAGGTCGGCGAGCAGGAGGACGAGTTGTTGTCGGAGTTGAGTGAGCGGTTCGGAGAGTCCTCCGGCGAGTTGTCGCAGCGCGATTGTCAGCCCGGCCGAGTCTTCGGCTTCGATGACACCGAGCACGGCTTCGGCCTGGACCAGGTCGATCCTGCCGGCGAGGAAGGCTCGCAGAGTGAATTCACCCCGGCGGGCTGCTCGGACGAGTGTCGTCTTGTGGTCGAGCAGTTCAGCGAGCAGTTGTTGGAGGACGGGTTCTGAGCCGACCGTGTGGATTTCGGCCGAGGGCTGTCCGGTGTAGCTGGCGGTGTTGGGCCAGAGGTGCAGGTCGACGGGCAGGTTGGCGGGTGGGGAACTGCCGGATCGCGGGTTGTTGCCGATTGGCCACGAGCCGGTGTATCGGCGGGCGGTGCTGGTATCGAGTGTTACGGTGGCGTGATCGGGCGAGAAGAGTTCTTGGCAGAGTGTGACGGTGTGTGGTCCGGAGACGCGCACGATGCCTCGAGCGGCTTTTCCGTGCGGCGAGGCGACGGCGGCGATCGTGTCGTCGTTGTCGAGGAGCATCGGTGGCGGGGGCGGGGGGGAGTTAGCGGCGTCGTTTTTTCTTGCGTTTGTTATTGCCGGACCCGTCCTTCTTTTGCAGTTTCTGCTGCCGTTCGTAGTCCTGTTTTTGATCTTCCATTTTTTGTTGGGCCTGGTCCATCCAGTTCCCGAACCGGCCCATGATGCCACGACGGGGTTTGTCCTGTCCTTCGACGACCGGTTTGGGTGCTGGAGTGGGCAGCAGGTCCATCAGTTTGCGTTCGCCCATGCCCCAGAGTGTGGAGACGATGAAGTAGACGAGCAGACCGGCGGGCAGTCGATAGAACAGGAACCCGAAGACGATCATCATCACGTTCATCATCTTCTGTTGCATGGCGGCTTCGTCGGTCGTCGGCGGCGGCATGAACATGCGGTTGTTGAGCAGGTAGAGCACGACGGTGACGAGTGGTAGCAGGTTGAAGTCGGACCCGAGGTAGGGGATTTCGAATCCGAGGGGAAATAGTCGGTCGGGTCCGGCGAGGTTGTCGATGTAGAGGAACGAGGCACGTCGGAGATCGACGGAGCTGCCGAGCGCCCCGTAGAGGCCGATGAAGATTGGCAGTTGGACGATAATCGGCAGGCAACCGGAGAACGGGTTGTAGTTGTGTTTCTTGAACAGCGCCATCTGGGCTCGACCGAAGGCCTGCTTGTCGTCGCCGTGTTTTTCCTTGAGCTGTTCGATCTGGGGTTTGAGATCCTTCATGATCTTGGCGCTGAGTGCCTGTTTGCGTGTCAGCGGGTGCATACCCAGGCGGACGCTGATGGTCAGGACGATGATGGCGAAGCCGTATCCCAGCCCGGGGACGAGCGAGTGGATGACTCCGAGGAAGTAGAGCATGGCACGGGAGATGTGCTTACCGATCCAGAAGATGTTGGTAACGTCGAGCACATCCTGGGCCTTGAGCGGAGTGAGCAGCTGGGGCCGTTTCGGGCCGGTGTAGAGTGTGTAGCTGTGCGTGACTGATTCGCCGGGGTCGAGTTCGATGTCGTGTGAGGTGAGCACGACGCTGGCGTGGACATACGGGGTCGACTTGGAGTCTCGATACACGAGCTGCGGTTGGGCGTGAGCGAGGTAGCCTCGGGGGCTGTCGCTGAGATTCTGTTCGAGGCTTTGCTGGACTTGTTCGGTCGAGGGGAACAGCAGTGCTGCGAAGTACTGCACATCGACTCCGACGTAATGCCAGGTCTCGGCCGGTTGCTGTTGCCGTTCGTTTTCGTCTTCGGTCTCGGCGACATCGGCCGAGGAGATGGCGTCGACGACTTCGATTTGGCTGCCAGCCTGCTTGGCCCACTTGATCGAGCTGGCGTAGCGCGAGTTGTCGAGATCTTCGAGCGGCAAGCCGACCGGTCCTTGCAGTCGGTAGGCCAGGTCGGCGGGTGTGGAGCCGTTGTTTTTGAGAGTGAACGAGAAGTCGAGCTGGTAGGCGGCGGGCAGGCGATCCACGAGACTGGCGGGGTCGGTGCCGGTGGTGATCAGGTCGACATTGTCGTCGGAGAGTCGTCTGAGATGGAAAGTCTTGGTGAGAGTGATCTCGCCGACCGTCAGCCGGAAGGTGACGCCGTTTTGGATATCGCGATCGGTGGACCGATCGGCGACTTCCCAGTTGATCTGGTTGAGGCTGGCGTTTCGATCGAGGGTGTCGAGTTGTTTGTCGAGAGTGTCGATGGACGTTTGCAGCGTGAGCGGCAACCGGCGGACTCCGAGCCGAGACGGTTTCCAGACGTCGAGTTCTTCGGCACTCAGACCGTTGTGGTCGACGTCGAGTCGACGCAGGTGGTCGCCGACGAATGACAGGGGGGGGGCTTCGGCGATACCGGGTTTAGGGAGTGCGAGGTGGCGGGGGTCGTTGGGCGAGACGATCAGGATGGCCGCGCCGCGAGTGACCAGTTGCACCTGCAGACCGTAGCCGGTCTTAGGGTCACTGCTACCGATAGTCACCAGTTCGAACGGATGACGGGGTAGAGAGGACTCGGGCTTGGTGGCAGGTTTGGTATCCGGTTTGTCGTCCGGCCCGGTATCCGGTTTCGTATCCGGTTTCGTATCCGGTTTCGTATCCGGTTTCGTTTCCGGTTTCGTTTCGGGCTGATCGACTGCGGTTTTGTCGTTGTCGGCGAGCTTTCGAGCTGGCGGATTTTGTGGTTCGAGAGGCTGGTCGGTTTGGTTGAACCAGGTCCAGCCGATCAGGAGGGCGATCGAGAGCGCCATGAACAGGAGCAGTCGGCGAAATTCTTCCATCAATCAGCGTCCATCCCGCAGTCGATCTCCGAGGAAGTTGTCGAGATCGGCGATGGCGTAGATTTTTTTGGCGGTAGTGTCGAGGTTGTAGTCGACTCGCTGGAATTCGACTCGAACCGCTCCGGCTCCCGTTTCGCTGTCCGTTTCGTCGTCCGTTGCGTCGTCCGTCTCGCTGCCCGTTTCGGCTGGTTCATCGGTGAGGATGACATAGGAGGCTCGGGGGTCACCGTTTCTGGGTTGTCCGACGGAGCCGACATTGACGAGAGCCTTGGAGTCGTCGAGCGTGTAGACGAACTCACATTCTTCGGGCGAGACGAAGTCGAGGCTTTCGGTGAAGACGCCTGGGATATGGGTGTGGCCTTGGAAGCAGTAGCGTTCGACGAGTGCAAAGATCCGTTCCATCTTTCTTTGGTTGTAGATGTCTTCGGGGAAGACGTATTCATTGAGCGGATTGCGTGCGGAGCCGTGTACGAACATCAGTCCCGGTTCCCGGTGGACTCGGGGGAGTTCACCGAGAAAGTCCCAGCGTTCTTCGTTTCCGAGCCGGTCGCCGGATTCGAGTTGTGTGCGGGTCCAGAAGATGGCTCGTTCGGCTCCGGCATTGAACCCTTCGGGGTCGAACAGTGCTCCCTGATCGTGGTTCCCCAGCAGGCACACGGCACAGTCTCTTACCCGATCAATGCATTCTCGCGGGTTGGGTCCATAGCCGACGATATCGCCCAGGCAGTAGATCTCCTGGATCGATTTACCCCGGATGTGTTCGAGCACGGCTTCGAGGGCTTCGAGGTTGCCGTGGATGTCGCTGATGAGGGCTCTGCGCACGAGGGATACCCGAGGGAGATTCGGTCCGTTTCGCCACACGTGGCACACGTGGCACACGTGGTTGAATAACGGGGGCCAAACTTCGAGTCTAGTTGCGCCCTCCAAGTGTGGTCAAGTTTGTGCAGACAGTGTGGTTTTTTGACCACGTGCCAGACGTGACGTAAGTTTGAGAAACCGAGCTGTCTGGGGCTGTCCCTGCCAGCAACCTGTCGACTCAACGAGTCCCTATAACCCTCATAATCAGTCAGTCTCATGATTGCTCAGCCCGGATCGTTATTGGTTGTCGAGGACGACGGAGATATTCGTGAGTTCCTGGCTGACGACCTGCGTGCTCGGGGTTTTCGGACCGAGACGAGTGTCAGTTGCGGTGATGCGATTGGTCGATTGCGTGAGCAGTCGTTCGACGTGGTGCTTTGCGATGTGCAATTGCCCGATGGTGACGGGTTGAGCGTACTGAGGTGGTGTCGGCAGTGTCCGGATCCGCCGGTGGTGATCCTGTTGACCGGTTATGGATCGATTGCCCGAGCGGTGGAAGCGATGCGTGAGGGAGCCGACGATTACCTGACCAAGCCAATTGTCGACGACGAACTGGTCGCATCACTGTCTCGGGCCATGGCCCGACGCATTGATGGACCACACTTGGCATCCGAGCCGGAGCCGGAGCCGGAGTCGGTGGATGCTGGGGTGGATGCTGGTTGGGGAGCGGAGTTGATTGGTTGCGATCCTCGGATGGAGCAGTTGTTCGAGTTGGTCGAAACGGTTGCGAGGAGTCGGACGACGGTATTGATCCAGGGCGAGAGTGGTACGGGGAAGACCTTGACGGCTCGAGCGATCCACGATCACAGCGACCGTTGTGACCAGGACTTTGTGGAAGTGTCGTGTGGTGCATTGAGCGAGAGTTTGCTTGAGAGCGAGTTATTTGGTCATGTTTCGGGCGCTTTCACGGGTGCTCACACTTCGCGTCCCGGCCGATTCCGTCAGGCGGACGGTGGGACGTTGTTCCTGGACGAGATCGACACGGCTTCGCCGGCGATGCAGGTGAGGTTGTTGCGAGCGATCCAGGACCGGGAGTTCGAGCCGGTGGGTGGGAGTCGGACCGAGCGGGTGGATGTTCGTTTGATCGTGGCGACGAACGAGGATCTGGAGTCCTTGGTCCGCGAGGGGTCATTTCGCGAGGACCTGTATTACCGGGTCAACGTGATCACGTTGACTCAGCCTCCACTGCGTGAGCGTCGCACGGACATTCCGTTGTTGGTCGAGTCGTACCGTGATCGGTTTGCTGGGGAATTGGGTCGGCAGGTTGTGTCGGTCGATTCTGAGGCGATGAGTCGATTGTGCGAGTACCACTGGCCGGGGAATGTGCGAGAGTTGGTGAACGTGATCGAGCGTGCGGTGGTGTTGTGTCGTGGCGAGGTGATCCGGGTCGACGATTTGCCCGAGACGTTACGGTGTGAGGACCGGATGGTGGGCGAGTCGGGACTGGCGGGCAATCGGCTGAAGTCGGCCATGGCGGATCCAGAGCGTCGAATGATTGTCGATTCGCTGGAGGATCATGGTTGGAACCGCCAGCAGACGGCTCGATCGTTGGGCATCAACCGCACGACGCTTTACAAGAAGATGAAGCGTCACGGGATCGCGGCGCCGGTGCACTAGTCGGCCGGGCAGTCGGATTTGAGCTCGAGTTGTTTTCGGGTGTAGGATTCGAGTTGTTCGAGGACCTGTTGTGGGGTGAGCTTGGTGGAGTCGACGACGAGTGCATCGTGAGCGGGTCGGAGCGGGCTGACGGGACGAGTGCGATCGCGGTGGTCTCGTTGTCGAATTTGTTCGAGAGTCTCGTCGAGCGGCACGTCGACGCCTCGAGCAAGAAGTTCTTCCTGTCTGCGTAGCGCCCGAACCTCGGCCGACGCGTCGAGAAAGAACTTGCAGCGGGCGTCGGGGAAGACCTCGGTCCCCTGGTCGCGACCCTCGGTGACCAGGTTGCGATCCTGGACCATGGCCTGTTGCTGCCGGACCATTTCGTCTCGGACGCCCTGGTACTGAGCGACCTGGGAGGCGGCTTCGGAGATGGCCGGGGATCTCAGGCTGCTGGTGATGTCGATGTCGTCGAGCAGCAGGTGGTTTCCATCGAAGCGGATCGTGAGCGTGGCGGCGAGGCGAGTGACGAGCAGGTCGTTGGTCGTGTCGATGTCGGCCTGTTGGCAGCTGTGAGCCACGGCTCGGTACATTGCACCAGTGTCGATGTAGTCGAAGCCGAGTCGTTGGGCGAGTTGTCGAGCTGCGGTGCTTTTGCCCGATCCGGCCGGTCCGTCGATCGTGACAATCATGGTTGATCGGCGTCCGGACCGTCGGAGGACTTGTCGGAGTCGGTCGTATCGAATCTCAGTTCGACGTCAGCGATCTCGTGAGCTGTGAGGTCGATCCGCACCGCGTCGCCTTCGATGGGCAATTCGGCGAGTGTTCGGCCTTGGAAGTCACGTTGCCGGGCCATGGACGGCGTGCGAAAGCAGCGAAGTGTCGCGCTACGGTGTCGGCCTTCTGTCTCCTGCAAGCGGACGGCAAACCCGAACGACTGGTTGGCCGGTCGAGTTGGTTCGCGACTTGGCGTGTCGATCGCGTTGTCGTCGTCCGGGTCGTTGTCGTCGTACGAGTCGGGCAGTTCGGCAAGATCGAGGATTCTTGTGATCTGGACGTTTTGGGTATCGAGGTGCAGGAACCAGCCGTGTTGTCGGTTGTCCGGTGGTTGTGGCACGTGGTTTTTGACGAGTGGTGGCACCAAGCGGTCGAGTGCATCCTGCATGGGGTAGGGTTGATCGACCGAGATGCTCATCTGAAACCTCCGACACTGTTCTCCTTCGGGCACGAGGATGGCATCGATCATGCGGTCGCCGGTTTTGCGGTAGAAGGGCATTCCGGGAGCGACGACGGTCACGCGGTGCGACTCGTTGGCGATTTCGACGTAGTAGGGGCTTTCGAAGCGATCGGTTCCGGCCGGTTGAGCGGTACCGAGTTGGCTGCGGGTGATGGCAGCGGTGACGTCACCGTAGGCGTAGCGAACCGCAAGGTAATTGCTCCAGGGGTCTCCTTCGGGGGTCTTCCGGATGTCGAGTTCGATATCGATTTCGACGCTCGGCCGGTATCTGGTGGTCCGAAACGTCTGTTGGAACGCGGCGATGGTTTCGCCGGTCTGTGGGTCGACGAGTTCTCCGTGCGTGCGGATTTCGCCAATGTGTGGGCCTCGGGAAATCACCTCGACTCCGTGCCCGACCATGTTCGAGTACCAGGTGGTCGTGTCCTGTTGGGCGGGGTCCTGTTGGGTGGGGTCCTGGTCATCGTCCCCGTTTCGGGTCACCGTCCGTTCTCTGGGGAAGCGGAAGGCGAGTTGTTGGCTAAGCAGATTGGGTTGTCGTCCGTAGCCCTTGATCCGTTCGATGCCTCCGGTCTCGGCATTGATGTGCACTTCGAAGAACTCGTTTCTCAGCAGCAGTTCTTCGGCGAGCGGTGCCTGGGAATTGTCAGCGTGGTCGGCGTGGTCGCTGTGTTTGGAGTGAGGCAGCCAGAGGTAACCACAGGCGGGCAGATCGACGATGGCTCGGCGTCCTTGGGACGTATCTTGGACACCTCGCAGTCCGGGTGTATCGGTTGGGATGGAGAGATGATCGTCGAGTTCCAAGGCGACGGTGCGTGGGAACGAGAGTGTGTTGACGATCAGTTGTCCGGTGGGTGGATCGTGAGTGTGCTGCGGGTGGGCTTGTTGGGTGATCACATCGGCGAGGTTGCTGGTTGCGGTATCGTGAAAGGCATCGAGTGCGAGGTCGACGTGTTGTTGGTCCTGGGTGTGGCTTTCGTAGTCGTCGGATTCCCGGCCGGCGGATTCCACGAGTGATTCGAGTTCAGATTGTGTTTGTGCGTCGAGTGGCTGTTGGTTGAGGAGTCGTGCGAGGCTGTGGCACCAGGCGGCCGAGTCGAACCGGGCTCGTCGTTTGAAGTGTTGGAGATAGCGGCTGACGGGGTCGGGGTTTCGGGCGGCGACGGATTGTGTGAGGAAGGGTGCGAGGTATTCGCTGGCGTTGTAGGAGGAGATGCGTCCGGGCGTGTCGGTATTCTGGAAGTAGTCATCGAGTGTGACGAATCGTCCCAGGCAGGGTGCGTAGTTGTGCATGCGGACGAGGTCGTTGAACCAGGGCGATTCGATTTCCGGCCAGCGGGCGAGCATCAGTGCTGCCGCCTGGTCTTCTTCCATCGATTCAGCCATCCGCATCGGTAATTTCAGGAAGCTGGTCGCCGCTTCGGCGGCCAGTGGGATCCGGGACATGGCATCCAGCACCGTCCCATCGCAGCCTTCCCATCTGAGTTTGCTTTGTTCGCTGTCGGGGTAGAGTCCATCGTCGAGCAGGAAGTGGAGGGCGGAGTGGTAACCGCTGCGTGAGATCAACTGGGGGAGCAGTGGCCCCAGTCCGAAGCGGCGGCGTGCCCAGGTGGTGGGTTCGCGTCCGAAGAGTTGTTCGAGTGTGCGTCGGCCTTTCTGGAGATCGAACAGCAGTGAATCCAGTGGCACCAGCGGCACCTCGATCTCGTCGTGGTCGCCTCCCACGACGTCGATCAACCCCCGATCCCACGCATCGCCGACCAGTTTGGCCAGGTCGGGATGCTGTTCGACGATGGTTGCGGCATCGGCGGCTCTGAGTAGCAGGTTGACCGGTGGATCGGTCGTCAGCAGGGTTTTGAAGTGTTCGTTGACAACTTCGGGGACGACGAGGCAGAGGTCCACGAGGTAGCACTCGACCGGGTAGAACCGTTCGCGAGCCTCGTGCAGTGACTCGAAACAGATCGTCAAGTGGGCCCGGGCTGACTCGCCGTCTCCGGCCACGACCGCTTCGGCTCCCATCACCGCTTCGCGTTGCAGGAAGACTTCGTCGAGGTTGCCGAAGTGATGCATGTGCCGGGTCAGCAGTTCCATTTGCAGGTAGCAGCTGCCCAGGGCGAGAAAATCGGCGACGAGCTCGGTGTCGAGTGTGACGTCCGGATCCGGATCGTGGTTGGGCAGGTCCGAAGCCGGTGCGTCGCCGGTTGACTCGGTGGGTGGTGTGTCGGGTGGTGTGTCGGGTGGTGTGTCGTCGAGCGTAGCCAGCGCGGCTGCGATCATTTCGTCTCGATCCGAGAGATCGGTGATCACGTGGCAGCCGGATTCTGTTGCTCGGGCGGCCCAATCGTGTCCGAGCCAGTCGGTGCTGGCGGTGGGCACCAGGAACAGTTGTCCGGGCGAGGGTTCGATCGGCTCGTCGGCTCGTTGCCAGTTGGGGATCACGCCGGTGGCGGCCAGCAGTCGTGGGTGCCAGGCGACGGCGAAGGCATTCAGCAGGCTGGCCGCCTCGTCTTCACCCAGTTCGGTGGGGAAGTCTTCGAGGCTGTGGCTGGGGATCAGGATGACGACGTCAGTGAGATTCATGGCCGTGGGTTGCTTGGCTGGTTGCGGGCGACCATATGGTCGTTTCATCGAGTCGCAATAAAGGCGGCAAAAGGCGGCAAAAGGCGGCGGGTGGCGGCGGGTGGAGTTGGGGAAAGTCAGAGTTATCCAGATTGTGAGTGTAATAGGAGGGTGGTTGTGGACCAAGCGAGAGAGTGGCAGCGGTCAGAACAGCGGAACTCTAGCGGTTGTCCGGTCGTCGAAGGAGATGAAGCGCGTGAAGCGTCGCGTGTTGGCGGTTTGAATTGACCTGATGGAAATCCGCGTGATAGCCTTAGGTCACGCGGCATCAGTAGATGTCGGGCGGTTTGAGGTGGAAAACTCGAAGATTGGTGGGAGTCAGGCGACGATGGCTGACAGTCAAGACGTATGGGGAATTGAGATTGGCCAAGCTGGTCTGAAGGCCGTGCATTTGCGTTACGCCGAGGCGGCCGACCAGGTCCTGGCCATGGGCCACCAGTACATTCCTCACCCCAAGATTCTCAGCCAGCCCGACGCGATTCCCGAGGAGTTGATTCCTGCTGCGATCGAGTCGTTTCTCGAGAGCAACGACGTGCGGGGTGCTCGGGTGGCGGTCAGTCTTCCCGGTCCGAATTCACTGGCTCGATTCATCAATCTGCCGCCAGTCGAGTCGAACAAGGTGGCTCAGATTGTCGAGTACGAGGCGAAGCAGCAGATCCCGTTTGATCTCGACGATGTGATCTGGACGTACCAGAAGATTTCGGGCAGCGTCGACGAAGACAGCGGCTACATGTTGAACGCCGAGGTGGGTCTGTTCGCGATGAAGCGGGACCATGTGTACGAGACATTGCAGCCGTTTTTGGACGCCGGTATCGAGGTCGACCTGGTGCAGATCGCGCCGTTGGCTTTGTACAACTTCGTCTGTTACGACCAGATGGGAATCCAGGTGGATTCGGAGGTGGGCGACGAGGACGAGTACACGATTGTGCTCGACATGGGCACCGACAACACGACGTTATTGATCACCAACGGAGCCCGGATCTGGATCCGCAACGTCCCTCTGGGTGGTAACCATTTCACTCGGGCACTGACCAAGGAAATGAAGCTGACGTTTTCGAAGGCCGAGCATCTGAAGTGTCACGCGACGAAGTCCGAGGATCCTCGAGCGGTATTCCAGGCCCTGCGGCCGGTGTTCAACGAGTACGTGTCCGAGATCCAGCGGTCGATCGGGTACTTTTCGAGTGTCAATCGCGACGCAAAGATCGTGCGTGTGCTGGGCTGCGGCAACGGGTTCAAGCTGGCGGGTTTGCAGAAGTTTCTGCAGCAGAGTCTGCAGTACGACGTCGAGCGGGTCGAGTCGTTGCAGGGAGTGATCGGCGAGAAGGTCTTGAATTCGAACGAATTCCAGGACAACGTGCTGACATTTGCCGTGCCGTTGGGATTGGCTCTTCAGGCATTGGGCGTGACCCGCGTGCACACGACGTTGTTGCCGAGCGAGATCAAGACGGCTCGAGTGATCCGTCAGAAGAAGCCGTGGGCGGTGGTGGCCGCGTCGATCCTGTTGGCTGGATTGGCTGTCGACGTGTTTCCTCGGGGCTGTGTCGACCGTTCGGTCCGCGACGAAGTGGTGGTGGCGGCGGCCAAGGCCAGCGACAAGGCTCACAGCGAGATCACTCAGACACAGAGCAACTACGACACCGAAGTTTCGGCCTTCGACGGCGAACAGACCCGGCAGCAGACGTTGCTGGGTGGTTCGGAGCGGAGCGAGTTGATTCCCGAGGTGTTCCGTGCGATCAACGAGTGTCTGCCGCGTGAGGTGGGCAATCAGAAGGACATCCAGAACCTGGTGCTTCGCAATCGCATCCACATTTCCTACCTGGTGCACCAGCGACACGGTGATCTGAAGACCGGCTGGTTCGACGAGGTGGTGGCCACTCGGGATGGCAGCGACTACATGGATCCTTCCGAGCGAGCCGCGGCGCCTTCGGGCAGCGGTTATGTTTTTACGGTGATTGGCGAGCACTACCACAAGGGCCAGAACGAAACCGACCAGTTGCAGTTCTACGTGGTCAATACGCTGCTGAAGAACCTGAGGCAACCGAAGCTCAAGAGCCTGGGGATCTCGCACGCCACTCTGACCATGGTCGATGGCGGGGTTGTGAATTACGATCCGACGGGCCGAGTCAAGATAAGTGCTGCGGGAGGCGGACGTGTGGGTGGGCCGAAGTTGGGCGGCGCCGGAGCGGCTCCGACGGACCGCGATGTCGAGTTCCAGAAGATCGACAAGACCACTTTCAAGCTCGAATTTGTCTGGAAACCCACCACTCTCAGCGAACGTCAGGCTGCGGCAGCTCAGGCCGCGGCAGCGACTTCCGATACCACTCCGATGCCGGAATCCATTCCAGCGACAACACCAGTTACCACGTCGGACATAGCGCCGGCCAAAACACCGTAGTCGAGTCCATTTGAACGAGTCGGGAAATCGTGCAGAATGCGTGATCGCCGGGCTGTCTTGTGGATCCGATTGACTAGAATGACCTTTACACGACTCCGCCACACACGGACTGGAAACCAGTTCCCGTGCGGGACGCGACGAGGACGATCATGGACAAGCTGCAACCTGTTATCACTCACAAGTTCTGGATCCTGTTCGTCACCGTTTTGGGCGTGGCGGGGTTTGGCTGGAGCAGCGGGACCGGGGCGTTGACCGAGGGGATCGACGGCGAGAAGAAGCGGTTGGAGGGTTCGTTCAAGAAGATGGAGGGTTTGGTTTCGGAGGCTGGCAAGAAGAACGACGTGTGGATTGACGAGTTGGCCAAGATCAATTCGAGCATGTCGAACCGGACCCGGGACGCTGCGAACCAGTTGTGGAACGGTCAGAAGCAGTTGAAGGTCTGGCCCGAGCGAATTCGCCGGCGTGCTTCTCAGTTCTATTGCCTCGACGACGTGACCACGGTGTTGTCGGATCCGGATCCCAAGCACGATCCGAACGTCATCCGCACGTTCTACAAGTTGGATTACGAGCGTGAGTTGGACCGGGTCTGGTTGTTGGTGGAGCCCGAAGAGGCTCGGCAGGGGCCTCGGAAGGTCCGCTTCCCCCGCCGGGACTTGCCGACATCTCAGCGGTACCCCTGGGGGAATGTCGACCCGTCGATCGAGGAGATCTATTCGGCTCAGGAGGACCTGTGGCTGATGTCGTCGTTGTTGCGAGCGATTCGTGAAGTGAATGCCGGGACGGTTTCGGTTGTCGATTCACATGTCAAGGAACTGCAACTGATCCAGTTGTTCCGTGGAACTCGTTGGGCTGATGGAGCGGCAGGCGGCGGTGGTGGAGCAGGCGGCGGTGGCGCTTCAGGCATGTCGGCACCTGGCGGCGGCGGTGCTGCCGGTGGTCCGCCTCAGGGAGGCCCCACGGGTGTGTCGACCGGCGGGATGGGTGGTGGAATGGGTGGAATGGCGATGGGCGGGATCGAGGGTGGTGGTGGTGGTGCGGGACCCAACCAGTTCAGCGTCCCGATCGATTTTGATCTCGGCGAAGAATTCAGTGCCGTCGTTATCGCTGGCGGTCAGGGCGATGGTGGCGATGGTGGCGAGATGGGTGGCGAGATGGGTGGCGGCGGCCCGATGGGTGGTGGCGGCCCGATGGGTGGCGGCGGCCCGATGGGTGGTGGCGGCCCGATGGGTGGTGGCGGCCCGATGGGTGGTGGCGACCCGATGGGTGGTGGTGGTGGTGGTGGTGGTGCTGCTGTGGCATCCAGCGGATCGGACACATTGAACGCTCTGAAGTACTACTGTGAAGACACCGAGTTCCGTCGCACCCGTGGCTTCAAACTCAAGCTCGTCGTCGACCATCGTAAGTTGCCCGAACTACTGGCGGCACTCAGTCGTTCGCCGTGGCCGATCGAGATCATTCATGTCAACCAGGGGCCGTCGCCCACGATGATCTACCAATCCGTCGACGGGGGCACCTCGCGTGGGGCCGGTGAATTTTCCGGTGCCGGCGGGACTCCGATGGGCGGTGCTGGCGGGACTCCGATGGGCGGTGCCGGCGGGACTCCGATGGGCGGTGCCGGCGGGACTCCGATGGGAGGCATTGGTGGTGAAGAGGGAGCTGCCAGCATGGCGCTTGAGGCTCCGGGCGGAGGTGGAATTGGTGGGACTCCGATGGGGGGGACTGGTGGTTTTTCCGGCGGCTTTGAGGGCTCGGGTAGCGGAATGCCTTCGACCAGCGGGCTGACCAACGTCAACATGGTCCCGACCGAAAATCCTCATCTGGCCACCGTTGTCATCGTTGGCCTGATGACCTTGTACAAGAGGCCTGCTGTTGATCCGAATGCGACGGCAACGACCGAAAACGCCAACCTCGCGACAACGCCTCCGGCGATCACACCGTCGACACCAGCCACAGCACCGATGGCGACACCGGCCACCACACCGGCCACCACACCGGCCACCACACCGGCCGGATCGCAACCGACGACCAATCCTGCGACCAATCCTGCGACCAATCCTGCGACCAATCCTGCGACCAATCCTGCGACCAATCCGGGTGGTTAGAACACGAGACACGTGTAGTCCCTGCTTGCTGGCAGTCGAAGAGACTGTTGGTGTGGGGAATTGAGAGTTTGAGTAAAGAGAGACAGGAACATGGCTGGAAAATTCAAAGCCAACCAGGTGCTCCAGGTCGGTCTGGCTCACATCGAGAAGGTGGTCCTTGCGGGGATCGGCCTGATTGTTGTCATACTGTTAATTTACCAGCCGTTGATGGGAGATACGGGCAAGTGGTCTGTTTTCAAGACACACCCGAACGAGTTCCAGGCCAAGGTCGAAGCCGCCCAGTTGGCTCATACGAGTGCTCGCTGGTCGGACGCTGCTGAGAAGTTGGCTTTCGAGGGTTTGGCGGACGTTCGCGCGTCGGTGGGGGCTCGGAAGAACCAGATCGACGTGTCGCGATTCGAGTACGTGACTCCGTTCCATTTTCCTCCATACGAGAAGAAGGACAGGGATCGGATGCCGGTCTTGTTGCCGGTGATGGAAGTCTTGGCGGATTCGAGCCAGGCGATCATGCGGCCGGTTCCGACGGACGACGAGGACGACGAGGAGTTGGCCCGTGAAGCTGATGGTGACGAGAAGGTCTCGGGTCGCATCGTGGGCCAGCCCGGTGCAGCTCGAGTCGGACCGCGTCGCAGTTCCGTGGCGCCTCGGAAGAAGCGTCAGCCGGGCGCTGGCAATTTCGGCACGAACGCCGGCGGTGCTGGTGGTTTTGGAGCCGGAGCCGGCAGTCCGATGGGTGGCGGTGCCGGAGTCGACCCCGGTTCGGCTGAGCTCGGAGGCGGCGGGATGCCGATGGGCCCGACGGGGGCTCAGGTCGGTGGACAGGGTGGTGCTGAAGGTTTCCAGGCTGGTGGTGGTTCGGTCTACAACGCCAGCCAGCGAGTCGGGACGGCTCAGGGGTACAACTTCGTCTCGATCCGCGGCCTCGTGATGCTCAAGAACCAGGCTGAGCAGTTCCAGCGCGCCTTGAATCTCGACACGCTCTCCGAAGCACTCGGTCGGCTGGAAATCCTCGATTTCGAACTGGAGCGTCAGACGGCCGTATCGGGGTCGAATCCGTGGAATGGAGATTGGAAGAAGATCAACCTGATGGCTGCTCGCGATATTGTGTTGTCGGTCGAGTGGGAAGCGGACGTGGTGTCGGCGGATCTGACCGACCAGGTGGTCAGTATGCCGTTGCCTCGCAGGGAAGCTGGCGAGTGGGACTGGTTCGGGACGCATCCTCGGCTGAGACTATTGTCGTCCGAGGCTCGTGAGCGGCAGGTGCTCGAGAACGAGCAGGCGTTGAAGGAGTCTGAGAATCAGAAGTCTTCGGCCAAGCAGCGACGCAAGAAGGGAGGCTTTTCGGCTTTCCAGCACGACATCCGTGGTGCTCGTGGCACGGCGATGCAGGGTGCGTCGGGCAACAAGATCCGCGAGGACGCCACGAAGAAGATGGGCCAGGACGGATTCCAGGGGTTCACTGGTCAGTTTGCCGGGATTGGTGCTGGTGGCCAGAGGGGTGCCGACCAGTTGCAGGCCAGCCTGGCTGGGCAGGTGCTGCTGTTCCGCTACCTCGACTTTGATGTGATCCCCGGCAACGCCTACCGGTATCGCGTGCGGCTGGTGATCAGAAACCCGAACTACGAGAAGCCGCCGTCGATGCTGCACGAATCGGCCGTGGCGTCCGCCGACCAAGAAACTCTGGCGACCCCCTGGAGTGCTCCGAGTGGAGTCTGGAATGTCCGTCGCCAGACGGTAGTCCCCGGTTCGGCTGTGATTCGCCGGAGTGTGCGTTATTTCCTGAGCCGCGTGTTGCCCGAACGTCGCACCACGCCGGGCATGGCCGACTTCAACGTCTACCAGTGGTATCCCGCAGCCGGGACCGACATCAACGGGAAGATCAAGGCTCAGTTCGGCGAGTTCATCTACCAGGAACTCGAAACGCTTGTGTTGCGACCTGCCGAGGCGACGTTCAAGCCAGAGAGTGTCATTCTGCAGACCGGTGACGTGCTGTTGGACATCGAGACGCCCACATCACTCGACGAATCCGATCATCCGGACCTGCCCATCGAAGAACTCAAGAAGCGTCGCAATGTGGCGGTCGCCTTCTCGGGTGCCCTGGTCGTCAACCGTTACGGACAGCTGATCTCGCATGGTCGCAGCCCGCTGGAGATGGATCGCGAGCTTGGCGAGTCGCAGCAGTTGGCCTACGACCGACAGCCTTGGCAGGATTTGCGGAACAAGAAGCAGCCGGGTGCCGTCGCGAACAACAGTTTTCCGTTCAGTGCTGCCGGTGGCAACGCGAAGGGGAACGAAACCAAGAAGGGACGTCGCAAGAAGAACCCGATTCGCCGCAAGAACGCGTACGGTGGAGGCGTGGGCGGCATGGGTGGTGGCATGGGCGGTGGCATGGGCGGTGGCATGGGCGGTGGCATGGGCGGCATGGGTGGCGGCATGCCTGGCATGCCTGGCATGGGCGGCGGCGGCGGCCCGATGGGCGGCGGTGGCCCGATGGGCGGCGGCGGCCCGATGGGCGGCGGCGGCCCGATGGGCGGCGGCGGCGGCGGGTTCTCGGGCAGCGGTGGAGGATTTCCTCCGGGCAGGAACCGCTAGGCGGTACTGCCAGGTGGTGTTTCGTGTCGAGTCAGCGGCTGGTCACGGACCAGTTCGCGGATTTCGGCGGCGATAAAGAACGACCCGGTCACGCAGACCAGGTCGTCGGGGCCAGCGAGTTTTCGACCGAGGTGCCAGGCTGCGGCGGGGTCGGCGGTGGTATGGACGGGTGTGTCGAACAGTTCGCGGACGCGTCGGTGCAGAGATTCGACGGGAACGGCTCGAGGGTTGTTCTGAAACTGCGTCAGGATCACGGTGTCGAAGTGTGGCAGCAGTTGTCGGAGTGCTCCGTCGATGTCCTTGTCGCGTGACGTGGCAAAGATCAGCAGCCGATGGCGGTGGTTGAGTGTTTCTCCCAAGTTCCCCAGGTTGGCTGAATGCAGTGTGGATTTGTCGAGAGTGGTGTTGGGTTTCAGTGTGTCGAGCGTTTCGATCAGGGCCTGGTAGCTGGCCCAGTTGTGAGCGGCATCGACGATCACGGTGGGATGTAGCCGGACGGTTTCGATCCGTACGGGCCATTTGATGTGTTCGATGGCGTGTCGTGCTGGTTCGACGGGGATGGACGGCCTGTCCTGATCAGCGTGATGGGCGAGGTCGATCGCAGCGGCGGCGAGTGCGGTATTGGCGGCCTGGTGTCGTCCGAAGAGTGGCACGTGGATTTCCGGCCAGGTCCGAGCGGGAGTCACGACACGAGCGGTGTGTCGTTGGGGGTTGTATTCGAGTTGGATTTCGCGTCCCAGCCGCCAGAGTTGGGCATTGCAGAGTGCAGCGGCGTCTTCGATGGCAGCGAGTGCCTCGGGCTGTTCGACTCCGCAGACAACCGGCACGCCGGGCTTGATGATCCCGGCCTTTTCGCGAGCGATCTGATCCAGTTCGCTTCCCAGGAGTCTGGTGTGGTCGCGGCTGATGCTGGTGATGACCGAGACGAATGGCTGGCAGAGGTTTGTGGCATCGAGTCGTCCTCCGAGGCCGACTTCGAGCACGGCCCATTCGACGCGATTGTTTCGGAAGTGTTGCCAGGCGAGCGCGGTGGTCAATTCGAAGTAGGTGGGTGAAACGTGTCCGGGTTCGGATTCGATTTGTCGAACGACGCCCGAGATGTCATCCACGAGTCGTGTCAGTTCTTCCCGTGTCGGTTGCACTCCATCGACGACCATCCGTTCTTCGAAGGCATCGATGTGTGGCGACGTGAACAGTCCGGTTTTCCGACCCGATGTGCGCAGGCCTGCGGCGATCATCGCTGCGGTGGACCCTTTGCCCTTGCTACCGGCTATGTGAACCACGGGGATGTGCAGTTGAGGGTTCTCGATCCGCTCGAGCAGGTGAGCCATGCGGTCGAGTTTGAAGTCGCTGGTGGAGTAGAGGTCGTGGTGGAGTCGTTCGTAGTTGATTCGTCCGAACAGGAACTCGATCGCCTGCTCGTACGTCTCGATCGACGGATGCATCGTCGTGGAGTCGTTCATGCGGTTCCTCGATCGATCAGCGAGAGGAGACGGCCGGTCCGATTCGGAGTCGGCGGAACTTGACGACGGTGCTGTGGTTTTGCAGGCCGAGGAATCCTTCGAGTTTTCTGAGTGCAAGTTTTGGGTGAGTCTCTGGTGTGATGTCGACGATGGTCACGCCGTTGTGGATGGTGGTGATGTGGTGTTGGTGGCAGTTGATTTCCATCGTGTTCCATCGTCCGGCCGGCTTGCAGATTCGAGCGGTGGCTCCGGCGATGTCGTAGACCGATCCACAGTACTGGTAGTCCTTGAGCTTGGCGTATTTCGTGGCGTTATCGTCGAGCACTTGGACTTCGAACCCGGCTGGTGGCAACGAGTCGTTGTTGCGGTGGTGGTTTCCGTTGGCTGGCACGCGGACATAGATCCCGCTGTTTCCACCGGGTGAGACCTGGTACTGGAACCGGAAGTTGAAGTCGGCGAATTGCCGGGTGGTTTTCAACCAGGGTCCTTTGTTGCCGGTGCATTGAATGATGCCGTCGTTGCCAGTCTGGCGTGCCAGTTTGGTCAGTCCAAGCGGCTGGCCACCCAGTTTCTGGTAGCGAGCGACGGCCCGGTTCCAGAATTTCGAGTAGTTGGTGGCGGGCTTGTTGCGTTGGACTTGCCAGCAAGATTTCGCCGGTGCCTGGGCGCCTTCCCAGCCTGTGAGGTCACGTCCGTTGAAGAGGCTCTTGTGTCCGAGTTCGGTGACGTGGACATTCCTGATCGCAAACTGTCCTCCTCCGGGAACTTCGATCTGGATCCCGATGTGGCCTCGGCCGATCTCCATTCCTCGGACTTGATAGGCGGGTGTGCCGTTGATGGCCAGTGACAACGAGTCGTCAACAGCGATGATATCGAAGCTGTTCCAACGCCCCTTGCGGACGAGTCCCGGTGGCGGTGTGGCTCCTTTCAAGCGTCCACAGGCGCCTTCCTTGCCTTCGAGCAGATTCAGTTGGTAGCCCTTTGACGGCCACGGTGAGCCACCTGTTTGAGTGCGGATGAAGATGCCGGCGTCGTACTTCGAGTCCTTGTCGGCCTTCCATTCGACGTGCAGCAGGAAGTCTGCGTAGGTGTGATCGCTGCGCAGCCAGCCGTTGCCTTCGAGCAATCGGATCGTGCCCTGTTGGACGTCGGCCCGGGCTCCATTTTCGACAGTCCATCCATCGAGTGTTTTGCCGTCGAAGAGTGGATACGAGAAGCCATTGGCCGAGGCTGACGCCACCAGCAGCAGCCAAACCAGGCAGGAACGAGTGCGCATCTGTCGAGTCTCCGGTGTTGCCAGTCGATCGTGCGATCGGTGTGAGTTCAGCTTCTACTTCTTCGTGCCCGGCTTCTTGTCGACGGGCTTCTTGTCGACGGGCTTCTTGTCGAAGTCACCGGCGGTGACGATGAACAGTTTGTTGGGATCGAAGTACTTGCGTGTGGCCGAGAGCACGCTGTCGGGGGTGGTGTTGGCGATACGTTGTTCGAGTTCAGCGTGGAATTTGAGAGTGCGTTTTGAGAAGAGTGTTGCGTTGAGCAGTCCGGCGAGTCGTGCGTCGTCGGTGCGTCCGACCTTGCGTGCCTGCAGGTATCCTGTTTGAGCTGCGGCCAGTTCTTCCTGGGTGACTCCGGACTTGAGAAACTTGTCGATTTCGTCGCGGATCGCCGTGACGACCTTGGGCGAGTTTTGCGGGTTGGAGATGGCGACGATGGTGAGGCTGCCTCGAGGATTGACGCTTCCGGCACCGAACATCGAGAAGATGCCATAGGAGAGTCCTTCTTTTTGTCGAACGCGTGTCCCGAGCCGAGACGCGAGTGAGCCTCCACCAAGGATGTAGTTGGACAGGACCAGCGACGGGTAGTCGGGGTGAGTGTCTTTCATCGAAAACACGAGACCGGCTCCGTAGAAGGCGTTGGCCTTATCGGGAGTCAGGATTTTCCGGCTGCCGGGTTTGTACGGCTGGCTGCCGTCTCGACGGATGTGAGCGTAGTCTTGGTTGGCAGTCCAATCGGCCAGCAGTGTTTCGAGCAGTGGGAGTGTGGTCTTGGGATCAAAGTCGCCGACGACGGCCAATTCGCCATGCTGGCTACCGAGGAAGTTCTTGTAGAGCGAGGCCAGTTGTTCACGATCCATCGCCTGGACCCGAGCAATTTCCTCGGGAATCGTCGGCTGGTATCTCGGGTCGGTTTCCGCAAATGGCCGGAAGGCACGTCTGAGCATATTCATGGCCAGTGCCTGCGGGTCGGCCTTTTGTTTTTCGAGTCCTGCCAGTGCCCGCTGCTTCATCAGTGCCAGTTCCTCTTCGGGCAGGGTCGGTTGTCGGAGGACTTGTTTGAGCAGTCCGATGACTTCGGGCAGAGTCGTCCTGGTGGCACGGAGACTGAAGTTGGCGACACCGGCGTTGTTGCTGCTTCCGCTACCCGAGAGTGATGCTCGGAGTTCGGCGAGTTTGTCGTTGAGTTGCGTGCGAGAGAGCGACCGGGTGCCTCGCGTCATGAGAGTTGGCAGGAACTCACCGGCGACGGTTTTGTCGCCGAGAGTTTTGGCGGTCCCGTAGCGGAGCGTGAGTTGGAGGTTGACGGCTTCGCCTCGAGTTTTCTTGGGGAGCATCGCGACCTGGATCCCGCTCTTGAGCGTCGTGCGGATCGTGTGTTTTCCGATATTCTCGGGCGACACATCGAACGCTTCGCCGGCCACAACGCTTTTGCGGCCCTTGTAGTCACCGATCATCTCGGCGAGGTTGGGTGTGGCGGGAATCGCGGTTCTCGAGGCGACCTGGGTTGGCAGGAACAGTCCGACGGTGCGGTTGTTCTGGACCAGGTAGGCCTTGGCGGCTCGCTGGACGTCTTCGGCGGTGACGGCTTCGAGTCGGTCTCGGTTGATGAAGTACAATCTCCAGTCGCCCTGCGAGGCCCATTCGGAGAGTTGTACGGCGAGTTGGCTGGTGTTGTTGGCGGCCAGTTCGCGTTGTCTGAGGAACCGGGCTTGGCTGCGTTTGACTTCCTCGTCGGTGACTCCATTGGCGACGACCTGGTCGATGGTATCGGTGAGCCGATTGAGTACATCACGCGGGTCGTTGCCGGGAGTCACTTCGGCCATCAGTTCGATCACGCCGGGATCGTGAAAGGCGTAGGCGTTGCCTTCGAGACTGGCGGCTCGCTTGGTCTGAACCAGCGACTTGTAGAGTCGTCCGGTGGGTGAACTGGTGAGAATATCAGTGAGGAGTTTGAGTGGAACGAAATCAGGGTGTGGTCCGGCGGGGATGTGATAGATGGCTCCGACGACGGCCACTTTGCCGACTCGTCTGAGCGTGACGATTCGTTCTCCATCCT
>Ga0209403_10001244_pt1 | contig 33511 bp, 26 predicted proteins | sample ArcticOcean_MG_C_8_FD_187440 | JGI IMG/M metagenome (GOLD analysis project Ga0209403, IMG submission 187440) | Marine microbial communities from western Arctic Ocean - ArcticOcean_MG_CB11_86 (SPAdes) (version 2) | ecosystem: Environmental > Aquatic > Marine > Oceanic | place: Arctic Ocean...
AATTGATGTAGGCTGAGAACGTCGCCTATTGTAACGCAAGGCACCGGAAGCCATCTTATGGATTGGCCAAGAGCACCACTATAACGCGCGTTCATGCGTTGAGGCCACCAGCTATGCCGAGCCCGCATGAGCCCACCAATTCACGCAGCGATTGAAGATCGGCGCAGAAATCGCATTTGCAGCTGCGCTTTGCGATGGAACGCGCGGCGGCCCCGTGATAGGTTTTGCCGTTTTGCAGGGTGTCGAGTGGGGCCATGTCAAAACCTGGGGACTCAGTGAACTCGATGGTTTGTGCTGAGATCTGCGGACGAACACAAAATGGCAGTTTTTTTGGGGCCAGCTGCAGCGCCGCCCGGTCGCTACGGCAAATGTGGCCTAGTTTCGAGAACCAACGGCCTTGTGTTCATTTGATTACTTAATTAAGATACATTCTATGCCAAAGTCGCTTACAGGCAAGCCACAACTCAACAGATTTGTGAACCGCCGACTGATTCTCGACAAAATTCGCCGAGACGGGAAGATTTCGCGAGCTGAGTTAGCCAAACAGACTTCGATTCGGCCCCCAACGGTTTCGGCGATTGTCAAACAGTTGCTCGTGGAAGGTCTCGTCGAGGAAATCGGCAATGGGCAGACAAGCGGGGGGCGTGCTCCGAGGATGATTGCTTTGTCTCGCAATCAACCGCAAGCCCTTGGTTTCGAGATGAGCGAAACGGGCATTAGCGCGGGTGTGTGTGACTTGGGCGGGCGCCTCTGTGCCCATCACCAAGTTTCTTACACTCCTGTGCCGCCGGAACAGGCCGTTGAACGGCTGTACGAAATCGGCTCAAAATTACTTCGTGAATTGGACATCGACTGGCAGAAACTTCAGGGTGTGGGTGTGGCGATCCCTGGGCATCTCAAACTCGGCGAGGGCATCGTTCGTTGGAGCAGTCCCTTCAATTGGCGTGATATCCCGCTCAAGCAACTGTGCGAAGAGCGTTGGGGAGTGAAGACGGATGTAGTCAATGACTCACTCGCCGGCAGTATGGCGGCCCACCTCTTCGACACGGCGCAGTCGGTGGAGAACCTCGTTTTTCTGTACGTGCGTTTCTTGGACGTGTCGCACGGCGTCGTAGGTCTGGGCACCGGCATTATTATTAACGGACAACCTTACCACGGCGAGTTTGGTGCTGCTGGCGAAATTACCACACCCGTGACGCATCCGCTGGTGCGCATGAAAGCAGTAGGCAATGAGTCGTTTGAGACGGTCGCCGCTTTTACGCAAGCTGTCGAGAGAGGCGATCCGCAGGCACTCGACGCGATGGAACTCGTTGGCGCTGAGCTGGCGACACTCGTACTGCACGTCGTCAACTTACTCGAACCGGGCGTGTTGATGATCGGTTCTGATGTTCCCATATTGCGAGACATATTATTAGATCATTGGCAGAGAGTGCTCGAAACACAAAGCCTCGCCTATGAGGCGGGTAAGACGCAGTTGATGGCCTCCACACTGGGTGAATACGGCGTGGTGCGGGGTGCCATTGTGCCAACGCTGCAGCGAGTCTTTCGCATCCCTCAGTGGTCTTAGTGCTACACTCGGGCGAGGTCGAAGCGATCAAGGTTCATCACCTTGTTCCAGGCTGCGATGAAGTCCTGGATGAACTTTTCCTCCACGTCGGAACTTCCGTAGACTTCTGCCAGGGCGCGGAGTTGGGAGTTCGAACCAAAGACGAGGTCGATACTCGTGCCGGTCCACTTCGGTTCGCCTGTTTTGCGATCGCGGCCTTCGAACACATCTGCGTCCTTTGACACCGGCTTCCATTCCGTGCCCATGTCGAGCAGGTTCACGAAGAAGTCGTTGGTCAGCACCTCGGGTCGCTTGGTGAAGACACCGTGCTTCGCTCCGCCGAAGTTGGTGTTCAGAACACGCATGCCGCCCACGAGCACCGTCATTTCGGGCGCGGTTAGCGTCAGCAATTGCGCCTTATCGATCAGCAGCGCTTCTGCCGGAATACTGTAATTGGCCTTGAGGTAATTGCGAAAGCCGTCCGCGATCGGTTCAAGCGGGGCGAAAGATTCCACATCGGTCTGCTCCTGTGACGCATCCGTGCGTCCCGGCGAGAAGGGAACTGAAACTTCGTACCCGGCATTTTTCGCCGCTTGCTCGACGCCTGCGCAACCGACCAGCACGATCAGATCAGCCAGTGAAACCTGCTTGCCGTCGGATTGGACGCTGTTGAACTCGCTCTGCATACGCTCCAGAGTCTTCAGAACTTTCGCGAGTCCCTCTGGCTGGTTGACTTCCCAATCCTTCTGTGGGACCAGTCGAATCCGCGCGCCGTTCGCACCGCCGCGTTTGTCGGAACCACGGAATGTTGACGCCGACGCCCAGGCGGTCGAAATCAGCTCTGAGACACACAGACCGGAAGCCAGGATGTTGCTCTTCAGCGAGGCGATGTCCTCGGCATCGATCAAGGCGTGATCGACTTCAGGAATGGGGTCCTGCCAGATGAATTCTTCCGTAGGAACCTCCGGACCGAGAAAACGTGCGCGCGGACCCATGTCGCGGTGCGTCAGCTTGAACCATGCCCGGGCAAATGCGTCTGCGAATTGGTCCGGATTCTCCAGGAAGCGTCGCGAGATTTTTTCGTAAGCCGGGTCGAAACGTAGGGCGAGGTCGGTGGTCAGCATAGAAGGCGAGATTCGCTTGGATGCGTCGTGCGCATGCGGAACGGTGCCGGCACCGGCGCCATTCTTTGGCGTCCATTGATTCGCGCCGGCCGGGCTCTTCGTCAGTTCCCATTCGAAGCTGAACAGGTTCCAGAAGAACTTGTTGCTCCACTTGGTCGGCGTGGAGGTCCAGGTCACTTCCAGGCCGCTGGTGATCGCCTCGCCGCCCTTGCCGGTGCCCAAGCTGCTCCTCCAGCCCAGGCCCTGTTCTTCGAGGCCGGCTGCTTCTGGATCAGGCCCCACGTGGGACGCCGGGCCGGCGCCGTGGGTCTTGCCGAAGGTATGGCCAGCGGCGATGAGCGCCACCGTCTCCTCGTCGTTCATCGCCATGCGGGCGAAGGTCTCGCGGATGTCGCGCGCCGCAGCAATCGGATCGGGATTGCCGTTTGGGCCTTCCGGGTTGACGTAGATCAGACCCATCTGCACGGCAGCAAGCGGATTCTCGAGATCCCGGTCGCCGGTGTACCGTTTGTCTTCAAGCCAAGTCGTCTCAGCGCCCCAATAGACGTCCTGATCCGGTTCCCAGACGTCTTCGCGACCGCCACCGAAGCCGAAGGTCTTGAATCCCATCGTTTCCAGGGCAACGTTGCCAGCCAAGATCATCAGGTCGGCCCAGGAAATCTTGCAGCCATACTTCTGCTTGATCGACCATAGCAGCCGGCGCGCCTTGTCCAGGCTGACATTATCGGGCCAACTGTTGAGCGGCGCGAAGCGCTGCTGGCCCCTGCCTCCGCCGCCGCGACCGTCTCCGATGCGGTAGGTGCCAGCGCTGTGCCACGCCATGCGAATGAACAGAGGGCCGTAGTGGCCGAAGTCCGCCGGCCACCAGTCCTGCGAGTCGGTCATCAGCGCCGCAAGATCTTGCTTTACCGCCGCCAGGTCGAGGCTCTTGAATTCCTCCGCGTAGTTGAAGTCTTCGCCCATCGGATTGGACTTGGAGGAATGCTGACTCAAAAGTTCGAGCTTCAACCGGTTCGGCCACCAGTCGCGGTTCGAGGTGCCTCCGCCGGCGACGTGTACAAATGGGGTTTGGGTTTCGGTTGTCATGGATATTCTCCTGGTGATGGCCTTGGTCTAGCCTTTTTCTCGTCGCAAACGTCTTAGTCTACCCCTCTGAGCAAGCAACGACAATGAAGAGACTCACGGGAGCCCCTGCCTGGGAGGATTGGTGCTCGAAAATAATCTTTGCTTCCAGCAGCTTCTTTCGAGTCCGTTCGTCGGTCAGCCCCGATTTACTAAAGGTGTAGGCGCTTTCCCAGTTAGGCAAGACCATGCTGTGTTGTTCTTGCTGGAGACCCAACCCATCGTCAGCGTGTTGGGTTTCATTCGGGTTCAATCCGTGGTTCATCCAAGTGAATGATCGAATCGTGGGGGTAATTCCTGGGGCGTGATTTTTTTTCAGAAAGCGCAGTAATTTCATGCCCCGGATAACGACAATCCGCGTGGCTTTTTCGAATACGAAAACGTCAAGCAGATCAAAACAAGTTCTGCATGGCTCGGCGAAGCGCAAGGCCAGGTTGTGAAGATTATCGCGCAGCTATTCCAATATCGTGGCCGGTTGTTATCATGTGGCAACCGGTAGGCCAGCCCACTCGCCGGCAGTCGAGTTGCGCCGGTTCTATCAGCTTGCTTCTATTGATTTGGGGGATCCATTGAAAATAGATCTATTTCTCGTGCGTGTGGCTAGAAGCGCTCTGCTTCTTTGTTTTGTTGCCTGGACACTGGGGACAGGCTCGGAGGCCGCTGCCGAGGAGGGTCCCGCAGCGTTGGATACCACAGCGTTGGGCCGGCGAGCTTCACTGCCGCTTCCCAGTTCGTTGCGTGTGGCCGACTACGAAACGCATCTATTTGAATTTTTGAATCGGCGTGAATACAAGGCGCTCGGCTGGATTCCTGATAAGCAAGTCCGTGATACGGGGCCGTACATCAATGGCAAATATTACGGCACTCATCCGGCGGTCAATATTTACTATTCGCCTGAGGTGATTCAGTGGCTTAAGAACGGACGACGCGACAAGATTCCCGATGGTGCGATGATCATCAAGGAGCAGTTTGAGCCGCCCGCTGCCAGGTACGAGGGGTTAGATGATGACGCGCGATTCGAGCACCTCTCTAGCTGGACGGTGATGGTTAAGGATGCGGCCGGTTCGCATGACGGTTGGTTTTGGAGCAATCCGGCCAAGGACCAAAAAGTGGTCGATAATCATCAGTACCCGTTCGACCATCCGATTTCTGGGTTTGGTATTTACTGCGTGCGCTGCCACGGTTCGACCAAGACCAGTGGCGCGACGAACGAGTTCACCTTTGCCTCGCTGCGTAATGTAAAAGGGTTTGCGGGTGAGCCGCTCCTGTTTCGGGTGGATGACTCGTGGCGCAAGGTGACCGATCATGAAGTGCCGGTGCTTACCGTAGAGCAGGCAGAAACGGAAGATCCGTTAGATACAAGCAATGAAGCTCTCCTCGCCACGCTCATCGATCCGAGTGCCGGCTCGGCCCATCCGCGCTGCAGTGATGCGGAACATCCAGAGCAGTGCACGGCCGTACTTAACCAAGGATTCTTAAAACTCTTCCCAACCATTGGTACTCGCCCGCGCACCGAGGTGGCCCATTTTCCACCCGTCACTCACGACTGGGTGGTGCGCCGGCCGGCACCTGCGCAGTTATTCCAGCCATTTGTCACCTCCAACCAGTGCATGAGCTGCCATGCGGGGCTGCTCGAGCCGTTTGGCCCCACGATGTTTATTCCCACCGAGGGCACTGCGGAGTATGGCGCACAGGGAGTGCACCTCTCGCCCTACGGAGAATGGCGCTGGACACCGATGGGCCTGGCGGGTCGCGATCCTATTTTTTACGCCCAACTCGAAAGCGAAATTGAATTGATGCGCACGGATTTTGCCGACGATCCGCAGCAGGCGAAAGTGCACATCGACAACCTAGTCGAAACCTGCCTGACTTGCCACGGTGCGATGGGCAAGCATCAGTACCGCAGCGACCATGGCGAAGCGGCTGCTCACTTTGGCTTGGATCATATCATGCGCACCTCGACGGATCAGGGGGAGCGCGGGGAACAGGATTGGCGCTATGGGGCACTGGCTCGCGACGGCATTAGCTGCACCATCTGTCACCAAATGCAGCCTCGTGAGCAACCGGCCGAGGATCACCGACACTACTTGGAGTTCTTTCTCGAAACCTCGATCACGGGCAATATCCATGTCGGCAATGCCAATGAATTGCACGGTCCGCTTGAGGATAAAAAGATTTCTCCTTATTCGATGGAGCATGCGCTTGGGTTCAAGCCGAAGCACAATCTGTATATAAAATCGTCGCAAATGTGCGGCACGTGCCATGTGGTGAATCTGCCCATCGTGGACAAGCCCTTGCTGCCCGGGGAAAGCGCAGACGAACTCATTGCCGCTGAGCAAAATCCGCTGTTTAAGAAATATCATCACCACGTCGAACAGGCCACCTACCTGGAATGGCTCAATAGCGAGTTCGAAAACGAATTCAACACCGAGAATCCCCAGGCCAAGACATGTCAGGATTGTCACATGTCGAAGGAATACCACAATGAGGATCTCGAATTACATCTCGAACATATCGTCACCCGCGTCGCGGCGATTCAGGACAATACGTATCCCGATGCAGAAAATCTGGCCGAGCAAAAGGAGCTGCTAGTCCGGCTGCGTAAGGAAGGTTACTCGCGGCATAATTTCCGGGGGCTTAATGTGTTTCTCTTGGAGATGTTCAACCAATTCGACGATCTTCTGGGCGTGCGAAAGTTTGATTTTATGACGGGCTCCCAAAAAGATATTCCGCACGCGGTCGCCGATTTTATGCGTCAGGCCAAGAACGATGTGGCTACCTTGGAAGTCAATTCGGTCGTTAACGGGGGCAATGAATTGGTGTCCAAGGTAACTGTGCAGAATAAAGTAGGTCACCGGTTCCCGAGTGGTGTCGGGTTTCGCCGCGCGTTTATTGAGTTTTTGGTCATTGAGGTGCCGGAAGTAGAAAATACCAAAACAGATACTCAGGGCAGCTCAGAAAAAAGCAAGACTGAACGTATCGTCTGGTCGTCGGGAAGAACGAATGAGTTGGGTGTGTTGATCGGCGCGGCTGGCAATCCGCTGGAGTCGGAGTTTTTCTCGGCGAGCTCCAAAGACTCAAGCGAGCAAGCCTCGCAAGGTCATCACGAGGTGATTGATTCTCCCGAGCAGGTGCAGATCTACGAAACGCTTTTGCACAGCGACAAGCATCGTTACACCACGAGCTTTATCCACGGCTCGAATGTAATCAAAGACAATCGCCTGTTGCCGCGTGGGTGGAAGTCCGAGGGGCCAGGGCCCGGACTGCGTGGCAAGTTTTTGAAGGCGACGCACCCGGGACCGGTCGCAAAACGGGATCCACGCTACGCAGATGGCAGCGGGTCGGATGAAGTGACCTATCGTATTACTCTGCCTGCTGGAGTTGATGTGCACGGGCTACGTGTGAGAGCAACGCTGTACTACCAGGCGATACCGCCCTACTTTTTGCAAAGCCTCTTCGAGACAGCACCGGACGGGCCAGCGACCCAGCGGCTGCACTATATTTGCAGCAACATCGATCTTAAGGGAACGCCCATTGAGGGATGGAAGTTACCGATCACCTCGACGACCGCTCCGGTGAGCGGCCCGTAGGGCAAATTCGTCCGTGCTATTCGCGGCCGAATCCGCTAAGATCGGAGGCTTGTCAAAAGGGTTATCTGAGGTTGGGTGAGATTCTGATGGGTCATTCTGATAGTGCGAGCGCGCTTGCCAAACTCCGCGCGCAGGGTCTCCGCCTGAATGGGCTTCGGCACCAAGAGCTTCGATACACCGGGCAACGGGTCAATGGGCGAGGGGCAAACGGACACGGGAAAAACGGTCAGGGGGCTTTCAAGGCTGAGTTTCTCACCGATGTGCTGACGGGCCTGCAAGCCTCTCCCAAATCATTGCCATCCAAGTACCTCTACGACGAGCGTGGGTCGCGTCTGTTTGATGAGATTTGTTTGCTGGACGAGTACTATTTGACACGCACTGAAGATCAGATCATCAAACAGTACGCCCAGGAGATGGCCGATCAAATTGGTCCTGGTGTAATGCTTGTCGAATACGGCAGCGGCAGCAGTACGAAGACGACGGCCCTCTTGAACCGCCTGGCCGAGCCGATTGCCTACGTGCCAGTAGATATCTCGCGAGAGCACCTCGGTCGCACGGCGCTCAGCCTAGCAGCGGCTTTCCCGCAGATCGAAATTTTGCCAGTCTGTGCCGACTTCACACAAGCTTTTTCGCTGCCTGTGTCCAGTCGTCTACCTACGCATTCGGCCGTTTTTTTCCCCGGTTCGACGATTGGTAATTTCCAGCGGCCGGCCGCTCTAGCAATGCTTGAACAAATCGCTCAATTATGCGGGCGCGGCGGAGGGCTGCTGATCGGCATCGATTTGCAAAAGGAGGTGTTGGCACTGGAATCGGCTTACAACGATGCTCGCGGGGTGACTGCTGAGTTTAACCTCAATATATTGCGTCATATTAATCGCGAACTCGCTGGGAATTTTGAGAAGAATCAATTCGAGCACCGGGCCGTCTATGACGGTGACGAGAATCGCATTGAGATTTCGCTGGTGAGTTGCTGTCAGCAGCAGGTCGCGGTTGGCGAAGAAACGTTTTTGCTCGAGGAAGACGAAGCGATTATTACAGAGTACTCTCACAAGTATACGATTGAAGGGTTTGCGAGTCTGGCGGCTGAAGTGGGGCTCACCTTGCGGCGATCCTGGACCGACGACAAGCAACTGTTTGCCGTCCTGCACTTTGCGCTACTGTCGTAGGTGGAAGCCATGATCGAGCGGAATCCATGATCAAGCGTAATCCATGATTAAACAGTATCAATGATTAAACTGCGCGGCGTTTCGAAAAGGTACGGTGCCCACCAGGCGGTGGATCGAATCGACTTGGATTGTCCGCAAGGCCAAACGCAGGTGCTGATTGGTACGAGCGGCTGTGGCAAATCGACTCTGTTGCGAATGATCATCGGATTGGTAACTCCCGATGCGGGGACTGTGATCTTCGAAAAAAGGCCGCTTGCCGAGCAGGCCTTGGCGACAGTTCGTCAGCGCATGGGTTATATGATTCAAGAAGGGGGTCTCTTCCCGCACCTCACGGTGCGCGAGAACGCGGCGATCGTACCACGCTATCTAGGCTGGCCCCTGGATCGCACTAATGCGCGAATCAACGAACTGCTCGCGCTGACTCAATTGCCGGCGTCGATGCTAGGGCGCTATCCGCGTCAACTGTCGGGCGGCCAGCGTCAGCGGGTGAGCCTGATGCGCGCCTTGATGCTAGACCCCGATGTGCTGTTGCTCGATGAACCGCTGGGCGATCTCGATCCGATGATACGTGCCGAATTGCAAGAGGACTTGCGGGCAATCTTTCGCGAGCTTGGCAAAACAGTGGTCCTGGTGACTCACGACTTGGCCGAAGCGGGTTTTTTGGCCGATCGAATTACCTTGTTGCGAGCAGGGAAGATTGTGCAACAGGGGGCCTTCTCAGAACTCATTGAAAACCCGGCAGACGATTTTGCTGCCAAGTTTGTTCAAGCTCAACGGCCGGTATTTTCATGAAGCGCATGTTGCTAATTATGTTGGCCCTCGTGCTGTTGGCCACGGTGCCTCGCGGTTCTGCGCCCAGCGGCGTCAAGGTGGCCTCAAAGCCGTTTACCGAGTCGGTGCTTCTGGGCGAGATGCTCACGCAAATGATTCGATCCTCCGATCGTCCGGCCACGCACCTGGCGCAACTAGGAGGGACGCGAATCGTTTACGACGCTTTGAAACGTGGCGAAATCGATGTGTATCCCGAATACACGGGTACCATCTTACAAGTGATTTATCCAGATCACGCAGAGCTTAGTAGCCGCCAGCTGCAGGAGCTACTGCTGCAAGACGGAATTCGAATGAGCGACCCACTAGGCTTCAGCAATAACTATGCGATCGCTGTCCGCCGCGAGACAGCCGAGAAACTTGGCTTATCCACGATTAGCGATTTGGCAGCCCATCCAGAGCTCCGCTTGGGATTTAGTAACGAGTTTATCGACCGCGACGACGGCTGGAAGAATCTTCGCACCCGCTATAACTTGCCGCACAAGGACATCGCCGGTCTCAATCATGATATCGCCTATCGGCAATTGGCGTCCGAGGTGATCGATGGGTTGGACGTTTACACAACCGATGCCCAACTGGCCAAAATGGACCTAGTGTTGCTTGAAGACGATCTCGAATACTTTCCCCGCTACGAAGCCGTCGTGCTCTACCGGGCCGATTTAGGGAAGCGTTTCCCCGATACGGTTCAGCGAATCCTCTCACTAGAAGCTTCGATTCCTACGAAGAGAATCATGGATTTAAACGCACTAGTGGTCTCAAGAGAGGTCAGCGAATCACAGGCCGCTGCAGTGTTCCTGCAGGAAAAATTTGACATCGACAATTCGGTCGAAGACATTTCGGTAGCCGCCCAAGTCTGGCAACGTACCTTGGAGCATTGCGATTTGGTGCGGCGGTCGCTGATCCCCGCGCTATTTGTAGCCATACCGCTGGGAGTCATCGCGGCCAAGCTGCCCCGGCTAGGACAAATCGTGATGGCGCTGGTGGGCATCATTCAAACGATCCCCGCATTGGCCCTCTTAGTCTTGTTAATTGCACCCATGGCTAGTTTAAAACTAGATACTTTGGGTTCTGGGTCTGCCACGGCGGTGGCCGCGCTTTTTTTGTATAGCTTGCTACCGATCGTACGAAATACGGCGACGGGGCTCTCCTCGATTTCGCCTGAGCACGATGAATCGGCTGCCGCATTGGGACTGTCGTCCAGGTTTCGACTCCTGCAAATCGAACTTCCGCTGGCTTCTCCCTCGATACTGGCCGGTATCAAGACGGCCGCGGTACTGAATGTGGGTTTTGCGACGCTGGGGGCACTGGTTGGCGCGCGCGGCTATGGACAGCCCATACTTACCGGCATTCGGCTCAACGATACGGGACTGATCATGCAGGGCGCCGTCCCAGCAGCCTGTCTGGCGGTGCTGCTGCAGATATTTTTTGAATGGGCCGAGCACCACCTGGTGCCCGCCGGCTTGCGACCGCTTTCTGCAGGAGACGCCGATGCCGCCGCTCACGGATAAAAGTCCTGGTGCCAGGCACAAAGCGACGGGCACCTCGCAACAAATATTGGCGAATTTTCTCACCGTCCGCGCGTTTACTAAGACGCTTTGCGAAACACTCACTCCCGAGGACTGCGCTTTGCAGTCGATGCCCGCCGCCAGCCCAGTGCGCTGGCATCTGGCTCACACGAGCTGGTTCTTCGAAACTTTTTTGCTCAAGCGGGATCCGGCTTACCGCGGTTTTGATCCGCACTACGAGGTTCTGTTTAATTCTTACTATAACGCAGTCGGCGAGCAGTTTCCGCGCGCCGAACGGGGGCTCCTCTCGAGGCCGTCTTTGGGTGAGGTGTTTGAATACCGAGCGCACGTTGATCAAGGTGTGAACGATTGGCTTGCGAGTGGCCGGGTGAATGAGGACATGGAGTTGGCCGCGGTGGTCGAACTCGGGATCCAGCACGAGCAGCAGCATCAAGAACTGATACTAACCGATGTCAAACATTTGTTTTCGAAGAATCCACGGATGCCGATATTTCGTGAGGCAGAATTGCCGGGCGTAGCCGCGAGCAACTTTTCTCGGACGTGGTTAGGGATTGAAGAAGGTATCTACGAGATCGGATATGCTGGCGGAGGATTTGCTTACGACAATGAAGGGCCGAGGCACCGTGTCTTTCTGGAGCCGTCTGCCGTTGCCAGTCATCCGGTCAACAGTGGACATTTTTTGGATTTTGTGCAGGACGGGGGCTACACGCGACCCGAACTTTGGTTGTCGTTAGGCTGGGATATGGTGAATCGCCGTCAGTGGAGGCATCCGCTTTATTGGTTCCAGCGCGATGGCGAGTGGAACGAGTTCACTCTTGCTGGCCCCAGACCCCTCGATCTGGAATCGCCGGTTTGCCACGTCAGTTATTTCGAAGCCGATGCATTTGCGCGCTGGGCTGGCCGGCGCTTGCCAACCGAGGCCGAGTGGGAGGTCACGGCAACGGGAGTTCCCCGTGCAGGTAATTTCGCCGACCGTCTGCTTGCCGCCAATTATGCCATTCATCCCCTCAGCTGCGCGGTGGCGAGCTCCGCAGCGCAGATGTTTGGCGACGTCTGGGAGTGGACCTCCAGTCCCTACGCGGCGTATCCAGGCTATCACGCTGCCGTGGGCGCATTAGGAGAATACAACGGCAAATTCATGTGCAACCAGTACGTGTTACGTGGTGGTTCGGTGGCAACGTCGTCGAGTCACATCCGCCCGACCTATCGCAACTTCTTTGCACCGGAGGCGCGCTGGCAATTCTCGGGACTTCGCTTAGCAAAGTAGTGTCGCCGATGCCGCCAAGACTTCGGAGCCGTTGTGTCGTTACTCCGCCTCCTCGGTTTGATAGCTGTTAATAATCTGGGATGGGTGGGCGGAAGAAATACCTTCGTGCCGTAGTTTCTCCACGAGATCTGAGCCCAGGACGCCTTGAAATTTGACATGAATTTGCGGGGCGTCGTGAAAGAGAGTGCGGAGTTGATCGACGGGCCAGGCAAGATAGCCGAGTGGTAGTTGGGCGACGACACTGGCGCTGGCGTCTTGTTCAGTCAGAAATGCCATCTCGCCTACAAATTGGTTGGGGCCCACCTCGGCAATGTGCCGCCCATCGATCGCCACAACACCCATTCCCGAGGAGATCAAATTCAACTCGGTGACTGCTTCGCCTTGTTTTAAGATCTCCTCTCCCTCGCCCGCGCTCTTCCACTGGGCAATGGATAAGAGTTTCATGAATTCGCGTGGCGTGAGCGTGCGAAATAATTTGTGATACAGGCGCATTTCGTCTTCGCCCAAGAAGACGGGTCGGCGCTCGAGGATGAGCATGGCGATCTGCACCAGATTAACCAGCGTGAACAACGAACACCAAGTAATCGCTGCATACAGATCGCGGCTAAAGTAGAAGACGATCAAACTCAGCGAAGCGACAACGGTAAGAATCCGCAGCCAGAGTATGTCTCGCACTAAGTAGGCGAGTAAATAAAGGACATTGCCTGTATGGAGCCAAAAGGTCATTGCACTCATCCCCGAATGAACCGCAAAAGAAGGGAGTGGACTATTCTTACCAAGCCGGCCGTGTTATTCCCAGGGGAGTTGTGCTCAAGGCCGGTGGGAAACCCTTTGGAATCCGCCTTTTTTGGGGCCAAGGAATTTAAAGAATTGCTCTGGTAGGGAAGAGAATACTCAACATCGTCCTCCAGGTTAAGATCGCCGCTCCAGATCACCCTCGACGATTCGGTTTCGCTTCGCCTACACTGCCGGGATGTCATTTCTTTAGGCTTCGCCCTTTCAGCTAGCCCGAGTCCTCGATGGTCGAACAGCCTAATTTTCAGCAGCAGGAACTTGAAATCAGCTCCTTGGGCGATCGTCGGGTTAACTCTCCGCTTCGACGCTCGCTGGAGACGGGTGGAAAGGTCGGGAAATTTGTTTCGGACGACGCGCGGCTACTCTATGAGCCGCGTTTTTGCCTCGGCGAACCGATCAACATGCTGTCGTTCGAGAGAGCAGGTGCGCGAGAGAAGATTTTTTTTGAGCCGAGAAAAACCAAAGCCGCGATCGTCACTTGTGGTGGCCTTTGTCCGGGAATCAATAACGTTATTCGCAGCTTGGTGCTTGAGTTGCGCTATAACTATGGTGTGCAAAATGTCGTCGGAATTCGGTATGGCTACCAAGGGCTAAACCCTCAAGAAGGGCGTCCACCTCGTGAGTTGAACGTCGAAGATGTTGAGGATATTCACAACCAGGGGGGCACGATTTTGGGTAGCTCGCGCGGCCCGCAAGATCCACAAGTTGTCGTCGATGTTCTGGTGGATAAGAAAATAAACCTACTGTTCTGCATCGGTGGAGATGGAACGCTGCGAGGTGCCCATGGAATAGCCGCAGAAATCGCTCGCCGCGGATTGCCCCTATCGATCGTTGGCATTCCGAAAACGATTGATAACGACATCAAGTTTTGTTTCCGGACCTTTGGATTCTTTTCGGCGATTGCCGAGGCAGAAAAGGTGATCGATCGTGCACATGTGGAAGCCAAAGGTGCGCTGAACGGTATCGGTCTGGTCAAGCTAATGGGGCGCGAGGCCGGCTTTATTACTGCTGCCGCGACACTGGCCAGTGGCGATGCCAATGTTGCGCTGATTCCCGAAGTGCCCTTCGAGCTCAGGGGTCGACGGGGGTTGCTTCCCGCGCTGGAGCGCCGGTTGCTAGCGCGCGAACATGCCGTAGTGGTCGTGGCCGAAGGCGCCGGCCAGGATTTGCTCGGCGAGAGTGCACCAAGGTGTGATGCTTCAGGCAATCGACAATTGGCCGACGTTGGGCTGTTTTTGAAACACGAAATACAGGCCTATTTCGAGGCACAGCAAGTGCCAGTGAGCGTTAAGTACATCGATCCCAGCTACCATATCCGCAGCGTGCCCGCCAATGCGGCCGACAGCCTGCTGTGCGAACGCCTGGCTCGCGACGCGGTTCACGCCGCCATGGCGGGCAAAACAGATTTGCTGATCGGCCTATGGCACAATCATCTCATTCACGTCCCCCTAGCAGTTTCGACCGGCATGAAAAAACGGCTTTTGCCAGACAGCGAGCTCTGGACTTCGGTGCTCGCGCTGACAGGCCAAGAGAAATGGTACGGCGAATTGGGGAAATGACTTTTCGTCAAAGTTGGCGGACGCAGTCGCACAAAAAACCCTCGCTGACAAGAGCTTGTCAGCGAGGGTTAGAAAGTGAGAGAAAAATGGAGCCTGCGGTGCGCGATGTTTAGCCACGATGCTCGTGCGGTGCCCCTTAGGGCTCACCTCGACTAACCTGCATTCTTGCCGAAAACGGCGAACGACAGATTAGCAAGTCCGAAACTGCCACCAGCATTGCGGCAGGGCGTCGGCGCCAGGCATAGGCTTTGAGCTTAGAAATCAACTCATATCAAGTGTGGCGAAAAATGTGAGTAGCGTGCTGCGCCTCGCGACGCGAAGAGGCTACGCTACTCGCACCGTCTGGCTGGGTGGATCTTGCATGGCGATGCCCTCCCTATTCAACTGAGTGATCAGTGTCTTACAGAGTGTTTTGCGACCAAGGCTTATTGACGAGACATGCCACCTTTGCCGCACGTAATAGATTGCGCCCCGATTTGGAAAATCTACCAAGAGAAACTTGATCAGCGATCAAGTTTTTTCGATCCCCAGTTCTGCAGATGCCGACTGGGCAAATCGCATGCAAGTGGTAAGTTTTTCCGCTGGGCGAACAACTTACGTCGCGGCGACTCCCCTGTTGGGGGATTGAGAGTGGGCTAGCCCTTCACGTCAAGTCGCTGATTCGACTTGGCAGCCTGTTCTAGCAATTCAACGGCGGCGTTGCCCTGCGCCTTCACGGCATCCAGTTGTTTCTTGGCGACCGCAATCGCAATTTGATTTTGCGTTTGCGACGACTGTATTGCAGAAGAAAACTGAGTAATCGCTGAAACGCTTGACATGGCGGCGGCCTACGTTCACGGGCAGATTAAGATTGGAGGTCGGACCTATTGATCATCGACGGCACGGCTGAGGCAACTGGCGAAGAATGGCGGGAAATTGGTTTGCGCAAGGTGTGACGAATATGACGCCTCCTATCCTTCGGTAGGGAATCGCCGTCTGTGGCGTTCCGTTGGCTTTGGGATGAGGTGCGTGTACCCGGCGGCGCGGAACCGCACTGAGACCCGTTTTCTCCAAAACTTAGAAAGGATTATCGTCGTCAAAAATATCTGAAGGCTCTTCCGTTTCCAGGGAGTTTCCTGCGGCGTCCTTCGCACCACTGTCAACGGCGTCTTCGGTTGTGTCGGGAGCTTCCTGATGAAACGGGCTGGATTCGTCCTCCTCATGATCCTCGGCTGGAGGCTCCTCGCTTTTTTGCCGGCGATACCACGTTGGCTCTATGGCTCCAATTTCTCGCAAGCACTGTACAGATCCTCGTTCGTTGACCAGAAATATCCGATCCGACTGATCATTGACGACGGCCGAGTGTTCTGGAGTCGTGGCGATTCGGCCGACGATACTCCCGGTTGTTTTGTCCAGCGCCACCAGCGTACCGTAGGGGGCCAGTCCATAAATATAGTTTGCCCCCATGGCAACAAAATCGCCCGCGCCATCGGTGCGCCAAAGCCGGTTCCCATTCTTACTATCCACGGCGTGCAGCGCAGCTTTTTCCGAAGCGACAAAGGCCATCGCGCCCACAATTGCTGGCTTGCTGGTGACAGCAAAACCTGTCGAATAGCGCCAGATCTCTTTGCCCGTAAATTCGTGAAAGCAATAGAGATATCCATCAAGTGAGGCCACATACAAAAAGGGGGCCAATCCGGCCGGGGCAGTCACGATTTCGTCGTTGGTCTGAATCCGATAAAGAGGTTGCGGGTTTTCTACACTGCTGACATACAAGAAGCCCTCATCGGTAGGCCAGCTGACGACGTTGCCAGTTGTCACAGGGCTATGAAAGATTCGGCCATTGGATTGATATTGCCAGGCCGATGCGGCCGGATCGTCGAGTTGATATCCTTCAACGCGTCCGCTTAACAAGGCAACGTAAGCGTAGCGATTGCCGATGGCTGGAGCTGAATTGGGCGCACCGCCGATTTCCCGCGACCATCTTAGCCGGCCGTCGCTACGATCCAGGAGATGCAGTCGCGTCGCGCTAAGTACCGCCACATAATCTGCATTGACGGACATACCGACGGTCGTGGCATTTCGACCGGCGATGTCTGCGGTCCAAACCATCTCTCCAGTTTCTGCGTCCATCGCATGAACGGATCCGTCTGTGGAAAGTGCGAATAATTGATCGTTATCTAACGTCCAGCTGGCAATGCGAAAGCGCGTCGAATCGACGCGCACGTGTGAGAACCAGGCACGATGCAGTCCATGTCGAGCAGCAACTTCGTTCGAAACCAGGCCATCGGCTGCAGGCAACTCGGAGGCAAAGGTCGAATAAAATCCACCGATAGCGCCCACCAATAAGACGAAAAAGAACCAGCTACGTGTGACGGTTAGGTTCAGTTGTGAGGCGGAGAATATCATTTGGATTCCCAATTGTGTAGATCTTCTGCGGCGCGCCGGGATGTGATGGATAATGCAATTCCCATCTTAGTTGCAAACAACGGCTACATAAAGCATTTTTTTGTCAGAGTCCTCCTGAGCGGTACGCGCTAGCGGCCTCGTTTGGGTGATTCAACACGGGTTCAGTAGCGGCGCGAGGCTAGGCCCAACAGCTCACAAGTCATTGCTCTAAGCACGTTCGGAGTGATGGACTCTGGCTTTTTTGGCACCTAGACCACGAGGGTAAGTGTCACGTACCATAAAGATCGGAATTTAGGGTGGCGAATAGACGGCTTGCCCTCTCGGACAGTGCTGAGCTGCCCAGGTGCGGACCGAGCTTCGCACGCTTGTCTCGGTAACGGAATGTTGGCCAATCTGTGAAAGCTAGTCATTTAAAACCCGGCGCAAACGATATCGCTGTGCTTGAGGATGTAGTTGGATATCTCAACTTCTCTTCAGGGGCGGGCGATCCCAAGTTCTTGAACCAACTTAACGAATTGTATCGCGCGCTTTCCGACAAAGGACTCGAGGAAGGTATTCTGCCGCAGCTCTGCATTTGGCTCAACGAGACGATTCGTCGGCTGCAAGCTGCTGGAGGGCCTTTTGCCGAGCCCCATCAGGCGCTAGCAGCCGTGGAATTATTGGAGAAAGGACTCCTGCCGGCTTACCGAAAATTTCATCGCAATTTGTTGTTTCACCAACAAGAAGCCGATTTGTGGCGACCTTTTTTTGTGGGGCTGGCCTGGGAAGCGATCTTGGCTCAAGGAGCTCCATGGGACGAAACCGAGCGCATTGTCTCTGGAGCGCTTTCTAACCTGAATGACTATGTTGGATATCGGCCTGTCGCTACGTTGACGTCGGGGGATGCTGCAGAGCCGTACCCTCACGAATTTGTGCGCCCCTTGCCGCTCTACATACGTGGTGCAGGTGTTGAAGTCGGGCGTTACGAAAAACTAATTCAGCTAGCTCTAGAGGTTCTGGTAAACACGGATGAAGAGATCCTGGCTCGCGCCTGGTTTGATCTTGAGCGGCTCGACGAGATCGCCGTGGACTCGCGCGCGTATGATTTCGACCATCCAGTAAATCGCCGGCCCAACTATCACTTTGGCCAGTGGGACCCGAGGCAGATTTCCAACTCCGGTTACTACAGTCGCTTTGTGTTGCAGCAAATCACGTTAGACGCACTGCTCTCTCGCTGTGAAGGTGAGATCTGTCCGGAGGCGACTTCACCAGAAGATCGCTGGAAAGATGCGGCTGCCGTGCTCGCCGGCACGATGCTAATGGCGTCGGGCACAAGTGGCGACGGACCTGGGCGGCACGACTCCTCAGTCACGCTTTCCTCGCTGCTGCCCCTTATCGCTGAGTACCGAGACGATTTTTATGCACAACTGCTCGAGCAAGCAGCAGGGAGCTACGGGAAGCGATTGCGGGCAGAGGCTGAAAGTTATCACCAGCCTTTTGGCGCCGCCCGACAGCACCTGAACTACGAACTCGCCAGACGGCGCGCCTTACAAATGCAGCGAGTGCATTTGGCCCACCTTTTTGCTCGCTTGGGTTTTCCAGAGTCTGCCAAGCGCCAAGCCGACTCGGTGTGCGTGGCCTCGGCTCGTATGCTGACGGAAATCTACTGCCGATTGACTGCAGGACACGATGCAATTGATGAGGACGGCCTGGAGAGTGTGGTCGAAGATTTGACCGCGTGTGAAGTTTTGATACGCGATGCCATCGAATGCGGCGCTTTAGTCGATCCCTGGAACGTCGTCGGCTTCGCGGCAAATTTTAGCCTCTTTCCCGCCCTGGAAAACACGGTTCACGATTGGCGGGTCGATGAGCTGATCGAGTTGGTGGAACAAATGCTCGACTTGTGCGCACGTGCATGGAGCGAAGCTGCGGCGGTTGACGATGCCGAGCTAGAACAACATTTCTCGACCCAGCTGAGCCGCCTGGCGGAGTGGTGGGATAAGTTTGCAACCGCTTCGGTGGAGGACGTCAAACGATTGGTCGCCAAGGAGATTGAGGTATCTGCCAATCTGGTCGCGGGTGCGCTCAACGCCTGGCACAAAGCGGGCGCTGCGGCGGGGGACATTGCATTTTGGCGAATGTTCGTTGATCAGTTTGATTCTTCGAAGGCGTTCCAACTTGTCATCGAAGCCTTACTCGACCATGGCGATACGGTGGCCTCAATGGCCTTGATGATGCAATGGGTCAACCAAAAAGATCGAACTCCACTTGAAGAAGGCGACCACTCGTTTCGCCGCTTGGCGTTCCGTTGGCTCGCTACGGTCGAGCAACAGCAGCAAGACGAGCAGACCGACAACTGGCCTGACGTCGCCAAGTTCTTCGCCTATCTTGAAGCCAACGCTGAAGAGTATTGGCAAGTGCCCACGATGACGTTTGATGTGGATGGCGATGGAGACTACGAAGATTTTCTCGATGATATTGACGGAGCCGTCTATTTTGAGGAAGACGACGTCGAAGACGAAGACGATGACGACGAAGCAGGTGGAGAACTTTATGAAGCCGCCTACGAAGAAATGGTCTATCGCGACAGCACCGATGACGGCAACGAAGGAGACATCGCCGACGAGGGAGACGATTGGGAATATTCTGAGTGGGAATACGAAATCAATCGGCTGGAGCAGCGGCTTGATTTTCTCGCCGCAGTTGCCAGTTTGTGGAAACACGCGGCCATCTCCTGGGGCTCTGCATCGAGCAGTTCTGGAGGTTTAAAGGATGCTGATGGTTCATCGAGTGATGTGGGGCGCGCCGAAATTTTCGACCAATGGCTGATTCAAGCGGCTGCCAACTATGGTCAATTGGTGGAATTGCTCGAAACCGTCCACGACTTCCATCTCTCGCCGGCCTCCGGTTCGCATGACTCGCTGGTAGAGTACGATCGGCTGCGAACCCTCAAAGAATCGTTTGTGCAAAGTATTATTGTAACTTCGGTCGAAACGGCAGATGCTGCACGTTTGTTGGCTGCCACCCAAGGTGCGCGCGATTCCTATTCCGACAAGATTCTGGAAGATCCGATTAACCTTTGTGCCGTTAAAATTTTGTCGGCAATCCTTGACGGTAACGCCCCCGAAGTCCGTAGTCATTGGCCGCAGTTTGTCGAAGCGTTACGACCCCGCGCGCTCTTGTACATTCCCCATTCACGCGGCGGCGAACCTCGGCTGATTGTTGCCACGCGCACGTTACAGCAATTGCTCTACGACTTGCTCGGTTGGCTGCCGCAGATAGGACTCATCCGTGAGACCTGCCAGTTACTCGAGTTGGCCCAGCAGCTCGAAGCTGAGCATCCTGTCGGACAAGGGGCCGTCACCGAGTTCGACCGTCTGTTCGAGAACGGCTACCAAGCAATTGTCCGTTCGATGGTCGCCTCGGCCGAGCAGTGGGACGAAGTCGCCGAATCGGAGCCAGCGCAGCATGCAGATCACATGCTCGTTGACGCGCTGCAACAACTTACCGAGCAGCAACTCGACCGCTGGCTGAAGCATAGTCATACGCTTCGGCTCAGCGTGGTCGAAAAAGTGTCAGAAGACGAAGATTGGCAGCGGCTCGTGAATTTCATCAAGCGTTATGGGGGCGACCTGTTCAATCAGAAGTTCATGAGCTTTGGCAACTTACGCGGCATACTTCACCAAAGTGTGGATGATTGGCTCCAAAACTTGGAAGCCGATCCCGAGGCGGTTGACGAAATCCGCTTGCTCGAAGAACTCGATAACGGTTGCCCACGCAAGGAAGCGGTCGAGTCATTGACCCTTGCCATCGAAGCGGTTGTGGAAAACTTTCGTGTTTATCGGGACTACAATGCGACCACAACCCAATCGGACCATGGAGAATCGCTCTACACGCTGATCGATTTTCTCAGGTTGCGCGCAGCGTACGATCGCGTGGCCTGGAACTTGAAGCCGGTGATTTGGGCTCATGAAATATTGATTCGTGGACAGCGGGCTTTGGCTGCCGAGATGTGGTGTCAGGCCTTTGCAGAGCGAACCGCAGAAGTGGCAGACGCCCATCTGACAAAGCTCGAAGAGCTTAGTAAAAAACATGGCATGCGATTGGCAACGGTGGCGGATCGGATAGCGGAGCGTTTTGTGAGGCCGCTCATGATCGATCGGGTGAAAGCGCTCGTCGAACCTGCGCTCACCTTGGGCGAAGATCTTCGTCGAATCGCCTTCGCGGCCCTCGAACGTGAAATCTCCAGCCTGGCAAAAGAACCTTCCGGCGCGGGGCTCGATCTGCCCGATTGGTTGGCGGCACTCGAGGACGAGGTGACCTCGGCCCGCTCCAAGGTCAACCACCAGCCTTCGTCCGATCGTCTGGCGCGCCGGATCGGGCAAGTCAAACTCTCCTGGCAGGAATTAATGGAACAGCTGGAAGAAGAGGAATAGGCCTTTTTCTCCGGATCCTTGCCCGATTCAAGTGGATCCGCCATATTGGTCTCTAGTATACGTCTGTTCACGTTCTGTTGTGCAGAATCGAAATATGTAGGGAGACATGGCATGAGCAATACAATGGAGGAAACCATCCCGTGGTCGGTGACAGGCGATCTGCCGGACTCGATTGCGCTTCGGCTGAGCGTGATCGACCGGGACACGATTCGAGCTCTCGCCAAATATGCGGCAGGTTCTGAGCGGGATGAGTTTGCCCTCGAGGCGCTCAAGATTGGCGTCTTGGCACTCCGGCATGCGTCTGGTGCACTTGACGCCGATTTTATTCAGCGCAAAACGACTCGTCTTGTCGATACGCTGCGGCACCAACTTGATGAACACGCACGCCATGCCCAGGATCGACTTACCGGTTCGCTCAAGGAGTATTTCGACCCAGAGGGAGGGCGTTTCAATCAACGCGTGCAGCGTCTCGTGGCTAACGATGGGGATTTGGCGAGACTCTTACGCGGATCCCTCGATGGCGACGATTCACGGTTGGCAAAAACGTTACTCACCCACGTTGGGCGAAAACAGTCAGTTGATGAAACTATTGAGCCTCGATCAGTCTCAGGGTTTGCTTGCCGCCTTGCGCAGCAATGTGGAAGGCCAGCTGACCCAACAACGCGATCATATTTTGAAGGAGTTCTCACTCGATAATCCCGAGAGCGCCTTGCATCGACTCGTGGGAGAGATCACGTCCAAACACGGCGACTTTACTAAAGACATGAAGGGCAAGATCGACGAGGTGGCCAAGCAGTTTTCGCTTGACGAGGAGAATTCTGCCCTCAGCCGCTTGGTGAACAATGTTGACGCGGCTCAGCAGAAAATTACCAAAGAGTTTTTGCTCGACAACAAGCAGTCCGCCTTGCGCAGGCTCAAAGAGGAGCTGCTACAGCTACTGGGAACGCAAGTCAAGACGAATGCCGAATTTCAAGAAGAAGTGAAAGTTGCCCTGGGCAAATTAGTGACGAAGCGCGAAACCGAAGCCAAGGGAACACAGCACGGTTTTACTTTTGAAGATGCGCTATTCGAGCTGGTAGCCCGCGATGCGCAGCAGCGTGGAGATGTGGCCGAGAGTACTGGTAATCAGCCCGGCTTGATTCCTCGCTGCAAAAAAGGTGCTGTCGTTGTCGAGCTAGGCCCAGACAGCTTAGCAGCTGGCGCCCGCATTGTGATTGAGGCAAAGCAGGATGCCGGCTATTCTTTGCCAAAAGCACGCGCAGAGTTAGAAGAAGCAAGAAAAAATCGCGATGCCCAATTCGGAGTGTTCGTTTTTTCTCGGCGCACTGCTCCGCCCCAACTAGAATCGCTTGCCCGTTACGGTAGCGATTTGGTTGTGGTTTGGGATGCGGAAAATCCGACGACCGACTCTTATTTACGGGCCGCATTGGAGATTGTTAGGGCGCTATGTGTGCGCACCCAGCAGACGGCTCAGCGCCAAACGGCAGATTCTACAGTGGTTGATCAAGCCGTGCTCAAAATTGAGAAGGCCGTCCAAAACCTGGATCAGATTCGCGCTTCAGCCCAAACCATCAAGAATTCAAGTGAAAAGATATTAGATCGCGCCACTTTAGACCAAAAAACTTTCGACAAACAACTGGCCCTCCTTCGCGAATCGCTGGGTGAATTGAAACATTCCTTCGGCTCCGAGTCCGAAGAGGCTATCGCGGATCCGGCCAGCTAAGCATCTGGTTGGCTGCCTGCACGGTTGCTAGGTCGATCAACTCGTTGGGTTCGTGCGAGCCGGTCATCAGTGCGTAGTTCGCCAGACGATTTATCTTTCGGGGTACACCTGCCGCGAGTCGATGCAATTCGCCGAGCGCTTCGTCGGTGAACAGGGGTCGCTCGGAACCAGCCTCGACGAGGGCAAGTTGCAAGTAACCGATCGTGTCCAGCTCGTCCCACGGCTCCAGGTCGATACGTAAGTCAATCAGTTCAAGGAGTTCTTCACTCAACCGCACGCTTTGCGTGGCATTGGCGGTAAGCACCAGAGTCGGCCCACCGCCGCTGGTGAGTTCGAGTCGCGCCAGCCGCATCAAATGGGTTAGCAAATCGGGCCCCGCTTGATCGACATTGTCGAGCAAAAGGATGGTACGCCCGCCTTGAAGCTGGTTTTCTTTTAGGCGGTCGGTCAGTTGACGAAACTGGCGCACCGATTCGTCTTCAATGTGCACGGCGGCAGCCAACTGGTTACCGAGTTGCCAAAGAAATTCGCGTGAGGAGAGCCCCAATAAATCGATCAGCGCCACCGCTGCGCACTGCTGCCGACATTCCTGCGCAAAAACCTCCAGCAGCAGTGATTTACCTAAGCCAGGCTGGCCAAGCATCAAACCACAACGTCGCTGATGGTCCGTCAGAAACCGTAGCCGAGCGAGCGATTCTCGCTGATTCATGCCTTCGTAGAAAATTTTGAGGTCGAGCCCGCTAGGAAATGGCGGTTTGGCGAGGCCCCATTGGGTTCGGTACATTGGATACGACTCTTGAGTATTGGAGTTCAGCTCGGCACAATGCCTGTTGGTTGCATCGGTGTTTTGAGAACCAAAACTTTGGTCAGCTATCAAGCGGGCCAAAAACCTCGCCCACGACCTCGCCCGTTGGCCCCCTGCTAGCTTAGCTATCACGCCTTCCCATGCCCGACCGATATTATGCCGAAACGCCCATCGCCGGCCCTACCGCAACGCTCACCGGCAGTGAGGCACATCACCTGCTGCATGCCATGCGGGCCAAGCCCGGTTTGCAATTAGTCGTTTTCGACGGTCAGCGGGGGGAGTACGATGCGACGGTGTCCCGATGCAGTCGTAGTGAAGTCGAATTGGAAGTTGGGCCGCGACGCGAGGTCGAACGTGAATTAACCTTTGGGCTCACCTTGGCCGTGGCCCTGCCAAAAGGTGACCGGCAGCGCTGGCTGGTGGAAAAGGCGGTCGAACTGGGGGTGACGCGACTCGTGCCGCTCCAGACGGCCCGTAGCCATGCCGCTGGTGAACAATCAACCAAGCTCGGCCGTTATGTCATTGCAGCCAGCAAACAGTGTGGTCGGAACCGTCTGATGCAGATAGCGCCGCCCACGGCTTGGCCAGAACTGATAAATGGCCAAACGACGGCACGTCGCTTGCTGGCCCACCCTGACGGTCAGTCTTTGACAGAACTCGACCTACAGCCGCTCGCTGACATCTGGGTTGCCATCGGCCCGGAAGGCGGTTTTACGGACGAGGAAGTCGAGCTAGCGGTTGTAGCTGGATGGGAGAACGTCTCCTTGGGCAGCAGAATTTTGCGTATCGAAACAGCGGCGCTCGCCTTGGCGTCGGTAATCGTGCTGGGTGAGAGGAATTGAACCGCATCGGGTGGGCAATGCCCACTCTGCAAGCTTGTCTAAGCGTGTTGAATTTCACTGACCTGGTTTACTTCATTGGGCTATATATTGGGTAACCCGAGTTGATAACATTTCGACGCTAATCTCACAGATCAACGCCTTTTGAAAGGAATTAAATGATGAAATCCCGTTTGAAAACTCTCCTGGTTGTTGTGGTTGCCCTGGCGGCCTCGGCAAGTTCGGTCCGTGCCGAAAGCTACATGATCGACCCTTCACATACCTCGATCATCTTCGGCGTGAGCCATCTGAAGTACAGTTTTACTTACGGACGGTTTAACAAAATGAGAGGCAGCTATGTCCTGGACCGCGCGGACCCGGCTGCCAGTAAATTTCAAATCATTATCGACGCCGCCAGCCTCGATACCAACGATGACAAACGGGACGTCCATCTGCGCGGCCCCGACTTTTTCAACACCAACCAGTTTCAAACAATCAGTTTCCAGAGCACGAGTGTCTCACTGCAGAATACCGACAGGGGAGACGTCTACAACATCACAGGCAACATGACGATGCATGGTATGACGCGCCAAGTGACGATACCTCTGCGCAAGCTCGGCGAGGGCAAGGGGCCCTACGGAAAATATCGCACCGGGTTTTATGGGGATCAGCGCATCAAGCGCAGCGAATATGGCATGACGAACATGATCGATATGATCGGTGACGAGGTGGCGGTTACGATCAGCTTCGAAGGAATTCGACAGGACACGCCTGAAGGAAGTGGCTCGGCGACGACTGCAGTGCCAACGCACGCGGGGCCTACTCCGACAGGTTCAGGCACAAACCCCGGATCAGATCAAAAAGCTGGTTCAGACACAAACTCAGGCTCCGCCGGGAGTGAAACTAGCTAACGGTTGTCGGCGATGATCTCAACAAACGATTTCCTGCTCGGTGCGCTTTTGCCGGCGGTTGTTGCGGCAGTCGCAATGGCGGCGGCATGGCAGTTAACGCGTTGTGCGACCGTGGCCTGGCTCGCGGGTTTTGTGCTGGGATACTTGTCGGGCCACTGGGGACTCGATGCGCGCGGTACCGGACTCGAATCGCTCGGCGCAGCGATCGTCGAGGCGGTGGCAAAATCGTTTCGACCTCACGAGGCACGAGACTGGATGCCGTGCATCTTGGTGCTCATGGCAATGCCTGAGGAGATTATGCTATTTGGGAAGCGGAGTCAGCTGGCCGCGTGGCCAATGCGTGCTGCTGCCAGCGGATTCTTGGGATGGCGACTGCTGAGTCTGCACAAAAATTATCCGACTTCCGAGTTGGTCCAGGCGGGCCTCAATGATTCGGCATGGTCGTGGGCCCAAGTCACTGCTGCTATCGCCGGGATTGCGGCAACGGTGCTTCTCCTCTGGCGACTGAGCCTCGCAGCCAAAGACCAGCCGGCCCCCGTATGCCGCACGCTGCTGACAATCCTAGTCGCCACCGGCGGAGCGGCCATGCTGGCTCTTTCGGGGTCTCTTACGATAGGGCAGCTGATGGGCGTGGCGGCTGCTGCCTTGGGAGGCTGCGGCGCGGCGGCCCTTCTGCTGCGCGTCGGGCAAGGTCCCGAAGCAGCTCCTGCTCCCCTGATAGCCGTCATGGGCGGCCTGTGGCTGCTCGCCTATCTGTTCATTGAGGGCGGCGTGACGCTAACGCAAGTAGCGCTACTGGTTGCCTCGCTTGCTGCGGCTCTCTCGGCGCTGCCACTAACGAAGGTGTGGCAGATCGGCTTTCGTTCGGCAGCATGTCTTGTACCGCTAGCGATTGCAGTGGCAATGGCAGCCAGCGACTTTGCAGCGACACAGTCGATTCCCGAGACAAAGCCAGCGGCGAGTCCTTATCAGAATTGGCAGCCGTAAATTGAATTCCGCCGTAGCTGGATCCGCCAAGGATCCGGAGGATGCCAGGTCGTTCCAGCCACCAGCGTAAGGGCTCCGAAGTCTTGGCGATCCCGGCCGGGACAAATCCCTACAGCACGCACTCAATCAATTCGTATCCGACTTGCCCGCGTCCTCTCGCTCAATCACACCGAACAAATGTCCGCCGTGGTCGCCGCCGCTCCAGAAGCCGGCATAGTGGTCGGCATAGATCATGACCCTTGCAGTAAACGTGCCCAAGCCGGGGATCGGCATTTTGTCGACGGTAATCACCGGCGTGTCGCCGGCCCATTTGACCGGCAGCGTCAATGGCAAGGTGACGTCGTGGTCACCGTACTTGATGCGCGCTGAAAACAACCATTGATTGCCATCCACATGGCGAACGCTCTTGAGTTCGTAGCGATCTGATTTCAGCTCGGTTTCTTCTTCTCCAGTGACAACAAAGTGGCCGACGAGCGCCGTTCGGCTAAGCGCTTTCTCCAAAGCAGCAAAACGCTCGGCTTGCGGCCCAGCAGTTGCCGGTAGCTGAGCCGTCGAATCCGTCGCTAAAGAAATACTTGCCAGCGCTACAATCCCGCCGATAACAAAGAACCAAACTTCGTTCCTGAGCTTGCACATAGCACGTGACTCCTAGCGGAGTGAGACAGACCAGGCGACGACGTCGTCGCAAGTATTTCAGCCGCAGAATTCCAGAAACTAAGTTTAACACAGAAACCGGCCGAGGAAAATCTGTCGTGCTAGAGCAATTCCTTCAATTTCGAAGTCGGGGGTGCGTAAGGAATTGAACCACAACGAAACAACGGGACGACGAGGGTATGAAAAAAAGAACTTCTGTTTCATCGTTTCCGTTGTTCTTTCGTGGTTCAAAAATTTGCGATTCCGCAGGCTCTGTGCATGCTGTGACTACGCTTTTTAGCGAAATCGTCTAGTAGCGGTTACTTCCGCAAACCGGGGTAGTAGCTGCCAACGTTCATGAATTGCGAATTGTCGTCGGTTGGCGGCGTGCCACCCCTTGGATTCGGCGAACCGATTCCCGCGGCCGCCGCAGAGCGCTGTTGCCGCTGGAGACGGTCCACCTTGCGGGCTAGCTGCCCGTTTTCATGCTGCTGCTCTAGCTGCGGTCGTACGTAGAGATGGTAGTTGGGTAAGCTGGTGTCCGTCTCGAAACGGTCCAAGTGCAAATAGGGACTCAGAGTTTTTGGCTGGACCGCGTCCTGAAAGGGCTTGCTGCGCGAGATTCGTACAGATCGGGGGGCAGCCGCCAAGTTACGTCGCTGCTGCGGTAGTGATGGCGAGACACGATCGCCGCCGAAGTATTGCATTGCGGGCGTAAGAACTCGATTTCGCGTTTGAGCAAACTGCCAAGCATCGGCCTGCTGCCCAGTCGTCTGGCTCGACGCACTATTCGTGGCAGAGAACATAAATCCACAGAGACAGATAAAGCGAGCAGCAGTCATCATGGGCATGGTTCGTTCCTTGGCCCCTAGGGACCGGCGAAGAGGTCTTGGACCGCACTTTCGAGGGCGTTACAACCTCTTTAATCGGCAATACTTGACAAACAACTTGCGTTCTTTCGCAGCGAGGGCCGTTCTCGCGCTGGCCAGCTGTGCTAGCAGCTGGGACGAGAATGGGGCCTCTTTCCGTTCAGTCTAAGCCGATAAAGACCGATAATTAGTGAATAACGAGCTTATACTTGACTTTATAGATCATGTTACATATGTTTTAATTAGGGGCGAAATTCCTCCCTAGTGTTATTCAAGAGAGCCTGTGTTATTCGAGAGAACCTGCGATGCAAACTGCAATGACCACACCCAACACCCTGCCGCTGCATATCCGCTCTCGGGGGCTGGTGAATCCTCCCGCAAACTTGGAGCGCGTCACGCTAGAAGCAACGCCCGAGTTTTTGGCCGATTTGGCCACGCACAGCGCGCGACTGGAAACCGCAACCCCCGAAGAAATCATCACCTGGGCGCACGAGCGTTTTGGTTTTGAATTAACCATGGCGACGGCGTTTGGTCCCGAGGGCTGCGTCATCTTGTCGATGCTCGCCATGATTGCGCCTGAAACCTATGTGTTTAATCTCGATACGGGATATCAATTTCAGCAAACGCTCGACCTTCGCGACAACATCGCCGAGAAGTACGGCATCGAAGTTGACATGCTGCAGCCGGAGTTAACGGTGCCCGAGTACGAAGCAAAGCACAACGGCCCACTCTACAAGACGAACCCCACTCAGTGTTGCTTTGACCGCAAGATCAAACTGCTCGAACTTGGCATCCAAGGCAAGAGCGCCTGGATGAGCGGCATTCGTCGCGATCAAAGTGAGGACCGTGCGCAAGCATCGATTGTCGGTTGGGACAAAAAGTTCAACATGGTCAAGATCAGTCCGCTCGCCAATTGGACCAAGAAGGAAGTGTGGGGCAGGATTCTCGCAGAAAAGGTGCCCTACAATCCGTTGCACGATCAAGGCTATCCCAGCATCGGTTGCTGGCCCTGCACGCGCGCATTGCAAGAAGGCGAAACCGGCGAACGCGCCGGCCGCTGGAGCGGCACGGCCAAAACCGAATGCGGCCTCCACACCATCCAAGAAAGCGATGGTAGTGGAATTTGACGATTGCGGACTACCCAGCCGTGCACCAGGTAACTCATAGAGTACCGAAAAAAATTCCCGCTTCTCACATTCTTCCCATCTCTCTTTCTTCATTCCCGCGCCCCTATGCACTTATCCGCCAAAACCGAATACGCCTGCCTGGCGATGCTCGAACTAGCCCAGCATCACGCGACCCGGCAACCGGTGCAAGTGCGCTTGATCGCTGAGCGCCACGGCGTCCCCTCGCCGTTCCTTGTGCAAATCCTGCAAGACCTTAAGCGGGCCGCCCTAGTCAGTAGCATCCGCGGCGCTGCCGGCGGCTACCGGCTCACCCGTTCGCCGGAAGAGATTTCGCTGGCCGAGGTACTCGACGTGGTAGAGGGCCCAAGTGAATCGACAACCTGCGCCGCGGCCGCCTCGCCGCTCGCCCCGGTGCTACTCGACGTTTGCCACGAACTGTCTGTAGCCAAGCGTGAGCGACTGACAGACATAACGCTCGCCGAGCTTCTCACCCGCGCCACCGTCGAAGCGGGTCCCATGTGGTATATCTGAGCCTGGTCTTCAATACCGCGGCGAGGACGGGTTCAGGTTCTGAAACTGAATCCCGTCGGGCATGCCAATCTCTTCGAGTTCTACGCGTAATAGCCGAAGGCCCTCTTTGAAATCGTTCACCTCAAAGATCAACAGGTGCTCAGTAGGTGCGATGGCGTCTGGGTCAGCTTGCCGGAGGTAATTGGCGTAGATTCCAGCGCTAGAATCGTTGATCGCTGCCCGTAATGGACGAATGTACTTTTCGCGCACTTGGTCGGCGCTCAGCCGTGCTCGAAAAGAAATACCGATTTTTTGCAATTTGCTATGTCCTCGATTGATACTTGTCAATGCTGAAGCAGCAAGGTTTTAAGACAATCCTCAGTTTTCGCAAAACAAGCGAAGTCTCATGGAATGAGCAAGTAGCCGCTGAGGGGCAAGGCATGCAGTTCGTGCATGTTCCTTTTCAAAAAAGTTAGCCGAGTGCCCCACGCTCTTCCAGCAGCTTCACCACCCGCTCCGCGCACTCTTCTATCGACAACTCGTCGAGCGGCAGCTCAACGTCAGGCTCCGCCGGTGGTTCGTACGCGATCGATACTCCCGCCAGGTTGGCGATTTCGCCGGCGTCGGCTTTGGCGTACACGCCATGCTCATCATGTTCGCGACACCACGTAATGGGCGCCGAGCAATGAGCGACGAGGAACCGATCTGCGCCGATTACCTCAGCCGCTTTTTGGCGAATCGCCTCGTAAGGGGCGACGAATGCGGCGATGGTGATGAGACCCGAGTTGTTGAGTGTCTTGGCAACTTCGGCCGCACGGCGGAGGTTTTCACTGCGATCATCGGTGGTGAAGCCCAGATCGCGGCTGAGGCCACGGCGCATGTTTTGACCATCAATCACCACCACGGCGCGGCCACGATCAAAGAGTCGCCGTTCGACGGCGTTGGCGATCGGCGTCTTGCCCGAGGCAGGCGGACCGGTAATCAGCACTGTGACCGGTCGCTGACCATAGCGTGCAGAACGCTCGTCAGAGGTGACGGGACTGATGCGTGATTCCAGGCCTGCGGCGGCTTCATCGTCCCAGTGATCCGACTCCTCGGACGTCTTGCGATCCAAGATCATCCCGGCGGCAACGGTCACATTCGACACGCGATCGATGATTATGAACGAACCTGTACCGCGGTTGCGACGATAGCCGTCTTGTGCGATCGGCTGGTTGAGCTGGACTTGGCAGCGGCCAATTTCGTTGAGCTCCAGCGTGGGTGCCGGACGGCGGCGCAACGTGTTCACGTCGATCAAATAACGCAAAGTGGTGATGCGGCCAGTGATGAGTTTTGCGCAGTGCTTGACCCAATAATCCTTCCCCGGCACCAGCGGCTCTTCTGACATCCAGACAATCGACGCTTCGAACTTGTCGGACGTGGTCGGCAAGTTGTCAGGCCGCACGATAATGTCGCCGCGGCTGATGTCAATTTCGTCCTCCGTCGTGAGCGTGACGGCGAGCGGTGCAAAGGCTTCTTCGAGTTCGCCTTCGTAGGTGACAATCGACTTGACGCGGCTTCTCTTACGTGATGGTAACACCATCACCTCATCGCCTTGGTGAATCACGCCCGACCCGATCGTTCCGCAGAAGCCGCGAAAATTGAGGTCCGGCCGATTGACGTACTGCACCGGCATGCGGAAGTCGATCAAGTTTCGGTCCGACGCGATATGCACATTTTCAAGGTGATGCATCAGCGTTGAACCTTCGTGCCACGGCATGTTCGGGCTGTGCTCGAGCAGGTTGTCGCCCTTGAGCGCGCTGATCGGAATAAAATGTTGGTCGGGCATTTCGAGCCGCGCGGCGAAGTCGCGGTACCCGCCCACGATTTCGTCGAATCGTTCTTGCGAAAAGTCCACCAAGTCCATTTTGTTGACCGCCACCAGCACATGCTTGATGCCCAAAAGCGACACGATGAACGAATGCCGCTTGGTTTGGGTCATCACGCCGTGCCGGGCGTCGATCAGGATGATTGCCAAATCACAGGTCGAGGCCCCGGTGGCCATGTTGCGGGTGTACTGCTCGTGGCCGGGGCAGTCGGCGATGATAAATTTTCGTTTTGCGGTGGAGAAGTAACGATAGGCAACGTCGATTGTAATGCCCTGCTCGCGCTCTGCCTTAAGGCCGTCGGTGAGCAGCGCCGGGTCGAACCCGCCCCCCGTGGTCCCGTGCGTCACCGAAGCCTGCTCAATCGCAGCGAGCTGATCTTCGTAGATCATCTTTGACTCGTATAAGAGCATGCCAATGAGTGTGCTCTTACCGTCATCGACACTGCCACACGTAAGAAATCGCAGCAGCTCTTTATTCTCATGCTGCTTGAGATAGGCGTCGATATCGGTTGCGATTAAATCGGATTGATGACTCATAATTAAAAGTACCCGCGTTTCTTCTTTTCTTCCATTGAACCTTGCTGGTCGTGGTCGATCACGCGCCCTTGTCTTTCGCTTGTTGTGGCAAGCAGCATCTCTTGAATGATTCTGGGAAGAGTATCGGCCTCGCTTTCGACTGCCCCGGTTAGCGGATAACAACCTAGGGTTCGAAAGCGGACCATTTTTTCTTCGACTTTAGTATCGGGCCCAATCGGCATGCGATCGTCATCGACCATAATCAATACACCATCCTGCTCGACAACAGGGCGCTTTGCCGAAAAATACAGCGGTACAATAGGGATTTTTTCTAAGTGGATGTACTGCCAAACGTCGAGCTCCGTCCAGTTGGAAAGTGGGAACACCCGAATGCTTTCACCTTTGTGTACCTTGCCATTGTAGATATTCCACAGTTCAGGCCGTTGGTTCTTAGGGTCCCATCCGTGGTTCTTATCGCGGAACGAGTAGACCCGTTCCTTGGCCCGGCTCTTTTCTTCGTCACGTCGTGCGCCGCCAAAGGCGGCATCGAACTTGTATTTGTTGAGTGCCTGCTTCAAACCGTCGGTCTTCATTATTTCGGTGTGAACCTCACTGCCATGCGTGAAGGGTCCGATACCTTCTTTCACACCATCCTCGTTGACATGAACAATCAGGTCCCAGCCGAGGCAGTTCTTCACGTAGTTGTCGCGAAACTCGATCATTTCGCGGAACTTCCAGGTTGTATCGACGTGCATCAACGGGAACGGCGGCTTGCCAGGGTAGAAGGCCTTCTCGGCCAGGCGGACCATCACCGACGAATCCTTACCGACCGAATAGAGCATGACCGGGTTGTCGAACTCAGCCGCCACTTCGCGAATGATGTAAATGCTCTCGGCTTCGAGTTGTTTGAGATGGGTTAGATTGTAAGAGGTCATCTTTTTCTGGGGGAGGTGGCTGAGTATGGGGCTTCGCATTGATTGCGATACAAACCCGGTAGTCTAGAGTTCCAGCTGGGGGAACACAACTCGAACGCGAGTGATAAGGGGGTGTCTAGGTAGTAGAATCGTTGTGTCTGGCCTTCCCAAACAATGCCCTGATGGGCTCAATTGGAAGAACGCTTGAAAAAATGGGTTTTAGAGAGATAATAGTACCGGGCACGGTTCTCGACAGCCAGCCGACGATTGATCCGCATGTTGAGCCGATTGCGCAGATCGGAAACACGGAACAGAAACATGGAACGGAAACACGGAACAGAAATATACTCTTTGGCACTGCGCTAGGATGGAAGCCATCCACGGGTCACCTCGCGGTGTGTTTGTTGATTGTATTCCATGTTGAAGAAGGCGAATTGTCACTCATGCTAAGCTTCACAGAAAATTTTGATGCAGCCCGTCGCCGGCTTCTCAAGGTGTCGGGATG
>Ga0209403_10001245_pt1 | contig 33506 bp, 30 predicted proteins | sample ArcticOcean_MG_C_8_FD_187440 | JGI IMG/M metagenome (GOLD analysis project Ga0209403, IMG submission 187440) | Marine microbial communities from western Arctic Ocean - ArcticOcean_MG_CB11_86 (SPAdes) (version 2) | ecosystem: Environmental > Aquatic > Marine > Oceanic | place: Arctic Ocean...
GTGGAGCAAAGTTCTGAGCTAGAAACATTTTGGCGGCCCGAGAACTATTCAGGTGAGATTAATGGGCCGACTCGCCTCAGAGAGGCGCTCATCAAGTCCTTGAACTTGGTCTCAATCCGGATCCTCAGGAGCCCGGATCTGGCAACAGGGATTTCCCATACAGTTCAGCATTTGAAACGTTTTGGTTTTGATCAAATGGCGTTGCCGAGAAATAACACTCTAGCTTTGGGGTCTGGTAGTGTCGCGCCGCTTGATGTGGCTCAAGGCTATGCGACCTTTGCTAATGGTGGTTACAGCGTTGCTCCCTATATGATTCAAACAATTGAAGACGAGAGCGGACAGGTGCTTTATCGTGCAGATCCAGATTTCGCGTGTTCGGACTGCATCAATAGCGAAGATATGAATACTGCGCTTATTGAAACAACTTCTGATCTTTATTCCAGTACACACCATACGGAAAGAGCTATTTCTGCGCAAAATGCCTATCTTATAAATGATATGTTGCAGGATAACGTCCGCCGCGGGACTGGAAGACGCGCTTATCGTGAGCTTGGTCGGACTGACCTAAGCGGCAAGACTGGGACAACCAATGAGTCTAGCGATGTTTGGTTTGCAGGATATAACGGCGACATTGTCACCGCAGCTTGGATTGGATTTGATCGAGTTCGCCCGTTAGGCACGAGAGAAACAGGGGCATCTACAGCGCTTCCAATGTGGATTGATTTTATGCGAGAAGCTCTCGATGGAGCGCCGCTAAATATGATGTCTCGCCCAACCGGGATTATCGATGTGCGTATTAACCCAGAGACAGGACTTGTTGCTGGTGCTGGAGAAAATAGTATTTTTGAAAAATTCAGAACAGACCATGTGCCGCAGTCTGAATCGGTTAGATCCGATCTTCCTGAAAGTACTATTGTAAGAAACTATTCTGAGCTACCCCGTGAAAAACCAACTAAACCGGAATCTATTTTCTAAATGCTTAACTGGACAAGATTTTTCCTAGTAGGAAGAGGGCCATTATGCTTAGGAGAGACGTAGTATTGCCGAATTACCGGCCCCAAAAAAAATAATCAGATTCGCTAATGAGCATGGCATACAAGATTATAGATTAACCTAAGCGGAAGGTGGCACGCTTGCTTGGAGCTCATATCTCGAGCCTTGCTTTTTTTTTAATGTTCCAGAAGACGTGGTTATGAAACTGTAAGAGCGTGGAATTTCCTATCAAAATTATCAATGCCGCTGCTGTTATGACAGCCAAGGTGCTTCGCTAATCGTAGGCTTTTTATTCGCTTATCAGGGTGAGCGAGCAGACGCTTTAGTTTTTCCTGAGAGAGGGTTATACCAAGCTTCTAAGTGCCCCGTTGATTGACGTTTGATACGTCGAGCACGTGCAGGAAAAATACCCGAGTTTTTGAACGGTCATGCAAAATAACAGGTTAGCGCAGCACATTAACGATCAGTGATAGACGAATAGTTTCGTTTACCTGGGCCTATGTATCGCTGGCGTGGTCTGCCGATACGGGACTCTGGATCCCTTACCATTTCACGCCATTGAGCTACCCATCCAACTGTTCTGGCAATCGAAAACATGACGGTAAACATAGACTTAGGAATGCCTAAAGCTTGATAGATAATCCCCGAATAGAAATCAACATTTGGGTAGAGGTTCTTCTCAATGAAATAAGAATCTTTTAGTGCAATCTGCTCAAGTTCCAACGCAAGCTCAAATAATGGTGTGTCTTGTTCACGGCCTAACTTCTCTAGTACACGATGACACATTTGTCGAATGATTGTTGCTCTCGGGTCATGGTTTTTATAAACACGATGTCCAAAACCCATCAACCGAAAGGAATCATTTTTATCTTTTGCCTTAGCAACGTATTGCGCAATATTTTTCGAGCTGCCTACTTCCTCAAGCATGTTGATCACGGCCTCATTTGCGCCGCCGTGGGCAGGACCCCAGAGTGCTGAGATCCCCGCGGAGATAGCAGAATAGGGGTTTGTGCCTGAGCTTCCAGCCAATCTCACAGTTGAAGTACTGCAATTTTGTTCATGGTCAGCATGCAGTATGAACAAGAGATTCAGAGCTTCGGTTGCGATTGGATCAACCTCGTAGGATCCCGTCGGCACAGAAAAGAGCATATGTAGCAGATTGCTACAGTAACTTAATTCATTTTTAGGATAAACGAATGGTTGTTTGAGGGAGTGTTTGTAAGCAGCGGCTGCAATAGTTGGGATTTTTGCAATAATACGATGAGCAAATACGTCTCTATGAGCTGCGTCTTGAATATCCGTTGAGTCATGGTAGAACGCTGACATACAGGCGACGATTCCAGAAACCATAGCCATTGGATGAGCATCATGGTCAAATCCGTTGAAGAATCGAAGAAATGATTCGTTCAACATAGTGTGGTTACGGACAGATTGATCGAACCCTGTTAATTCTTCTTCTGTAGGGAGCTCTCCGTACATTAACAAGTAAGCAACTTCGATATATGTCGAGTGTTTTGCCAGTTCTTCGATTGCATAGCCTCGATACATGAGCACACCCTGCTCACCATCAATATAGGTAATGGCGCTAGAACAGCAGGCTGTAGCACCGAAGCCTGGATCATAGGTGAATATTCTTTGATCACGGTACAACGTGGTGATATCCACAACACTTGGGCCTAAGACCGCATCTTTTCGCTCTAGTTTAGTTTCTGTTCCAGACTCTTGGTTGGTCAGTGTGAAATTTTTTTCGTTCATACTGGTTCCCTTATAATTCTTGTAAAGTCAGCTTTGTTCAGAATCGAATCTAAAGCGACGACGCGCACTATTAACGTTGGCTAGGGGTTAAGAGCGACAAACGAATCTAATTATAACAGGGCGATACAGCTCTGCGTTGCCCAATACTTTAGGCGGGCTTTTAAATCGGGCCCTAAATAGCCTAAAGATTTGGCTTCGTATCTGAAGAACGCTGATAACGACGACGAAATTTATCAACTCGTCCGCCACTATCGACTATCTTTTGTTTGCCGGTATAGAAGGGATGGCAGGCAGAGCAGACCTCAACCTGTAGGTCTTGGCCGAGGGTTGAGCGAGTGGCAAACTTGTTGCCGCAGCTGCATGCTACTTGAATCTCGGCGTAATCTGGATGTATTTCGGGTTTCATGTCCGAATCTTCATTCACTTAAACGGCGCGTGAGCATACTTCTCTCGCAGACTCAAAACAAGCTGCCACTGCAGATTTTATAGAAGCTACAGTGGCAGCTACAGTAGGTAAGGCCCAGATAAGCCCTAAAAAAGAGTTAGTCACATATGCTGTGAATAACTCTGTGGAAGACTTGTTAAATAATGCTGCAAGTCTGTGTTATTAGAGCTGTTTTTTCTAAATCGGCGAAAAAATGATCATATATTTTATTTATATATAAAACAAAGAGTTATTGGATTAAAAAGATTTTTTCCCCGAGACTTAAGTCGTAACAGTCTTGATTAACTGAGAGTACTTGTTAGTTGTGCATAAAATAACGGGTTAATAGCTCATAGCCTTAGTTATAGTCGAAGTTTGCAGCTAGTGATCGCTGAATCTGCGCTAAAGCCTGGGCTCTATGACTTAGGCGATTTTTTATCTCTAGTGGTAGTTCAGCTGCTGTACATTTGAGCTTTGGGATTAGAAAAATTGGGTCATAGCCAAACCCAGCTGCTCCTCTTGGTTTCCTGGCAATTATGCCGGACCAAGAGCCGATGCCAATTAATGGCGTTGGATCAGTTGGTCCTTTTATTGCTATCACAACACAGTAAAAATGCGCGCCTCGACGTTCTTCAGGCACGTTTTTCAGCGCGTCCAGTAACTTATTAACATTGTCATTATCATTCGCATGATCCCCTGCAAAACGCGCTGACCGAATGCCCGGTTGACCTAATAAAGCATCGACTACCAAGCCAGAATCATCAGCGATTGCCGGTTGGCCAGTTTGGAAGGCGACATGTTTTGCCTTCTGGAGTGCATTTTCTAAAAAAGTTGAACCGGTTTCTTGTGCGGGATCTATATTGAAATCGCTTTGAGGTACGATTTCTAGGTTGGAGGGTGACAATGTCGCCTTAAATTCTTTCAGCTTTCCAAGGTTGCTGCTTGCTAAAATCCAACGATGCGCCATGATATTTGCTAGCCGATGGCTATATTTTGTTGCTCAATAATGTCATCTATTCCTTTTGCTGCTAGGTCCAACAGCCGATCGAGCTCACCTCTTTGGAATGCGTGTCCCTCGGCGGTACCCTGAACCTCGATGAAGCCTCCGGCTTCATTCATTACTATGTTCATGTCGGTCTCAGCTTCGGAATCTTCATCATAGTCGAGGTCAAGAACTGGTTGGCCTTTATATATGCCTACAGATACTGCTGCTACCGTACCGTGTATAGGATTATGCGCTAGCTGACCATCGCGCAGGAGCTTTTTAACTGCAAGAGCTAACGCGACATATCCTCCCGTGATTGAGGCTGTGCGCGTGCCGCCATCAGCTTGTAATACATCGCAGTCAATCGTAATCGTTCGCTCTCCGAGTGCTACGCGGTCAACCACCGCCCTTAAGCTTCGTCCTATTAGCCTTTGTATCTCGAGCGTCCGCCCATTTTGTTTTCCCCTCGTAGCCTCGCGTTGATTTCTAGTGTGGGTGGCGCGTGGGAGCATTCCGTATTCGGCTGTTACCCATCCTTCACCCTTGCCTTTGAGGAAACGAGGCACTCGCGATTCTAAACTTGCGGTAGCCAAAACACGCGTGTTGCCGAACTCCACCAATACGGAGCCTTCTGCATAGGGCGAGTAATTTTTGGTGAAACGAACAAGCCGCATTTCTTCCGGATTCCTTCCGCTAGGACGCATGATCAACTCCTAAGTCCAATTCAAATAAGCTAGCCACGGCCATACTTGAAAATGTTGGTTTTTAATTTTCATTGGCCTATCAGTCTTGATTCACTTGTATCGGCAATTTTCTAAGGAGACTCGTGCCAGGCCTCCTCATATCTTAGACTTTACAGGGTGTGTTTGCTTCCATTTGATTTTGATGTCGACTCTAAGAGAAAAAAGTAGGTATAAAGATGACGAAAAGTATGACGGGTTTTGCTAGAGCTGAAGTGATAATTGAGCCATTCAGAGTTGTCTGGGAGCTACGTAGTGTGAACCATCGATTCTTGGAAATTTCAGTGCGACTCCCAGAAGATCTACGCCGTTTGGAGTCGGACTGTCGCGCTCGAGTTAACTCAGCGCTTAGTCGCGGTAGAGTTGATTGCAACTTAAAGGTAACGTTGGCAGAGGGATATACACAGAAAATAACTCTGAATAGTCAGGTTCTCGCACAAGTAAGGGAGCTTCAAGCTGAAGTGCAAGCGATATTTCCGGATGCGCCCCAACTCACAGCGGGCGAACTGCTGCGGTGGCCGGAGGCGCTTACCGAGCCAAGTCGTACGGATGTGGTTATAGAAACTGCTGCTATTAAGGTCTTAGATGATGCGCTAAACGCTCTTTTGGCAGCCCGTAAAAGCGAGGGTGGGCGTCTAGCAGAAGTGCTCTTAGAGCGTTGCAACAGCATCTCAAAAATTATTGCACTTATCCGTCCTCGTATCGGAGACGTGGAAAAACGTCAACAAGAAAAACTTCTGAAAAAATTCAAACAATTAAGTCTTGACTTGAACCCCGAAAGATTAGAGCAGGAAACAGTATTGTTGATACAACGTTTAGATATATCAGAGGAAATTGACCGTCTTGAGGGTCATGTAAAGGAGGTTAGGGATATGCTTTGTCTTGAAGCCCCAATAGGGCGACGCCTTGATTTTCAAATTCAAGAACTCAATCGTGAGGCAAACACCTTAGCTTCCAAAGTACAGGATGGTGACTTAACACGTGATAGCGTGGGCCTCAAGGTGTTAATCGAGCAAATGCGTGAGCAAGCGCAGAATCTGGAGTAGTGGCGTGTCAGCGTGCAAGCGAGGTAGTCTTATTGTCGTATCGGCGCCATCTGGTGCTGGAAAGACAACGCTAGTCCATGAGTTAATTCGACGCCGACCGTGGATCAGATTTTCAGTGTCATACACGACTAGGCATCCGAGGCAATCAGAGATTCACGGCAAAGACTACTTCTTTGTTGGAGAGGAAGAATTTGATGTAATGCTCTCAGAAGATGCTTTCCTCGAGTCTGCTCGCGTTTTTGATCATTGGTATGGAACAAGTAGAGCTCATGTTGAGGAACTATTGGAACAAGGCGAAACGGTTTTGCTTGAAATCGACTGGCAAGGTGCTGGCCAAGTTCGCGCGCGTGCCGCAGATCACATTGGGATATTTATTCTTCCGCCGAATCGCAAGGAATTGGAACGTCGTCTCAGAGGGCGTGGTACCGATTCAGACGAATCAATAAATAGACGATTGCGAGATGCAATGACAGATATGGTTCATTGGGATGAATTTGACTACGTTTTGATTAGTGAAGATGTAAAGACCTCGATCAAGGAATTCGAGGCTATACTGGATGATCAAGGCTCGGCTAATCTAACTACGTCGCTAAATATTCGGCGAAGAGCAGAGGATATATTGACATCCTGAGTGGTTATTTATTGCTGCTTGATTTCTTTTGTGGCCAGGCTTAGTGCGATTGCAGTAAACTAAAACTAACAGACCAGACTAAAAGGAGGGCTCAATATGGCCCGAATAACAGTAGAAGACTGTATTGGAAGCGTGGAGAACACGTTTCAGCTAGTGCTTGTGGCGTCTAAGCGCGCTCGTCAACTTGCGAATGGTGCCGAAGCTATGGTGCCTTGGGAGAATGATAAACCTACGGTGGTAGCTTTGCGTGAGGTAGCTGAAGGCCACATAACAGAAGACATACTTGAGCAGCCAGATCAGTCCATAGATCAGCTGCTTGAAGCAGAACAGGCTGCTGCTGCCTCTCCAGGTGACTTTTTAGCAAGTCGCCCAACTTCTAGCAGATGAAGTAAATACAAACATACATGTCCGGGGTAGCGGTTCGGGTCAGGCCAGGCATGGAAATCAACCATGGATAATGCGGCTGCTATCCGAGAACGAGCTTCTGCGGTTTGGCGTGGAGATGAGTTTGGGAAGCTGGTAGCAACCTTAGAGATTTATCTTTCAGAGGAAGATCTCAAGGGGATTATTGATGCATATGAGCTAAGCGCAAGAGCTCATGAAGGGCAACAGCGTCTTAGTGGTCATGCTTACATTACTCACCCAGTAGCGGTTGCCACAATTCTTGCTGATATGCGTCTTGACGCTGGGACGATTAAAGCAGCATTGCTCCATGATGTTCTTGAAGATACTAGCTGCTCACTACAGGATATACAGGCTAAGTTTGGCGATGATGTTGCAGCGCTTGTAGATGGCGTTAGCAAATTAGATAAGCTAAATTTTCATAGCGCAGCTGAAGCTCAAGCTGAAAGTTTTCGTAAAATGCTGTTAGCGATGATCAAAGATCTTAGGGTCATTCTCGTCAAGCTCGCAGACCGCATGCATAACATGCGAACGATTGATTCATTACCCATAGAAAAGCGTCGTCGTATAGCAAAAGAAACGCTTGAAATTTATGCTCCTATAGCAAATCGACTTGGAATCTATGGCTTTAAAATAGAACTTGAAGACCTTGGTTTTAAGGCCTATGTTCCGTTTCGTTACAGGGTATTAGAGACTGCGCTTCGTAAAGCAAGCGGGAGTCAGCGTCAGTTTCTTCGAAAGATCGAGGCTAGACTCGAAAAAAGCATGAGTGAGCGAGAAATCAACGGGCGATTAGTGGGTCGAGAAAAACATCTTTACAGTATTTATTCAAAGATGAAACGGAAAAATATTCATCTATCTGAAATAGTAGATGTCTTTGGTGTAAGGATCGTTGTTTCCGATATTGACACTTGTTACCGTGTTGTTGGCATGGTTCATGAGCTTTATAAGCCGATGCCCGGACGATTCAAAGATTTTATCTCTATTCCACGCGTGAACGGATATCAGTCTCTTCATACAACTTTATTTGGTCCTAAGGGCATGCCGCTTGAGGTGCAGATACGGACTGAGGAAATGGATCATTTGGCTGATAGAGGTGTAGCTTCTCATTGGCAATATAAGGCAGTGGATAAATATACCTATACTGCCGAAGCTAGGGCGCGAGATTGGCTTAAGGGGCTTATGGAAATGCAGCAGTCGACGAATTCGGAGGAATTCCTCGAGACAGTTAAGGTAGATCTTTTTCCAGATAAAGTTTATGTGTTTACTCCCAACGGAGAGATACTTCGGTTGCCGCGTGGTGCGAGTGCAGTTGATTTTGCTTATGCAGTACATACGGATGTAGGCAATAGATGTGTAGCGGCCAAGATAGATAGACGTTTCGTTCCATTAAACACGGCTCTTAGCAATGGTGAGACTGTTGAGATTATTACTGTTCGATCGGCAAAACCAAACCCTACTTGGGTTAATTTCGTTATTACGGCTAAGGCTCGTAATGCGATAAGAGGTTTCCTCAAGAGCCTCAAAAAAGATGAGGCTCAAGCATTAGGAAAACGTCTTTTGAGTCAATCATTGAGACCATATTCTTTGAGCCTCCGGCGCCTAGGTAAAGCGCGAACCAACAGTTTGCTTAAAGAGCTTGGAATGATGGATATTGATGAGGTTTATGAGCAGCTTGGGCTCGGTGAGCGTTTAGCGCCAGTTATTGCTGGAATGCTTTCGCAACAGATAGATGTTGAGGGAAAGGCAATAACTGAACTTAAGCCGTTAGATATTGCCGGGACAGAAGGACTCTTGATTTCATACGCAGGGTGTTGCCATCCAATCCCTGGTGATGACATCCTAGGGTATATGTCTACTGGGCGTGGCGTAGTCATACACAGGAGCGTTTGTAACAACGTTGTCGAATACCGAAAACACCCCTCTAAGTGGATTTCGATTGATTGGCGTAAGGGGCTCAAAGGGGAATTTCAATCAGAAATCCAGGTAAAAACTATGAATCGTGTTGGATTGCTTGCTGAAATTGCTGCCAGAATTTCAGCAGCTCTAAGTAATATTCTTCATGTCAATGTTGAAACTGATGACGATGAATCAACATTAGTATTTCGACTAAACGTGGGTGATCGTCGGCATCTTGCTCAGGTTATACGCAGCATTCGAACTAACCCAGGTGTGATGCGTGTTAGTCGATCCGTCAGCTAAATCTAACGCATGAAAAAACAAATTATTCATACTATCTCTGCACCAGCTGCTATTGGTCCATATAGTCAGGCAGTTCGTGTTGGAGATACTATTTATCTTTCAGGCCAGACTCCATTAGATCCATTAACTATGGAGTTGGTTGGCGGCGGTATTAAAGCCCAGGCACGACAGGTTTTCGAAAATCTTAATGCTGTTGCTAAGGCTGCAGAATCTGAGCTTTCTCATGCCGTAAAGTTGACTATCTATCTCACAGATCTCAATAACTTTCAAAGCGTAAATAAGGTTATGAGTGATTACTTCGAAGAGCCATATCCCGCTCGCGTTACGGTCGGCGTAGCCTCTCTCCCGAAAGCTGCCTCGGTTGAGATAGACGCTATCTTAGTCGTCTGAATGTTCTGTGAGCGGAAGCTTGGCACTAGACACTCCAGTCGCCGTTTTAAGGGGAATTGGCCCGTGGGTTGCACAACGGTTACAAAGGCTTGGCGTGGAGCAGATTGGTGATCTCCTCTATCTTTTGCCTGTTCGTTACGAGGATCGAACGGAGATACAGTGTTTAGGGGAATTACGTCCTGGCAGTAAAGTTTTGGTGGAAGGTGAACTAGAACTTGTCGAGGTGGTTTTTCGACGTCGTCGATCACTTCTGTGCCGTATAGCTGATGGGACTGGTACGCTTACTCTGAGGTTTTTTCACTTTAATGGCGGTCAACAAAAACAATTAGCCCGAGGAGCCCGCATCAGATGTTTCGGTGACGTTAGAGCCGGGCCTACGGGACTGGAGATGGTTCATCCAGAGTACAAGGTATTGAACCTTGATTCAGAACCCCTAGATAATGTTTTGACCCCCGTATATCCAACTACGGAGGGCCTTCACCAGCAACGGTTAAGACAGCTTACTGATCAGGCGCTTGCTGTTCTAGAGAACAGCCTTATGATTGATTACCTGCAGAATTATTTGCCTAAGGATTGGCCGTCACTCGGTGACGCATTACGATTTCTGCATCGTCCTCCACAGGGCAGTGATCTAGGTGCCCTAATGAATAAAACTCACCCATGCCAACGCAGACTTGCGTTTGAAGAGTTGGTGTCTCAGCGACTGACCCTTCGCCATATGAACCTGACTAGAACCAGAGAAAAAGCTCTTCCTCTAAAAGATATTCGAAAACTAATGCCTAAGCTTCGTGTTGATTTGCCGTATGAATTAACCGGCGCTCAGGAGTTAGTGATTAGTGAAATAGTGACTGATTTGGCTAAGAAGGTCCCTATGCATAGGCTTTTGCAGGGAGACGTCGGATCGGGTAAAACTATAGTGGCAGCAATGGCGGCATTAGTTGCAGGTTCCTCAGGCTTTCAAGCAGGATTTATGGCGCCGACGGAGCTCTTAGCTGAACAACATTTCGATAATTTAACGCATTGGCTAGATCCTCTAGGAATCAAGGTGGCGACACTGGTTGGCGGCATTCTTGGAGCTGAACGTTCAGCAACTCTAGACGATATTGCCTCTGGTGAGGCGCAGGTTGTGGTTGGCACGCATGCACTGTTTCAGCGTGCAGTCCAATTTAAAAACTTGGCATTAATGATTGTAGACGAACAGCATCGCTTTGGCGTAGCCCAGAGGCTTGAGTTTAAGAAAAAGGGACAGACGGGTGGATTGTCACCGCACCAACTTGTGATGACTGCTACGCCTATTCCACGCACACTTGCGATGACCATTTATTCTGATTTAGATTGTTCGGTTATCGATGAACTGCCTTCCGGTCGTAAGCCAGTAAAGACAGTAGCTATGCCAGAGAGTCGTCGCCCTGACTTGGTGCAGCGTGTTCTGAGCCACTGTCTTTCCGGTCATCAGGCTTATTGGGTTTGCCCGCTAATTGAGGAATCAGAAGCAATCAATTCTCAGGCTGCTACAGAACTAGGTCGTGAGTTAGAGAAGGCTTTGCCTGAGTTAGCAATCGGGTTGATCCATGGCCGAATGAAATCTCGCGAGAAAGAATCAATTATGCGGAATTTCAGGGATGGAAGACTGAATTTATTAGTAGCCACGACGGTAATCGAAGTGGGGGTTGATGTGCCCAATGCGAGCTTAATGATTATTGAGAGCTCCGAGCGGATGGGTCTTTCCCAGTTACATCAACTGCGTGGGAGGGTAGGCAGGGGTAGTCATGTTTCAAGCTGCGTGTTGCTATTTAAGTCGCCAATATCGGATTTGGCTCGTGAGCGACTTAGTGTGATGCGTGAGACGTCGGATGGCTTTCTAGTGGCGCAAAAAGATCTGGAGCTCAGAGGACCTGGGGATATGCTTGGTACTCGGCAGAAAGGAATCATGCAGCTAAAAGTTGCCGATCTTATGAGAGATATGGATTTGCTGCCGCAGGTAATAGAGTTATCGGAAAATTTATTACGTGATTCTCCTCAAAGTGTTGAGCCGCTTATTAAACGTTGGAATAACAGCCCGAGTGAATACGCAAAAGTTTAAATTGGTCGATTGCCAAGAGGTTCATGCAATGGGATGGCTATGAAGTTAACTCACGGTAAGCTAGTGGCACGTCGCTTTTTGAATCAAGCAAGTCAATATCTAAGGGCTATGTTTAAGCAGCGTACTGCCTATATGCGTCTGGTGAGATTGCATCAACCCGTAGGGGTGTGGTTGTTGCTTTGGCCTACTTTATGGGCGCTTTTAATCGCCGGTGAAGGGCGGCCGAATGAGTATGTGCTGATTGTCTTTGTAATAGGAACCGTGATTCTACGTTCTGCTGGATGCATCATTAATGATTATGCTGATCGCAAGATAGATGCGCATGTCCAGCGCACAAAAGATAGGCCTCTTGCAACGGGGGAAATTAACGTTAGAGCCGCAATCACGTTGTTCATAATATTAATGTTAGTGGCTTTTGGTCTAGCGCTAACAATGAACAGGTTGACGCAAGGTCTAGCTGTTATCGGAGCGTTAATTACTATCCTATATCCTTTCAGCAAACGCTTTATCTCATTTCCTCAGTTAGTGCTTGGAGTAGCTTTTGCTTGGGGTGTTCCCATGGCTTTCGCTGCTCAGTTGGAGTTTGTTCCTAGGATAGGCTGGCTGTTGTTCATTAACACCATAATATGGGGAGTAATTTATGATACTGAGTATGCGATGGCAGACCGTAATGATGATTTGAAAATAGGTGTTAAATCAGTTGCTATTTTTTTTGGTGATTTAGACCGAATATTTGTTGGCTTCTTACAGTTAATGTTTTTAGTGGGAATGATTCTCGTTGGGCAGAGCGCAAACTTGGGCGGTTGGTTTCTGAGTAGTATTGGTATTGTCGCGGTTTTCTTTCTTTATCAACAGTATCTAATTCATAATCGTGATTCTTTGCGCTGCTTTATTGCGTTTAAAAATAACGCTACTCTTGGCTTGGTTGTTTTAACCGGTATCGTGCTGGATTATTTGTTTGTCAGTTAACCGTGGGTACTTTGAGTTCATAACTTTATGCTTGCTGAAAATCAAAAAACTAGACCATGCCAACTGCAGGTTGGTGAAACCCTGATTACAGGAGAAGCTAAGACAGACTGGAAGATTGCAACTGTTTCAGCGTTATTTAACTTATCGTTAAATGATCTTCTTTATGCAGCTCAATGGGTGCATAGGCAAAATTTCGATGCGAATACTGTGCAAATATCCACATTGTTATCGATCAAAACAGGAGCATGCCCAGAGGATTGTTCTTACTGTCCACAGAGCATTCGTTATAACACGGATGTGCAGACCCAAAATCTTATGCCACTCGAGGATGTGAAGTTAGCAGCGAGGGAAGCTAAAGCTGCAGGCGCGACACGCTTTTGTATGGGAGCTGCGTACCGAGGACCTAAGGATAAGCAGGTAGAAAAAATTGCCGAGATGATTGCTGAGATTAAAGCTATGGGAATGGAAACTTGTGCAACGCTGGGGCTATTAACGGAAGCTCAAGCTATGCAACTCGCCTATGCTGGGTTAGATTTTTATAACCATAATCTAGATACGTCAGAAGCCTATTACCCGAAAATTATCACTACTCGGCGTTATTCAGATCGACTTCGTACGCTGGAGCACGTCAGAACGGCAGGGATGAAGGTATGTTGTGGGGGCATTATTGGAATGGGCGAAAGTCGTGCCGACCGAGTCTCCCTTCTTCATGCACTATCTACACTGCTGCCTCAGCCTGAAAGTGTACCTATTAACCAGCTTGTACCCATTCCTGGAACACCGCTGGCTGATAAAGGAGGCGTTGATGGTATAGAGTTTGCTCGCACTATTGCTGTTGCCCGTATTCTTATGCCAAGTTCCCATGTGCGCCTTTCGGCAGGACGTGGAGAGTTTACAGATGAATTGCAGGCTCTTTGTTTTGCTGCAGGTGCTAACTCGATATTCTATGGTGATGTGTTGCTAACTACTGAAAATCCAGAGCATGAATCAGATCAGGCGCTTTTCTCTAAGCTTGGGCTCAAGCCTGAGCCAGCAAAACATTCAAGTTGATCATTAAGCTTAACCCGAGATTTTGCTTTGCAGTGTTTTGATCTATGACCAAAGATCAGTTACGACTTATCGGTTTGCCAGATAGAAGAGCGGCTCTAACAGGATTTTCTAGGGCGGCCTCTACTTTTGATGACATGGATGTTATTCATTCTGAGGCTCGGAGTAGGATGCTTGACCGGTTACCATTTTTTGAACTCAAACCCCGTCGAGTATTAGATCTTGGATCGGCAACTGGCAAGGGAACTGCCGAATTGGCTGCGTTGTACCCTGCTGCACAAGTTATTGCTGTTGAACTTTCAATGCCAATGGCAGGGAGAACCCGAAGCCGCTGTGTCAGTCTAGCGGGTGTAACCTCGCTAGTAGGAGATGCAGAACAACTGCCATTGTTAGATGATACGGTGGATTTGATATTTGCGAATTTGGTACTTCCTTGGTGTGATCCTCAAGTCGTATTTCAAGAGGCTGCCAGAGTGTTGTGTGATGGCGGATTAATGGTATTTACAACGGTTGGGCCAGATACATTGCAAGAAATCCGTCGAGCCTGGACTGAGATTGACGACAATGTGCATGTGCACGGTTTTGTCGATATGCATGATCTTGGAGATATTGCGGCCCGAGCAGGGTTGACTGAGCCTGTGATGGATGTTGATCGTCTTCGATTAACTTACAGTCGCCAGGAACGGCTTTTTGAGGATTTGAAGGCTACTGGGGCGACAAATGCGGCTTTTGGTAGAAGGTTGCAGTTAACTAGTACTGGCCGTTGGAAAAGCTTTTGTGCTCAGCTGGAGGCATGTAGGGTTGAGGGGCGACTCTCTATCAGTGTTGAATTGATTTTTGGTCTTGTTTGGGGCTTAGCTAGCTCAACAAGACGGTATGATAAGACCGTTAGCATACCTATCGAAGAGGTTGCTCAAAAACTGCCAAGTGGGAGTCGGTCAGTTGATACAGATGGTACGAGCTAACTAGAGTGATTCTGATACAATTTCTACGCGACGGCCTTAATGTCCCATTGCCACGTAGTGGCTTGTAATGAGGGCGATAAGTTTATTCATATGTGTCTAACTTTTGAGCAACGGTATAACTGTGGCTGTTGATTTTTAACCGGCATCGAGAACCGGCAATATAAGTCATGAAAAATCATTCCTTCGAATCACGAATTTTATCCGTATTATTTTTTGGCCCTCCCGCGCTGATTGCTTTAGCAATTTTTGGGCCATGGGAGCTCGGATGGTTGCCTCAGGTACAGCTATCTTACGGAGAACGGTACAAGCCACCAGTTGTATTGCCTGAGTCCCCATTAAGGCTGAATAGTGGCGGGATTCTAGAATCGAACTGGGCACACGGACGTTGGTCCTTGATCTACGCTCATATTTCTGACTGTAGTGAGGATTGTTTGCGCAGTCTGAGCGTGCTGGAGAGCGTGCAACTTTCCGCTTCAAATGAAATTGAATCCATACAGGTAGTTTATTTATATGGTGGGAAAGATAGCGTTTCGATGAATATTCCTGAGCTATTTAACGGACTTATTATTGGCCGTATCGAAGACTCCACAGCAGTTCCATTGAGGGAGGTTTTGGGCGAAGACTCTCTTCTGGGAGGCCAGATCTATATAGTTAATCCTAGCGGAAAACTTGTTTTTAGCTATCCACCTGATGCCAAGGAACAGGGTGTTCTGCGTGATCTTAAGAGACTTATAGCGCTTAACCGGATCGTATAGATTGAATGCTTATTTTTTGACATTAGCTCGTGGTGCGTTGGGGCTTGCCTTCCTGGTTGTAACCATAGGAGCATGGGTCCGTTTGACGGATGCGGGGCTTGGTTGCCCAGACTGGCCTGGCTGCTATGGCCAGTTAATTGTGCCTGACAGTTTATCTGATCGTGCGGACGCACTTTCTGATTTTCCAGAGCGGCCTCTCGAAGTTGGTAAAGCATGGCGTGAGATGACCCATCGTTATCTCGCTAGTAGCCTTGGCTTTTTATGCGTCCTGCTAGCAGGGATAGCTTGGTTCAATCGTCGTGATCCAGGGCAGTCAACCCGCCTACCTTTTATGTTAGTAGGGGTGGTGATTTTTCAGGGAATTTTGGGAATGTGGACGGTTACATTGCTCCTGAAGCCCGTGGTTGTTATGGCTCATCTGCTGGGTGGTTTCACCACGTTGGGGCTTTTGTTTTGGCTAGGAAAATGGCGAAAACCTAGCTTTAAGTGTTTTTCTCAAGTCAAATCATTAAGCACCCTAGGGTTGGTAGCTGCGGTAATGCTTGTCCTTCAAATTTCCTTGGGTGGGTGGACAAGCGCTAACTATGCCGCTCTGGCATGTCCTGATTTCCCTACCTGTCAGACGCGATGGTGGCCGCCGATAACAGATTTTCGTGAGGGATTCGTTATGTGGAGGGGTGTGGGCATAGACTATGAGGGAGGAGTACTGGACAATCCGGCTCGGGTAGCGATTCATTTCACCCATAGGATTGGCGCACTTATGACGATTTTTGTTCTTGGGGCCTTAGGATGGTTAATGTGCAGGAGACCAGAACTCAGGCTTGATGGTGTCGGGTTGCTAACAACACTCTTACTCCAAGTAGCTCTAGGTGTAAGCGTAGTTCTATATGGTGCACCACTTACCGTTGCGGTTGCCCACAATGGGGTGGGAGCTTTATTGTTAATAATGGTTCTAAATGCTAATCAAAGAATTAGAAAAACCTGACTCATCAGTAACAGCTAGTTGGCGTGACTACTACGTTCTTACTAAGCCTGGCGTAGTACAACTCCTGGTCTTTACAGCTATCGTAGGTATGTTTCTTTCGACGCCTGGAGCGGTGGATTGGCAGATATTGCTATTCGCTAGCTTAGGCATTGGCCTTTCTGCCGCATCAGGTGCTGCAGTAAATCATATTCTTGATCAACGTTTAGATGCGAAAATGCAACGGACGCGTGATAGACCCATGCCTAAGGGACGAATTAATAATCGAGATGCTCTGGTTTTTGCTATAGCGCTTGGTTTTGGTGGTATTGGGATACTGCTTTTTTTAATCAATGTTCTCACCGCTGTGCTAACTTTTCTTTCTCTTATTGGGTATGCAGTGGTTTATACGGTCTATTTAAAAAGAGCTACACCACAAAATATAGTAATCGGTGGTGCCGCGGGTGCTTCGCCTCCGATGCTTGGTTGGGCAGCGGTAACCAATGAAGTTAGTGGGTATGCTTTGTTGTTGTTTCTCATAATTTTTACATGGACTCCGCCTCATTTTTGGGCATTAGCCGTGGCGCGTAAGGACGATTATGCAAAAGCTGGGGTGCCAATGTTGCCTGTTACACACGGCCCAGAGGTCACAAAATCTTTCATTGTGTACTACTCGATTCTGCTGTTTATTGTTTCTGTGCTGCCGTATATCACTGGAATGACTGGTGTTCTATATTTGTTTGCTGCGGTATTACTGAGTTCTGGGTTTCTCTGTTATGCGATCCGGCTGAAGTGGGGTAAGGACAAGGATATAGCCATGAAAACTTTTGGTTATTCAATCAGTTATTTGATGGCATTGTTTAGTTTCTTATTGGTAGATCATTATATTCCCGTTGTCTGGCCTGAGTAGTCCTCACATTTAAAGCAACTTTTACCATGGACGTTACCGCGATTATTGACCCACTGAACGATGCGCAGAGGGAAGCGGTGACTGCTCCTGGGCATCCGACTTTGGTATTAGCTGGCGCCGGTAGCGGTAAAACACGAGTTTTGGTTCATCGGATAGCCTGGTTGATCAGCGTTGAGGGCTTGTCCCCGCAACAGCTTTGCGCTGTCACATTTACGAACAAGGCAGCTATGGAGATGCACCAAAGAATTGAGGCCCTCCTAGGGGTTCCAACCAAGCAATTCTGGATCGGGACTTTTCACGGGCTGGCGCATCGACTACTCAGAATTCATTGGGAGGAAAGTGGGCTAACAGAGGGATTCCAAATTATGGATTCGGAGGATCAACTACGTATGATCCGCCGGCTTTTGAAAAGTTTGGGTATTGATGAGGATAACTATAGCCCTCGAGAAATACAGTGGTTCATAAATGGACAAAAGGATGAAGGGCTCCGGCCAGCTAATGTAGATGATGAAGGCAATTCTGTTCGTAAACAGATGATAGAAGTCTATGCGCGCTATGAAAAAATATGCGCTGATTCCTCTGTTGTAGATTTTGGCGAACTTCTTTTGCGTGTTTTGGAATTGCTGAAGGGAAGAGTCGATATTCTCAATAAATATCGGTCGCGCTTTCAACATTTGCTTGTGGATGAGTTTCAAGATACCAATACGATTCAGTACCAGTGGTTAAAGCTCCTGGCAGGGACACAAGCAACGCCCTTTTTCGTTGGTGATGATGACCAATCAATTTACCGATGGAGAGGAGCGCGAGTTGAAAACTTGCATTTTTTTGAGAGAGATTTCCAGGGTGCTAAGGTAATCAGACTAGAGCAAAATTATCGATCCACAGCGAATATTTTGAATGCAGCTAACGCGGTTATTGCCCACAATAGCTCTCGCCTAGGGAAGAAACTATGGACAGAGGGAGAGGCTGGAGAGCTATTAACTCTTTACTCCGCATTTAACGAGAGGGATGAGGCAGCATTTGTAATCAATCGCATCACCGATTACATAGGTCAAGGAAACTCAAGAAGCGATGTTGCAATACTTTATCGCTCAAATGCTCAGTCGAGAGTTTTTGAAGAATCCCTTCTTGCTGCCGGAATACCCTATCGCGTATACGGTGGACAAAGGTTTTTTGAGCGTGCAGAGATCAAGGACGCATTAGCTTATATGCGGCTTCTCGCTAATAGAGATGATGATCCTTCATTTGAGCGTGCGGTTAATATGCCACCACGTGGTATTGGGGCGCGCACGATGGAGGCTGTGCGTGGCGAAGCAGTGCGAGCAGGTTTGAGTCTTTGGTATGCAGCCGCAGCTATCATTAAAGCTGGGAAGATACCGAAGCGTTCCAGCCTAGCGCTCTCTGTGTTTCTTGATCTAATGGATAGATTAGATAGGGATACTTGTGATTTAGTTCTGCATGAACAGGTTAGCCGAGTGACCGATGAAAGCGGCCTGATTAGACACCATAGTCGGGATGGACGTATGCGTGGTGATGCTAAAGTGGAGAATCTAGAAGAGCTTGTTAGTGCAGCTCGTGGACTGATTAGGGATGATAATTCCGAGTTGTCCCCACTTATAGAGTTTCTTTCATATGCGGTATTAGAATCGGGGGATGTGCAGGCCGAAGTTTTCGAGGATAGCGTTCAGCTTATGACCTTGCACTCAGCAAAAGGGTTGGAATTTCCATTGGTTTTTTTGTCTGGTCTAGAGGAGGGATTGTTTCCTCATCAGCGATCAATAAACGATGCAGGTGGGTTAGAGGAGGAGCGTCGCTTGTGTTATGTAGGGTTGACCAGGGCTAGAAAAAAAGTTGTTATTACTTATGCTGAACAGAGACGGTTGCACGGTACGGATAATTTTGGCACCCCCTCACGATTTATTCGGGAGATTCCACAAGAGCTTTTGGAAGAAGTGAGACCTGCACTTTCTGTATCCAGGCCAGTGTACAGGCAGAAAAAATTTATTGAAGAGCCTGCTGGCATATGTCTTGGGCAACGCGTTAGGCATCAAAAATTTGGAGAGGGTATTGTTCTCAACTCTGAAGGTAGTGGGTCTAATGTTCGAGTCCAGGTGAATTTTGAGCAAACAGGAATGAAATGGTTAGTTATCGCGTATGCGAATCTCGAACTGATGTAATGAACTACGTGTTAATTCGAAGCAACATTTCATCATGAATATTTTAATTCTGGGTGCTGGGCAGGTGGGCGAAACTGCTGCCGACAGTTTGGCAAGTGATGAGGCTCATCAGGTTACCATCGTTGATCAAGATGAAGTGGTTCTGAAAAAACTTCAGGAACGTTTAGATGCCCGCACAGTAGTAGGTCACGCAGCTTACCCAGAGGTTTTAGAACGAGCTGGAGCTAAGGATGCCGATATGATCATTGCTCTTACAGATAGCGATGAAATTAATATGACTGCGTGTCAAATTGCCCATACTCTTTTTAACACTCCTAGGCGGATAGCAAGAATACGTGCAACCGAGTACACCAACCATCAGGCGCTTTTTAAAAACGGTGTTTTTTCGGTTGATTTTATTATAAGTCCAGAGGAATTAGTCACTGAGCATATTGAGGAGCTTATTCATTTTCCTGGCGCGTTACAGGTTCTTGAGTTTGCGGAAGGAAAGATAAGGCTTGTAGCTGCTCGTGCTCATGAAGGTGGAGCACTAATCGGTCATCCACTCAAAGAATTATCTCAGCATATCCCAAATGTAGAATGTCGCGTTGTCGCAATCTATAGGGGTGGTGAAGGAATCATCCCGGAAGGCGATACTGTGGTGGAAGAAGGTGATGAAGTTTTTTTTATTGCGGCTCGGAAAGATATTCGAGCGGTGCTTAGTGAGATGCGTAAGCTTGATGAGCCTGTTAGAAGCGTAGTTATTGCGGGTGGTGGTAACATTGGTGTTCGACTTGCGCAGGCCCTAGAAGACACAAACGATGTCAAACTAATTGAGCGTGACTCGGAGCGGGCTAAAGCCGTTTCAGAAAAACTTAATAAAACCATGGTGCTTAAGGGTGATGCAACTGATGAACCTTTTTTATTAGAGGAAAATATAGATAGCGCTGATGTTTTTGTGTCTGTCACCAATGCGGATGAGGCGAATATTCTTTCAGCGATGCTTGCAAAGCGCCTTGGAGCTCACAAAGTAATGGCTTTGATCAATAAGCCAGCTTATACAGAGTTAGTTTCAGCTGGCACTATTGATGTTGCAATTTCCCCTCCACAGATCACCTTAGGGACTTTGCTTGCTCATGTTCGACGAGGAGATGTGGTTAAGGTTCATTCGCTGAGACAGCGTGCTGCCGAGGCAATAGAAGCTATCGCTCATGGAAATGCGAGTGAATCCCGAGTTATTGGCAAAGCTATAGAAGATATTAGACTTCCTCTTGGAGCGACTATCAGTGCTATCGTTCGTGGTGATGACGTGATGATGGCTCATCATGATACGGTGATAGAGTCAGACGATCATGTCATTCTTTTTATATCAGATCGCAGGCAAATTGATGAGGTCGAGCGTTTATTCGAGGTGGGGTGAATCTCGTATGAATATGGGCATTGTTCCTTTCTAAAAATGACTAGATCCGCTGTTCAACGCGTACTAGGTTTGCTGCTGACTATGTTCAGCAGCGTTATGCTAATACCAGTTTTGGTATCACTGCTTTATTCCGATAATGCTTGGCCAGCTTTTGTTGGATCTTTCTTGATTATCTGTGGAGCAGGCTTATCTCTTTGGTGGCCTGTTCGTCGCGAGAAGCGTGAGCTGCGTTTGCGTGACGGATTCTTAGTGGTAGCGCTTTCCTGGATTGTTTTAGGCATGTTTGGAGCATCACCATTTTTGTTGGTTGAGTACCCTCAGATGACTTTCACTGATGCGGTTTTTGAGTCCATATCTGGTTTAACGACAACAGGCGCTACCGTACTTTCCGGTCTCGACTCTTTGCCTAAATCAATATTATTTTACCGGCAGCAGCTTCAATGGTTTGGTGGATTAGGAGTAATTGTTCTTGCGGTAGCAGTGTTACCTATGCTCGGTGTAGGTGGTATGCAGCTATATCGTGCAGAGACGCCAGGGCCCGTTAAGGATACGCGGTTAACACCACGTATTACGGAAACAGCTAAGGCCTTATGGTATGTCTATCTTGGCATCACTATCTTATGTGGAGCTGCTTACTGGGTAGCCGGGATGAGTTTTTTTGATGCAATTTGTCACGCTTTCAGCACAGTAGCCATCGGTGGTTTCTCTACTTATGACGCCAGTATTGGACATTTCAATAGTACGTTAATCGAGATGATTGCCGTTATATTCATGTTTATAGCAGGCGCAAATTTCTCGCTCCATTTTCTTTCGTGGCGACATCGATCACTGGGACATTATTTGTTGGATGCAGAGTTTCGCGCTTACTTGAAGGTTATTGGTTTTCTTAGTATTTCTGTGCTCCTTTATCTTTACTTGACCGGGCACTACTCAACGTTATCAGAGACATTTACAAAAGGGTTATTTCAAGTTGTTTCAATCGGAACAACAACCGGGTTCACTACAACGGATTTTTCTGTGTGGCCAGGGGCGCTGCCTATTATATTAATCCTGTCTAGTTTTATCGGGGGTTGTGCTGGATCGACAGCCGGAGGAATGAAGGTTATACGTTGGTTGCTGATGTATAAACAGGGCCTGGCCGAAGTTCAAAAGTTAGTTCACCCAAGCGCTGAGCTTCCTGTGAAGCTAGGATCAATAAGCGTCAACCATAGTGTGATTAACGCTGTGTGGGGGTTTTTTGCTGTTTACGTGGTTATTTTTGGCGTGCTTTTGATCGTACAGTTGGCAAGCGGCCTTGACCCGGTATCGTCGTTTGCCGCAGTAGCAGCTACTCTTAATAATTTAGGCCCAGGGTTGGGCCAGGTATCTTCAGGTTTTGCCGATGTTGAAAGCGTTGGAAAATGGTCCGCAGTTTGTGGAATGCTCCTAGGTCGATTGGAGATTTTTACACTCCTTGTTTTGATCACGCCCACATTCTGGAAGCTATGAGCATTTCTGCTGTAGAACGCTTTGAGACTATACTGGCCGGTGGCGCCGATAGCCCAAGTTTGAGGTTTGCCCTTGGGACTGAGTACGCGAAGCTGGGACAAATGTTATTGGCAATCGAGCATCTCAGCAGAGCAGTAGTCCAGGATCCAAAATTCTCAGCGGCTTGGAAATTGCTTGGGAAAGCGCAGGTGGAAGCAGGTCTCGCACAAGATGCTATTGATAGTTATCGTAAAGGCATTAGGGTTGCTACTCAGCATGGTGATATGCAGGCTGCGCGTGAAATGAAGGTTTTTTTGAAGCGATTGCAAAAAGTCAGTTAGCTTCCGTGACACTAGGACAGTGCAGTTAAGGAAGACGATGCAGCAAATCAAAAAATCGTTAGAGTGGTTCGCGGAGTTGATAGGGTCAGCCGTAGCTTGGCTCACGATTTTTATGGTCGTTGGAACCTTCGTTATAGTCGTGCTTCGCTATGCTTTTGATCTTGGCTGGATTGCCATGCAGGAAAGCATAATCTGGATGCACGCAATGGTCTTCATGCTTGGGGCTGCTTATACCTTGAAGAGGGATGAACATGTCCGAGTTGATATTTTTTACCGCGGCCTTTCAACCCATCGTAGGGCTGTCGTAGATCTAGTAGGCACAATACTTTTTTTATTGCCAATAACGGCTTTTCTTGTGATATCAAGCTGGGACTATGTATCCATTTCTTGGATGATACGAGAGTCTTCCCGAGAAGCGGGGGGGCTACCATATCCGTTCGTCCCAATACTGAAGAGCATTATCCCACTCACTGCTGTCTTGCTTGGCTTGCAGGGCATTGCAAACCTAATTTCTTCTGTTTCTGTGCTAAATGAGAAGAGAACAGCACCCTTAGACCACAGTACTTCACGGGGTGGATCAGTCTAATGGAGTGGGTCTCGCTGTTGATGTTTGTTGTTGCAGTTATCGTGCTTCTAGCGGGATACCCAGTAGCACTTTCTCTCGGAGGCATCGCATTAATCTTTGCCTGGTTGGGGGGATTACTGGGCTCGTTTGACCCGGTGTTTCTTGGGATTATGCCTAATCGCGTATTTGGCATCATGGGTAATGAGACATTAATGGCGGTGCCACTGTTTGTTTTTATGGGTATTACGCTTGAGCGTGCTCAGATTGCTGAGAGTCTTTTGAGTAGTCTTAGTTTGCTATTCGGAAAGTTGCCTGGAGGGTTGGGGATCTCAGTCACCATCGTTGGCATGTTGCTTGCCGCTAGTACTGGCATCGTGGGCGCCACAGTAGTAACGATGGGGTTGCTATCCCTCCCTACAATGTTACGTCGTGGTTACGATCCAGCTGTTGCAACAGGCACCATCTGTGCTTCGGGGACTCTTGGGCAGATAATTCCACCATCTATTGTCCTTGTTTTGCTTGGGGATGTGCTCTCTTCCGCTTATAGCCAGTCTCAGTTAGACCAAGGAATTTTTTCCCCGGATACCATTTCCGTGGGAGACTTATTTTTAGGTGCGCTAATACCAGGATTCATGCTTGTCAGCTTGTATATCACTTATTTGCTTATTCTAGCGTTCTTGAAACCTAACGTTATGCCAGCTCACTCAGAATCTCGGAAGATCAGTCTCATAGAGATAGTGTTTGCACTGGCGCCACCACTGATACTAATTCTTGCGGTACTCGGATCAATCATTGCAGGGTTAGCTACACCTACTGAGGCGGCGGGTGTTGGGGCTGTTGGGGCTCTTTTGTTGGCGTTAGGTAAGAGACAGCTTTCCCTGAAACGACTGAAAGAGGTGATGGAAGGTACGGTTCGTGTTAGTAGCATGGTTTTTTTAATTTTGATTGGAGCGTCAGTTTTCTCCTTGGTTTTTCGTGGTTATGGCGGGGACACCTTAATCCACGAGTTTTTGCTTAGTCTCCCAGGAGGGAATTTTGGCGCCATGTTGACGGTCATGCTGCTTATGTTTTTTCTTGGATTTGTGCTTGATTTCATCGAGATAACTTTTGTTGTAGTGCCTATTGTTGGGCCGATACTGTTGACTATGGGCATTGATCCCGTTTGGCTTGGAGTGATGATTGCTATTAATTTGCAAACATCATTTTTGACGCCGCCATTTGGTTTTGCTTTGTTTTATTTGCGTGGGGTTGCCCCAGAGTCCATAGAAACGACAGATATTTATCGAGGCGTTATGCCATTTATTGTCATACAACTGTTGGCATTAACTGTCCTGGCATTGGTTCCTGAGTTAGCAACATGGTTACCGTCTGTTGTTTACGGACGTTAGTCCGACTTTTTCTTGACTCCTAGCATTGTCCAAGTGAGAAAGCCGTATATTAAAAGTACGACGGTAATCGTTATAAAAGGCAGTGGTGGTAGCCAAATGGGGACATCGGCTAGAGATTCATAGGGGCCAATAAAAAAAGCAGATATGCTCCCTAGGCATAAACCGATAAAAATACCAAGAGCGAGTTTTGGCTGGCTTTTCCAAGCCAAACCCCAAAGAACAAGAAAAACGATGAGAAAGGTTATTGTCCAAAACATAGCGGTTTCCTAGTGCACTGTTTCGGTGTAGTGCTGTGCGACGAAATCCGTTTCACCAAAAAAGTCTAATCGGGTCATCAGCGTAGTATCACCTTCTATAGCCATGAAACCGATAAAAAAAGAAAGCAGAAGAGGCGGCCCAAGTATGGCGCAGATAAATGCCAGACGTTCCCAAATCATATGCATGAAAATTGCAATGATGAGACCTGCCTTAGCCAACATAAATGCAATAATTAATGACCATCTTAAGTAACCTTCGAACCCAACATAATCTACAAGGTAGGAAAATATGCTAAGTACAAATAGTAGTCCCCAAATCCAAAGATAAACGCTTAAGGGGTGTTCTTGGTGTCCTTCGGTTGTCATGCTATTTCCTACCAAAGATAAAAGAATGCGAATATAAAAACCCAAACGAGATCGACAAAGTGCCAGTAAAGGCCAGTAATCTCAACAACTTCATAATTTCCTGAGGCCTCGTAATCTCCTTTGAGCACCTTTAGTGCGACGACTGTCAGATAGATCACACCTATTGATACGTGTACTCCATGAAATCCGGTGATCATGAAAAAGCTTGCGCCAAACTGAGGCGCGCCCATAGGATTTCCCCAAGGGCGAATGCCTTCATCTACAATTAGCTTCGTCCATTCGAATGCCTGCATGCCTATGAACGTTGCGCCAAAGGCCGCAGTAATGAGCATTAACGCAGCGGTTTTAGCGCGGTCCCGTCGGTAACCATAGTTCACTGCAAGAGCCATAGTGCCGCTACTTGTAATAAGAACAAACGTCATTAGGGCAATTAATATTAATGGGATAGGATCGCCACCGAAGCTAAGAGCGAAAACCTCGCTAGGGTTTGGCCAAGGCACGCGTGTGGACATTCGCACGTTCATGTACGAAGTTAAGAAGCAGCCAAAAATGAAAGTATCACTTAAGAGGAAGAACCACATCATGGCTTTCCCCCATGGGATATGGAACGCTTGTTTGTCGGACGACCAGTCCCGTGTAAGCCCTTGTAACCCTTCTGGCAGACTTGCCATTTGAGGTTCAGTCACGTTTGATCCCATACAAATACAATCCTTTACGTTGATAGTAAAAGGCTGAATAAGATCAGCCAGATCAAAAGCAGGTAGTGCCAGTAGAATGAACATAGCTGCACGCTCAGGCGAAGATGCGCAATTTCTTCAATACTGTATATTTCTACGTTTCCCCAGATTTTGAGATTAGCGCGACCTAAAAACCATAGGCCACCTAGCAAATGAAGGCCATGTAAACCGGTAAGCAGGTAGAAAAAAGCGTTCGCAGGGTTAGTAGTAAAAAAATAACCTGAACTAGCAAGCTGTCGCCACGCTATGATTTGGCCAAACAGGAATCCAATCGTTAATAGGCTGCTCGTTGTCAGACTCCACTTTAAGCTATTTAAGTTGGGTTTTTCTGAAACGCTGCGTGCACGCTGAAGAGTGATGCTTCCTAGAATTAACAGTCCGGTGTTTAACCAGAGCAGGGTTGGATCTGGGAGCGGACGCCAGTCTGGAAACTCAGCACGCATGTTATAGACCACAGCGAATAGCCCGAATAAGCTGGTGACAACGGCCAGAAAAACCCAGAGTCCAACCCTGGATGCGGGCAAAGCTATAGGACCTTGTTCCTGTATCAAACCTTTCATTACCCAAGGTTTTGTTTGCAGTCGACTTATTAAATAGCACCAAACCATTAGTGCCCCACCGAGTGCAACGAAAAGCAGAGGAACGTTCACTTAGCCTTCCGTTTCCTGTTCGTTACGTGGAGCAACTCCAGAATTGGCTGGCACGGTTTGTGGAATAAAGTCTTGTGTCGCACCAGGTACGCTGTAGTCGTAAGGCCAACGATGAACCTCGGGTAATTCCGCCCCCCAGTTTCCGTGTTTTGGTGGCGTATCAGGGGTCAGCCATTCTAGTGAAGCCGCTCGCCAAGGATTTGGATCAGCCTTTTTCCCTTTGGCGAGACTCCATATGACATTAATGAAGAAAAGACACTGAGCGGCAGCAACCAGCAATGCAGCAATGGTGATTCCGGCGTTCATTAAATGAGCAGATTCTGGAATGAAATCAGTATCTCCGTAGGCAAAATATCGCCTCGGAAGCCCTAGAATTCCGAGGTAATGCATGGGGAGATAAATGGAATATGTTCCTATCAGCGTGAACCAGAAGTGTAGCTTCCCAAGTCCTGTATGAAACATGCGACCGGTAATTTTTGGGAACCAGTGATAAATTGCCGCGAATAAAACTAAGACTGGCGACACGCCCATCACCATGTGAAAGTGGCCGATGACAAAGTAGGTGTCTGATAAGGGCAGATCAACAGTTACATTGCCCAAAAATAACCCTGTAAGCCCACCGTGAATAAAGGTAAAGATGAAGCCGATAGCAAACAGCATTGGTACTGTGAGATGAAGATCTCCTCGCCACAGCGTCAGGATCCAGTTGTAAACTTTTAACGCTGTTGGTATGGCAATAATAAGTGTCGTTGTAGCAAAGAAAAAGCCAAAATAAGGGTTCATTCCGCTTACATACATGTGATGCGCCCAGACGACAAAACTGAGCGCGCCAATAGCGACAATTGCCCAGACCATCATGCGGTACCCAAAGATATTCTTTCGCGCATGCACGCTCAGTACGTCAGATACCATGCCAAAAGCTGGTAAGGCTACGATATATACCTCGGGGTGACCGAAGAACCAGAACAGATGCTGAAACAAAATCGGGCTTCCGCCGCCATACTCGGTAGTGTTGCCCATAGCGAGCATCTCAGGCATGAAAAAGCTAGTCCCTATTACTCGATCTAGAAACAGCATTATGGCCGCTACAAATAAAGCAGGAAATGCTAGAAGGCCTAGAATTGTAGCGACAAAAATGCCCCAAATTGACAGCGGCATTCGCATCAGCGTCATACCTCGTGCCCGTGCCTGAAGTACGGTCGTGACATAGTTTAGACCGCCCATCGTGAAGGCTACTATAAAGATAGCCAGTGATAGGATCATTAATACAATGCCGCCATCCACGCCTGGTGTCCCAGGGCTGATAGACTGAGGTGGATACAAGGTCCAACCGGCACCTGTAGGCCCACCAGGGACAAAGAAACTAGACATGAGCACAATAACGCTTAATAGGTAAAACCAGAAACTGAGCATGTTTAGATATGGGAATACCATGTCTCGGGCGCCGCACATTAATGGGATGAGATAGTTGCCGAAGCCTCCTAGAAACAGGGCCGTCAGAAGATAAACAACCATGATCATTCCGTGCATGGTCACGTACTGGTAATACTCGTTCGGTTTGACAAGCGAAAAACTATCTGGAAAACCTAGTTGTAACCGAAATAAAAGTGATAAAACAAGCGCAACCAAGCCAACGCTTATGGCAGTAATTGCATACTGTATGGCAATGACCTTATGGTCCTGGCTCCAAATATATTTTGTAAGAAATGTATCTGGATCATGGGAGTGTGTATCGCGATCTGCGAATGCAACATAAGCCATCAGTGACTCCTTCTGGTCGTTGAAACTACACTCAGATGCTGAACGGCAATTATTTTATTCATTATTAAATTAAGGTCGAAGTATCTATAAAGTATTCAGGTAGGCGAGGATATCGTTAACATCTTCTTCTTCCCGTACAGCATTTGCTAGCATCATCATCTGGTCGCCATAGAGATCCATACGGTGAGAGCCACGAACTCCTTCCCTGAAATTTTTCAGTTGAGTGGCAAGATACCAGTCATGTTGTCCGGCTAGAGCAGGCGCATTCATGGTCCAGAGGCCTTGGCCATCCTTCCCATGACAAGCTACGCAATTCGTGTAAAGTTTTGCTCCCCGTTCGATATCCCCTAGTACAGTGGTTGGTGGAGTCTCAACTGTCAGCGTTTCTATATATGCTGCAACATTACGTATCGCAGTTTGGTCTGGCAGTGCGGCCATCATAGGGCGCATCATCATGCCGGCAGTGTCTAGCTCATGTGTGCCACGTACGCCGTCACGGTAGTAGCCTAACTGACGTTCCAGATAACGCTTATTGAGACCTGCAATCCGAGGAGCATTAAGGGCTTGCATTCCCCCACCCTGAGGACCATGACAGGCAGCGCACAGACCGTAACTTGCTTGTCCAAGTGCTGGATCACCCGTCCCTTGAGCCAGAAGTTCTGCATAGGTTGGTTGTTCTTCTAGCCAAGAGTCAAAATCAACAGGCTCATCAACTACTACCCTGCCTCTCATTGCAAAATGAGCCATTCCGCAAAGTTCTTCACAAAGGATTTCGTATTCCCCGACGACAGTAGGCGTAAACCAAGTGTAAGTAACATGTCCGGGCACTAGGTCCATTTTTACTCGAAACTGTGGTACGGCAAAATCGTGAAGCACATCTTTAGAACGAAGCCATGCTCGAGTTGGCTGGTTAACGGGCAGGTGAACAATGGGGCTTGCTACTAGAATATCATCCTGTCCCGCAGGATCCTCTAGGTCCATCCCAAAAGCGTTATCTTCAGTAATGTGTCGAACATCCACATTACCAAATTGTTGATCAACGCCGGGAAAACGATACGTCCAATGCCATTGCTGGCCAACCACTTCGAATTCTGCTGCCTCATCTGGAACTGTGACAAAATCACTCCAGACAGCAAGCCCAGGCGCTAACATTGCTGCGACGCCCAGCGTTGTAATTATGGTGAGCCACCCTTCTAATTTGGCATCCTCAGGATTGTAGTCTGCTTTATGACCTTTTCGGTGCCTATAGCGGATTATGCAGTAGGCCATGAAAAAATTAGCAACAACAAATACAATTCCCGTAATAATGAACGTAATGCTTACAGTAAAGTCGATTAGTCCCCAATTGGAAGCAAGCGGGGTGAAATACCAGGGACTGAAGAAGTGGAATAGAAGGCTGCCCACAACCAACAAGATTAGTGCAACTGCTAGAGCCATACTTATAAATCCTTGTGACGACTATTGTCGAATCGAACCTATGCGATTACTAGACGGTATTAAGAATGCTTAATTGACAACAAGTTTGCCGTTCATGAGCACATTTTATAAAAAATAACATCTTATATGCAACGCCCAGATGGGCGTGCTTTGCCCATTATGCAAAGGGTAAGCTAGATGCTAGGAACGCATATTAACAGAACGCAGGTAATGACTGTTTTTAGTGAATAAGAGGTTCTTTTCGGCGCCCGTATTTGAGTCGGAAATGCTTAATCGATATCTCAAAGAAAAATAGAATAAATATTCTCCACTATTTGTTATATATACAATAAGTGGGAAAAAATTATTTATTTATAATAATAAAAGAGAAAAAGTGGGAAAAACTATAAATAATTTATTCTTCAGATATATTAGTTATTCTTGGCTGCATGTATGGTATGAGGTCAAATTATTCAAAGAAATAATCAATAGAGAAAGCGGGTGATTGGGTTATTACAACGTGTTAGTCACGCTAGTGTAGTGGTGGATGGTGGGAGTGTCGCCACAATCGATCTAGGACTTCTAGTCATGATTGGGATTGAGAAGGGTGACGGCGTTAAGCAAGCTGCCCGTCTTTTAGACAGGATTTTAGCGTATCGCGTGTTTTCAGATGAGGAAGGGCGCATGAACTATAATGTGCAAGAGGCTGGCGGTAGTATGATTTTTGTACCCCAGTTTACTTTGGCAGCAGATACGAGCAAGGGAAATCGGCCTGGGTTCTCACGAGCAGCTTCCCCAGAGATAAGCGGTGTGCTTTTCGCGCATCTGATCAGTTTGGGAAAAATGTCTGTAGTGCCAGTCTTGTTTGGTTGTTTCGGAAAGACTATGCAAGTTAGTCTCTGTAACGAGGGCCCAGTAACTTTTTGGCTTCGAGTGAAACCAAATGGTTATTTAGTCTAAGTCGTAAGCCCGCTTTCGCGTATTATTAGGGCACTAAGTTTTTACTGGAGAGCTGAGATGGGATTTGGTGGGATAAGCCTCTGGCAGTTGTTGATCGTTTTGGTTATTGTTTTACTTATCTTTGGCACTAAGCGGCTGAAGTCCGTGGGCGGTGATTTGGGTGGAGCTCTTAAGAGCTTTCGAAAGGCCATGGATAGCGATGATGAAGGTAGTTCGACAGGCGATGAAACGAAAGATCAGAGCCCGCAACTAGAGGCGGGGGAGGCTGATGCGGAATTTGTTGAGCAAAAAGATAAGAGTAAGAGCAGCAAAACTTAATGTTTGATATCGGCTTCTGGGAAGTAATCCTAATCTTTGGAGTCGGGCTGATGATACTAGGTCCGGAGCGCATGCCGCGTATGGCGGCCCAGATTGGCAGATGGATCGGTCGTGCACGTAGAACCGCTAATGAGCTTCGACGACAGCTTCAGAGAGAACTAGACTTTGAAGAGTTTAAGAAGCGCGCCCCAACGAATCCTCCGAAACCCCCAGAGAGTCAACCTAAGTCCAATGATCTTGCGCCCCGAGTTGTTGAAGAGTCGGAGAGTGTTCCTAGTGATATAACCCAGAATTCAGAGGTGGATAATCTGAAGGATCAGGCAGCGGGTGGTATCGACCAGACTTCAGGGGAAAATACAATACTCTCACCGCATGGCGACACTAACGCGCCCGATGCAAAGGGCCAGGAAGAGCAGACAAAGCATCCATGAGTACGAAGAGTGAGGAAGAACTTGCGGAGGGCAGTCTGGTTTCCCATTTGGTGGAGCTCAGAACACGTTTAATTCGCTCAGCACTATCCATAGTTTTGATTTTTTTATGCTTGATTCCATTTGCTGAGCGAATTTTTACGCTAGTAGCAACTCCTCTGATGGACCGTCTACCTGAAAATGCCACTATGATTGCAACGCAAGTTGCCTCACCTTTTATTATCCCATTTAAGACCTCACTCTTTGTGGCTGTGTTTCTCTCCATGCCAGTAATTCTCCATCAAGTTTGGGGATTTGTAGCACCCGGACTTTATCGTCAAGAAAAAAGATTTGCTTCTCCGATATTTATTTCAAGCGTTGTTCTTTTTTATGCGGGCGTTGCATTTGCGTATTTTGTTGTTTTTCCGTTGATGTTTGGTTTTTTTGCTGCTGTTTCGCCCGAAGGCGTAACGATGATGACGGATATAAGCTCTTATCTGGATTTCATCCTGACTATATTTTTTGCATTTGGTTTAGCATTCGAAGTGCCTATTGCCACAGTAATGCTTGTTTGGAGTGGTCTCGTTTCATTAGAGACGCTTGGAAAAGCTCGGGCATATGTGTTTTTGGGGGCATTCGTTATGGGCATGCTTTTGACACCCCCAGATGCTATTTCCCAGACGCTTCTAGCGGTTCCGGTTTACATTCTTTATGAAGGCGGTCTCCTTTTGGCGAAGGTGCTTGGAAATCAGGGTGACGCTCCTGCTGATGCCGATGACTCGGATGACACAGACGTATGATTCCTCCGACAGATATGAGCAGCAACCACGTTGAAACCCACACAGGCCAAGAAGATCTATTCGGCCACCCTAGGGGCCTTGTAACACTATTTATGACTGAGATGTGGGAGCGTTTCAGCTACTACGGTATGCGGGCCTTGTTAGTCCTTTTTATGATAGCGACGATAGAGGATGGTGGGCTCGAATTCTCTGATCAGAACGCAATGGCTATCTACGGTTTATATACAGCGGCAGTTTTTCTTGGCTCCCTTCCAGGGGGTTGGATTGCGGATCGGTTGATGGGGGCTCAACGTGCTGTGTGGGTTGGCGGAATTATCATTATGGTCGGACATTTTATTTTGGCTATTCCCAGTAATACGATTTTTTTCTTGGGGCTAATAGTCATAGTGTTTGGTACTGGTCTTTTAAAACCTAATATCACAGCGATTGTTGGGGATCTTTATGAGCATGACGATCCACGCCGTGACAGTGGATTTACTATTTTTTATATGGGAATTAATCTTGGCGCTGCGCTAGGGCCATTAGTCTGTGGCTGGTTAGCGCTTCAAAACTGGCACTATGGATTTGTCGCAGCAGGTTTTGGAATGTTATTTGGATTGGTTCAGTTTCGTCTGACACGGCACCATTTAGGGAATGCTGGTCGAGAACCTGATCCGTCAGTAAACCAGACTGACCGCTTCAGACGCTACGCGTGGGCAACTATTGCTGCTTGTATCGTTTTGGTTGCGTACCTTTTTATTGCAGGAGTCATGGACTGGATAAGATACGATGCAATTCAATTGGCGCAAGGAGCGACTTACGTAATTGTTACTGTTGCCGCGGCCTATTTCTTGTACATTTTTGCTTTTAGTGGTCTGACTAAAGAGGAGCGCGGAAAAATAGCATTAATTTTTATACTAATCAGTGCTGCTACCGTTTTTTGGGTCGGATCAGAGCAAGCGGGTTCTTCCCTAAACTTATTTGCTGAACGCTACACGATCAGAGAGTTTAGTGGTTTTGTGATACCAACCAGTTGGTTTCAGTCTGCAAACCCAGTCTTTATTATTCTACTTGCTCCGCTGTACTCAATGTTTTGGGTGGCGCTTGCAAGGCGACATATGGATCCAAGCTCACCATTGAAAATTGCGATAGGGCTGATAATTCTTGGTATCGCTTTTACAGTCATGATTGGGGCAGCAGCACTGGTTGCTGAAGGGCAACAGGTATTGCCATCATGGCTAATATTTACTTACCTATTGA
>Ga0209403_10001246_pt1 | contig 33498 bp, 15 predicted proteins | sample ArcticOcean_MG_C_8_FD_187440 | JGI IMG/M metagenome (GOLD analysis project Ga0209403, IMG submission 187440) | Marine microbial communities from western Arctic Ocean - ArcticOcean_MG_CB11_86 (SPAdes) (version 2) | ecosystem: Environmental > Aquatic > Marine > Oceanic | place: Arctic Ocean...
AAACTCAGGAAATTTATGTTCGAGTGTTCACAAATCAATCAGATGATGTGCTCTACAATCTTTCCGTCAGTAGTGGCCAATGGGTCGATGTCGTTGAAGATGATTTTTACTGGTTATCATTTCCGGATTTGCAATTCGGAGACACACTCCGAGTCCAAGCGATTAGAACTGATTCTCCGAATGATTTGGACATCTTACTATTCAACTCATCCGAATTTCAATCCTATCGAAATGAGGTTGTGAATAATGAATCTTCATCGCCTGATGAATTAATGGCTGTACAGGATTGTTTGGTCTGTTCGTTTAGTTTTACATTAACAAACGAAGTTTCGGGGTTGACCAGTGCAAAACCGTCAAAATTTCACAACACCGATCAAAAGATTTCGTGGGCTCCCTCGCTTTACTTCGTAGCTGATTACACCGATTACAGAAGTAATCCCCCTGCGAATTCAGAAATTGATGTTGCAAGTGTTTTTCTTTCGGTGAGCCTTCTTGAGTCTGCTACAGTCGTGGAAAATTATGACATATTTGTCACCAACGAATTGGGTAATTTGACATCATTTGCTTCAGGAGTAGTATCGGATGGAGAAATTTCGCCACCAGATGGATCTTGGCCAATTGGCCTTACATCGATTACTGAAGAAAAATCGACATCAACATTTTTGCTAAGAGTCACAGATGCATTAACTGGCGCGGTGCACTCAATTTCTCAATTTGAAATCTACAATTACAGACCTGAGGTTTGTTTGACTGTCACCGGGGATTTGAACGGAGCATATGTAGAAGGCTTGCCAATCTACTTCAATTCTGCTTGTTCATTCGACTTAGATAACGATCTATTAACCCACTCATGGAAGATAAACGGAGTCGTAGTAGATACGAGCGAACAAATTAGCGTTATTCCAATTTCAGGACAACTTGATGTGGAATTGGTATTAAGTGACATCTACGGATTGAATGATTCTTTCCAAACCACAATTGATGTCGTGCCATTCCCCAAGTCTCACTACTCGGCGTCTGATGAAGTCGAATATGTCGTCAATTCAGATTACACAATCACATCAAGAAATGTAATCTATGATAATACCACCATTTCACCAGAATGGACAAATTGGGAAATTATTGGAAGTCAGATAGGCATCGGATTATCAATTGAATCAAGAGTCGTTCAATCTTCAGAAACATCACTCTCTTTTAGCCACGATGAGACAAGTGAACAAACTCAGATTACTCTATTAGAATCTCGCTCAATTACTGAAACTGCTCTCAAAGTAAATCTCATTTTAATTATTCGAAATGTGGAAAATGGAACTGAAACCGTTTACGATATGCCTATGCCTACGGCTGACAGGATGTATGACGGCCAATCTTGGATTGTAATCCCTTCATTAACTGGCTTCCTCACTACTGTTTATTTCTGGGATAGATTAGCAGTTGTGGATTCAGGAGTCTGGGTTGATGGCATGTCCGATTACAGTGAATTAGATTTAGAAATGCCAACTCTTGACTTGATTCAATATATCGAATTACTTATTCAAACGATTCCAGGTTCTCAATTACCCCTCCTGTTCCTCGGTTTGGCTGTAGATTACAATCTATTCATCGATATAGATTTGAAATTGGAAATTCAAAATGATGGTGGAATTCAGGTATATCACGAACCTAATGGTCAAAGGCCGGGACAATACTTTTTTCCAACCGCAACAATTTCCCAACAAACTAACCAATCCTATACTCTGTATCCATTCACTTCTCTTGACTCAACAATCGACATCTTTGGGTCGATTGGGCTTAGATTGCGTATTGCCCAGCCAGGATGGCTGACTTTTGGGTTAGGTTATCTCGTAGATGATCCAATGTTTTTAGAGGGGAACTGGGAGACTGAACTAACCAACTCAGATGATGCTCTAGCGACATCACACTCACTTGGTTTTATGTTGAGTGACGCATCAATTGAAGGTATGAAAATTTTCGTACCACCAGTTCAGGAAGAACCTATTGATGACCAAAATTCTGGCTCGGATGATGATCTGATTACAAACGGTAACGATAATACAAATGATGGAGACAATTTAGGAATTAGTGACAGCCCCAGTATCGAAGACCTAAATTCAGAGTTGTTGAATAGTAAGACACTAATTTTTATTGGAATTAGTTCACTAACTATTTTGCTTGTTGCGATCCGATTGGTAATGAAACTAAAAAAGAAAAAACCTGCGGACAAGTTCAAGTGAATTTGGCTCCCGATTATCGTTCTGTGGAATGATTTCTCACAATCAGTTGACACGGTCTTTCGGCGCCTTGCCTTTTCTCAATAGTCCGTCCAACAGCCCCACGCTGAAAGTGATGTGAAGCAAGACAAGCATCAACGGCATCCCGAAAATCAGCGAAATTTGCTTCCGTGTAATCGCTTCAAACAGCCCATGAAGTCCCAACACGACGCCATAGGCAGCGGGCGGAATCTGCCACGCTTGTATCCCCGAAACTTCGACTTCAGACCAGCAAAGCCCGAGAGTGGCGAGGAGACCCAGCCAAGGGAGGAATTCGAGAATTGAGGCGCGGCCTGGGGCCTTGAGGAGGTGTTTTGTCCGCCAAAAACCGTACCGGTGACCGAACTTCAGCCACCCCCCAATCGTTGTGCGTTTCGCCATTCGACAGTGCGACGCGTCCGACCTCCAAAGGGTCCAACCCTCGCCCTCCAACCTCATGTTCAGCTCCGAATCCTGAGTGGTAATGTAACGCTCATCCCACCCGCCGGTAGCATCCAAAGCCGTGCGCCGGTAAAGCGTGAAAGGCGGCACCAGACTCCTCTCTCGGCCGGAAAACTGGGCGAACTGACCTCTGCCAGACGCCATCGGGTTCTGCAGACTCGCCTCGACCCAGCGGCCGACGATTCCAAGCGGTTGGTCGCTCTCTTTGACGAGAGTTCCTACGCCTGCTACCTTTGAGTCGGATTCTCCAAGTGAAGTGGTAAGGGATTCAAAATCTTCCATTCTGGCCTCGATGTGGTCTGCTGGAACCCATACATGACCTATCATCTCAACCACATGAGTTGCGTTTTCTGGAAGTGCGGCCAAACTGATATTGCGCGCTTGCGCCACAAATCGGTCTGGATTCTCAAGAAGTTCGATTCGAGGGCCACCAGTGTTGGCGCTCTGTTCAGCCAATCGAGTGACAATTTCGAGTGTGCCGTCGGTGCTTCCACCGTCTACGACATGGATGAGGTGCTGTTCTGCCGGCCAAGTTTGGGCTATCAAGGAAGTGAGGCAACGCTCGATGTATTCCGCCTCTTGAAAGGTCGGAACCACGGTTACAACAAACGGTTCAGCCATCTGACTCGGCCGCTGCTGCTGACGTGCCGACTGTGAACCTTGTCACGATTGAGGCGGCGAGGATTGATGATGCGTAGGTTAGTGCGAGCCGCCATGAGCGACCCGCGAGCGACGCTGACCGTTGCAGTGCGCCCATCGGATGACCCCGAGCGGGTCGCAGAAGCAGTCAACGCGCTGTTCCCCGATTTACAACCGCCAGAATTGCCGGAATTAGGATTTCCCGGCATGGAAAACAGCCACATCTGGAAGGTGGAGGAGGTTGACCTCAGACCATTCCTTGAACGAATCGAAAAACAACGAATCATGGATACGGCACTCGATGCGATGGCGCTCGGTCTCGCTTCCTCAAACGGTGACACTAACGACGCGACATCCAGCGCTGATTCCACAAAATTCTCACTCTCTCGTCAAGCAGCATTGGCTGGCAAAGTTGCCTTCGTCTTGCCCGGCGAACGCGCCCTAGGAGGCACCATGAAAGTGGAGTTGGAGGGACCGGAATTGGCAGAATGGATAGAGCAGGTCACTTGGCATCCCGGCAGGCGAGAAATCCCCCGCAGCATCTCGGATGAGGTGGCGATGCGAGCCGACGGTGAGGTAACCGAATGGTTCGATGAAGAGACACAAAATTAACATCAATTTTCAGCAGTTTTCCTAGAGATTAGCGACCCCTTTTTCTTGGATTCTCTCAACAAATTCGACATCGGGCGGAAGCCATTCTATACCCATCAATTCGCTCTCTTGAAGCCAGCGGCATTCGTCGTGTGAAGTCATCACCGCAGGTGGCAGTTCACCCTCCGGTTCGCACAGGAAAAATGTCAACTGAACGGTCATCTCGGGCCATGTGTGGGAATACTCCTCACATATTCTCAGGGGTTTGACCCGCCATCCAAACTCCTCAAAGTACTCACGCGCCAACGCCTCCGCCTTGCTCTCTCCAGGCTCAACCTTGCCACCCGGAAACTCCCAATATCCACCCATGTATTCCTCGGGTGAGCGACGAGCGGCAAGTAGTCGATTCTCATCGTTGCGGAGTAACCCTCCAACGACTTCCATCGAGGGCCTTTGGACCACCAGCGCGATGATGCGTCGGACCAGTTCGATTTGGTCGTCGAGGGGGATTGCGCTGGTGGGCGGTAGATGAACGAAGATGACAGGCAGTGCTCGCTGAAATTTATCCTTCAATCGATTGGTCTCAACGCTGTGAAGTGTTCGAAAATAGGTCTCATTGCAAACGAATTCGCCGGCGTCGTCACTTCGACGGATTCTATCGTCGCCGGCACACTCCGCCAATACGAGATTGTGCGGCGAGGTTGTGTGGAGTCGGGCTGGCGCATCCCGATGAATTTGAGCATCCGAAACTTGCCGCCCAGAGTTGTCGGCGATTCTGAAATCTAACCGGTTCACCGCTACCTCCTCTACACGAATCCACTCGGCATTCTCGGCTAGTCCGAGATGAACGACCGCCTCTGGCATCTCCATTTTCTCTATGTCCAGCCCATTTTCGCTTTCCAACCGAGATGCAATAACGCCGGAGCCAACCTCATCTACTGTGAGAATTGTCGACCGTACAACAACAGATGATTCCCTAGTTTCAGCCCGATAAGGCCCGGGCGAGTCTCCTAGTCCAACCACATCGGCAAAACCGTCGAGCGCCTCGGCAACCTGTTGAGATACATTCACCGTATGCTCGCCAAACGGCTCAAACCCTGTCAGCCAAACTTCGCAAGCCATCGAATACCCCCACGAATGCGCTCCGCACCCCAACGCTCAGTCACATCAGTTATCATTGGGTCGGCGCCACCTCTTACCGATGGAAGACTTGGAAGAGCTCTCATTGGAACATTCGCGCGAGCGGTTCGGAGAGTTGCAAGGCGAAGCGAGCGCCGACGCTGGATTGATTCTAGCCGACGGAATGCTCTACGCCATCGGCTTCTTCGCGGTCATTTCAGCTCTAATGGAAATCATGGATGGGCTGAACCCGAACGGTTGGAATTGGGGAGAAGTGAACTCAACCTTGCTCGGCTGTGGCGCCTTGCTTTGGCTCTGCTCTCAATCCCTAAACGACTTCAAGCGCCTCCTCCCCCTTTGGCTCCGCCTCGCCCTCCGTATGACAATCGGCCCAACCGCATGGTCAGACCAGTCAGACCGTGCCCGCCTAAGGCGAGCAATTACACTGATTGTCGCTGGCTCGCTTTGTTTCGTAATCGCTAGAACATTCCAGACAGTGGAGGGTGAAATTATCACCCGCTCGGGAATTCCATTCCACTGGGTTATCTACATTGTAGGAGCCGGCATTCTGGCTCTCGCAGCCCATTGGTTCAGACTCCTCGGCCGAGAGGAAAGTATAGTCATATTCGACTAATTTAGGGACATTCGACCGTCTAACTCAAAGTGAAGCAGTGGTAGGTGAGAGTGTGGCAGAAGAGAGTCCGGAGGGTATCGTCGAGCGTTTGCGAGACAGTTTGGAGGACCGACCGAAGTGGCAGACCCCATTCATGGCAATCATCGTTATCCTCAGTGAAATCACCGGCGGGGTAGGCCCATGGGGCGCCATTCGACCACTGATTGCGACCGCATTAGCAATCGTTCCTTTCCTCTATCTTGGGCAACACTTCAACCGCCAACATTCGAAGGCTTTCGACTGGACTGCGCTGCAAGTCCCACTGCTTTTCTGCCTGCTTTGGCCTCTGCTCTGGCTTTGGTCAATTTTCGACGCCTACCAAACCTCAATGCTGTCTGTTGCCGACCAATATTCCGTCGCTTAAAAGTCGTCAGGAATTTCAAACGGCGAGAACAATTGCCCCGGCGATTTCACTTTCGCAAGTTGAGTCCTTGCAAGCCGCTCCCACTCGCGTAAAAGCAAGACTGCATCGGTGTGATTCATCTCAGTCTCGCTCAAAACAACCCGAATTATAGTATCGAAAATATCCATGCGAGAATCGTCAACCATTGTGAGAACGCGCTCCAAATCCATCTCAACCGTCACCTCCTCCGACTCCACCTCCAATGGCCACGGACTTCCTACGAGTTCTGGGAGTTCCTCCCCCACTTGGGAAGCCACTTGAGAGAGTTGGTCGGTAAGGTGTCTGAGGTACTTTGAGAGGACAAGGCTAACCTCGATGACTGGCAGGTTGTATTGATTGACAAAATTGACCATCTGTTCCTGCAAAAAGAGCATCTTCTCCTTCGGGGGTGCGGTCGGCTCGGGCGGCTGGCCTGAATCGGCGGTCGGCTCGGGCGGCTCGCCTGAGTCAGCGGTTGAATCTCCTACTGGCGTCTCATCCACAGAACCCTTGGCCGGTCTGTCCGTTGGCTCATCCATTGCCCTTTGGCGGTCGAGCAGACGCCTTGATGGTTCTCATTGCGTTGTGAAGTGTTCCGCGGCCGATTCCAGTTCTTTTCCGTTGAGGTAGTTGCTTCCGTCAGTGTCGAACAGGACCGCATGTCGCATGAACGATTCTTTGTCGGTGATTTCGAATTTTGCCATCACCCCTTCGACAACTGAATTTGAGAATTTGTACTTCGCTGCGGGGTGATTCGCTGGCAATCCAGACTCTTCTGCTGAACTTACTTCCATCGGTGGGACTTCCTCCGCTGGTGAGGCTGTAGTGGCTACAGAGGTCGGTTCGGAGGCTGCTCCATCGCCGCCTTGAGCCTGTTCCGCCTTCCAAATGTCGACCTGTTGTTGTGACCACCCTTGGGCGAGCAATTTGTCGTCAGTCCAGTATTCATCTTGAGTTGGAGTAGGGCCTGCTGCGGTGGCTTCTGTTTGGTCAGCCGGTGGCGCTTCGCTGGCGGCCTCGCCTGCCGGGATGTATCCGGCGGGTGGTGGAGGTGGTGCGCTTGGGTCGAACTCCCCTGGCGGTGGAAGGTCAGCATCGGCATCATATCCGGGCGGAGGTGGTGGCTCACTGTTAGGATTGAATCCGGGTGGTGGAGGTGCTTGTGCCATATCTGTGGCGACTTCCATCGTTTGGTCAATCGTTGGCCCACCACCATCTTCGTCCTTCGCTGATATCTGTCGATTTACAACGATGAGAACGACGATTACAATCAGCGCAACCATTAGCGCAAGATAGAGCATTACAGTTCCTGTCTGCTCAGTAAATTGTTCTGAAATCGCCGCACCATCACGCGCTATCGGCGGCTGCAGAATCAGCGGGTCGAGTGACATCCTGTCAAGAATCACATGACCGTCGAGAACGACCAGACGGTATCTCTCGACGGTCTCCTCATCGACTGCATTGGTGACTAGCGGAATAGAGGCGACAAAGTCGCCCGTTGGCCGCAACAGTGCGTCGGTCGAGCCGTTGTGCACATCCACCCAATCGCCATCTTTGGTCTTCTGTTGCAGCGCGAAGGTCAGCGTTCCTTCCTCATCATTGGTGTTGGTTCCAGCGATTTCAAGAGTGACTAAAGAGCCGGATTCAGGGGTCGCATCGGACCACCGAACATCCGTGTCAAGGAGGTTTACCACGGGGCCTATTCTGATGATTCTCCAAGAGGCGAGGGGGGTCGCTTCGGTGTTGTTGTCTGAGACATACGGATTTCCAGCCGCATCAGCGCCGGTGACCCAAATATCGACATTATACCCGGGCAAAAGTTGCGTCACGCCTTGGTCGGTCAGGTCGACTACGCCGGTCCAGTGGCCATACCCGTACTGCTCCAACAGCGTCCCAAGTTCTTGCGAACCGCGGGCTACCTCACTCTCTCCGGCCTTCACTTTGTAGTGCAGAACTGCTGGTTTTGAGGCGAGGAATCCATGGTCATCGCTTGTATTGAGGAAAACGGTGACCGCTGAAGCGTCGGTGATTTTGAGGTCACCTTCGGGCAGAACACTGTTGATTTCTGGTGAATTTCCATCGACTACGAGTAGGATTCTTGGCTGGTCTGGAGTTTCATCGCTTGCTAGCCCGGGTAGATTTTCCAGCCAAGCGAGCATATCGAGATGACCGCTTCTGACATTTGGAACTAAGATGTCAACATTGAACTCACCATTGTCGCGTGGTACTGCGCTCCATTCAGTTTCGAAATTGCCGACGACGATGTCGAATGCGCCTTCTGGCGCTGGAGTCTGGTCTTCGGCGAATAGAATCCTGCCATTGACGCGGACAACTTGTCCCGCTGCAATCGTTTGCTGTTCATCGCCTCCAGTGTACAGGTTACGGCCTGTTGCGAGGTCAATCGCTGTGAAGTGACCAGGAGCCATATCGAAGCGGAGGTCATTATCCAGACTCCACCTGTCATTTCCGAGCCCACCTCGCTCGCTGAAACAAGGTATGCCGACGTCATCATTACAAGGCCAATCCGCAACTTCGATGACCGGAATGAAAGTATCTTCACCGTCAGTATCCCATATCTCTGGGAAGTGCCAAGTCAACTGGAATTTGATGTTCAAGTCGAGCACGGTGTCGTTGCCTTCTAGCAACTCCATGCTCGAGTAAAGGTTGGATACTGCCAATCCAACGCTTCCAGACTCCAATTGCATCGAGAGGTTACCATCAGCCAACTTCGTGAAGTTCGCCCAGATTGCAGTATCATTCTGCTCGATGTTGCCGCCAAGAGCCAACTTCACGGTCGAGATATCGTTCCAACCATTTTTGTCGACGAGTCGCAGCCGTGCGATGTACTGCGTTCCCGGATGAAGGGGAGACTCGTCGTCATGGCCGATTATCGTCGAATTGTCAGTGGCCAGTTCGGGCTGGAATTCCTCACGAATTCGGTAGGTTGAGAGGTCAGCATCCCAGTCGGGTGGGGTAAGGGAGGGGTTGTCCACTCCACAGGGTTTCATATCCTCACTGCAAATTGGGCCGCCACCATTTCCGAGCACATTTCCTTGGGCGTCCGTACCGGTTAGGTAGAACGAAACTCTCTCGCCATGATTGTTCATTGAGTCAATTACAAGACTCTCGAAAATATTCAGGCCGCCTGGTTGTGTCTCCGGCGTTGACATCACCATCGGAACATACTCGTTCTCATCTGGCATGTTGTCGTAATTGATGTCATCTTGACCTTCTCTCCAATAGTGTAGAGTGAGTTGAGTCGGTGGGTCTACTGAATCTTGTACAACGATGCGGATAGGCTGGTATGGGTTGCCCTTGTGAACTTCGGAACCATCGAGTGGAGTTGCACCGATTACCAGCGGACTGTTTCCATCGAGTACGATTCTGACTGAGTTGTATGAGGGGTTGACGTAAGCCGAGCCATTTGGAAGGTTCACCGCCTTGACCCTGAACAACATCCCCCCTTGGGAAGACTCAATCATCGTGGTTATCGTCATCGAGTAGGCGCCGTGGCTTGGATTTGATTCTAGGTGCATCTGCTTTTCTTGCTCCAACGGATCGCCATCCTGAGTAAGATTCTGCCCGGTTAACTCAAGACTGAACTTTCCTGCCTGTGGCGAGTAACTTGTGCCTTCGAATGCGAGTGCGCCTGAGAAAATTAGCTGTTGACCGCCTCGCACCCAATCATTGGTTGCTAGGACTCTGCCCGATTCATCGATGACAACCAAATTCGTCAATTGAATATCATTTTCTACCCGCATATTCAACCCTTCAGTTTCCCAGCGAGTGACTGCTCTTCCAACATCATCATCGACTGTGATGAGCGCTTCGACATCCCCTTCGTCGTCCCACGACCAGTTGGAACCGATCGGCATCAAAATTGAGACGATGCCATCTGAGGTCTCTGATGATGTGCAATTCCCAACATCGAAATTGATGAGGCGGTCATCATCTGAAAGAACTGAGCAGGAGTTGCCGCTCTGCCACTGGATAATCGGATTTGAACTGCCAGATGCTTGCAGTTCGACTTGGACTTGAGTAATTCTGTCTGCTTCATCACCTATTGCAACACGAGTCATAAAAACCCGCGTGGCCCCATCGGGCACCAACATCCCGCCTTCCAATTCGGCGTCGAGTACGCGGGTTTTCAACCGGTAAGTGACATCGAGGTCGGTGACTTTGATTCTGCCCGGTGAACCTGCAACAAGTGTTAGCGTTACATTGCTCACACCAACTCCATTGTCGAGTATATGGTCGTTGAAAGCGGTCACCAAGTCTGGACCTGTGATATCCACCGGTTGATTCAGCAATCCGCTGAGAACCACTTCGTAAACGCCATCATTACCGATATCTAAGCGTACCGCGGCCGGGTACCCCTCCTCATAATCTAATGAGAATGTGTTGAGATGGGGTGTCACCGAATCATCTGTGGTTGACATCGTAACGCGATACTTGAGAAGATTTCCTTGGCTGGAAAATTCTACCATTTGCCCGTTGGTTGCGCTCTGCCAATCGGTCCCGTTGTTGTTGCTTACATCAACAGACATGCTCGTACTCGCTGGTACATTCGCGGTCCACTGGGGTTGCATACGGCCAACTTGTGTGCCGGTTGAGATGGGTGCGGAAGTCCAACTGCCTGAAGTTTGGTAGGCGGTCGCGTACTCCATCGAAACCCACCACGAAACGGCGGAAGAACCGACAAGTTGCAATTTCCAGCGAAGTTGTTGTCCAGGGTTCGAAAAGTGAACAGTTTCGTTGTTTGTCACCGCCACCCAATGGGTGCCATTGTCGGCGCTGACCCAATAGTCGACTCGGTCGCCCGCAGAGGTGACCGACCAAGATGTCTCGACATTTGCCACGAGCACATCTTCTGATAGGTCCATCGTTTCAGAAATCCAAGTCGATGTCCCGGGTTGTGATGAGATGGTGTAAGCCCAACCGGTTCCATATTCACGGTAGTATCGCGATGACCATTGGTAGTGGTCGAGGGTGATGACCCGCTCCCCATCGTAGTACATCCCAAAGCCATTCGCTGGAATGCTGACTTCACCTGTCTGTTTTGCTAAGGTGGTGGAAGTACCGCTGATTGCGTACGCCTCAAGTCGGTCTTGCGCCCAACTGTTCTTACTTCGGAAGAAGAACATGTTGTTGTGGGCGACCATTCCGTTCTGTTCGCTGTAACTTGAGAAGTAAGAGTACTGGCTATTACTATCCCGCTGAAAGGTGCCATCATCGTTGAAGGTGTATGGGACTACAGTTCGTCGTGCAGTATGCAGCACCCAAATTACATCTCGACTGCGGTCGTAGGATATTCCTGTATAAGGTCCATAGGAACTCGTCGAGATGTCGTACGATTGAATACAAGTCCAAACATCCTCGTATCGGATATCGAATACCATCAGCCTCAATGTGTTGACAGCAGCGCTTGAACGGTCTGTGCCAAGAATTGCATAGAGCCTCTCGTCATCACCGATAGTCCAGTCACGGAAGCCGTAGTAGCCACTCCAGGAAGAAGAACCGACAGGTGGAACATAGCAGTTCGCCTTGTCCAACACCACACTAGAATGGGTGGTTAGGTTGTTTGAGTAGACCTTTTTCACAACTTGGTTGAAGTTCGTGGAATCGAATTTTGAAACATAGGTCCAGCCACGATATTTCAGCGCCGCCGCAGCAGTTTGGGAACCGAATGGGGATGAAATCGTCCTTTGTGAGGTGAACCGAGTTTCAGAAGCGTTAGACATTTTTGGCTGCCTGATGCTGAACGAGCCGTTGTCCAACCACGCGTTTCCAGAACTACTGTTCTCATTCATGCCATGGGTGAAATACTCCTCTTCCGGGCTGTCGAGCGCAAGGGTTACTGAATCCGCTCTGGTTTCTGCTCCCGCACTCTCTCCGGACATCCAGTCCGCTCTCGATTGATGAATCACTTGATTCCAACCGGTTGATGAGGCACCTGACAGAGTCATCTCGACTCCGGTAACCTCTGCACCTCGTGGCATTGAGACCTTCACATTGCGAGCCGGAGTCCCTGATTGGTAGATTGCAATCGCTTCGGTGTCACCATCCGAAAAAGTGTAGATATGACGAGATGCAGCCTGCGCCTCAGCCTCACTTGTGCTGAACTCTAGCAAGGGTGCCAGAGACGAAAGAAGAAACACTAGGAATAGAATTGAGGGAGTTACCTTGCCGATTCGCTGCACTGTCACCACTCCCCTCTTCCGCTGATGTATCCGTGATGCCTTTCAAGACTCCCGTCCGCTGTCAAAGGTGACAACGGCCCTAGGGCCGTTTGTCAATGCCAAATCAAGGGAATAATCGATGGTAAAATCAACGGGAACGCAATGGGAAAATCAACTAGAAATTTTCGCAGTCAAATCAAATATCTGAATCCATTCTTTGAGGGTGGCCGACAGGGAAATTTCCATCTTGGAACCAGCTATCTAAAATTGGCAGTCCAAATAGGTTGGATTCGCCAAAATTCCCCCCCCCAGTTTGGGGAGATTATGGGGCGGGTCCAGCCTAAGCGGAGTTCGTAGTCCGGTCGTCGTATCGAATTGGGGAAGGGCCATTACCTCGAATATTGTCGAGCATGTCATTTTCAATTTCGAACCAATCGTTCAACCAGTCGCCATCTGTGTCCCAGTTCAGCGGGTCGGTGCCGTCAGCAAATTGGTCGCCATCGATATCGAGAATCCACCATCCCCAAACCCTCTCACCAAAACCGACATTCGGGTAGTGATAACGGTCATTGCAGAAGACACAATCCCAAGGGTCTGTCCAATCACCCTTGACTAATTCCACATCGTCAGAGACATTCAAAGTTAGATAGTCGTAATCGTTGTCATCCATCACGAGTGAATAGAGGGTATCGGTTGCATTCGCTCGGAACATTCGCATGTAGTCCCAATTCATTCTGTTGGGTCTGTCGATTGCCAGAAGTGCTGCTTTCAACTCCCACCACTCCAGCGGGACAATCGTAATCGGAGGGCTGGTTCCCGCTATCTGAACAGGTGTTGAGCGAGCGATTGTCGCGCTCGTAATCGATTGATTTGTCAAGCCGAAGAACTCCTGGAAATTGTTGTAGGGCGTGTAAGAACAGCCCGCGTTAGAACACTCCCAATTGCCATCCCGGTCGGGGTCTTGTAATGCATCGGATGGGTCGGTTGGGTCGAAGGAAGCCCATGTGAAGTTCAAGAGTGGGCGCTCAAGTAGCGAACCGTTCGCATGGAGCGGTCGCATCGCAATGCTTCCAAGAATCGAATATTGTTCCCAAACTACCTCGACTTGAACATAGGCGGACCAGTTGTCGTTCGATTCGTTCCAACCCTTATCGTACTCATACCAGTCGGGCAGCATATCCCAATCTGTGTCGTTATCGGTCGGGTTTGTGCCGAACTTGAAGACCTCGCGGCCGTCGGTTAGCGCATAGTCGCGGTAGTAGGCTAGAGTGATGCTTTCGTCGGTTGGATCTGCCACACGAATCCAATTCACTGAGTCTGCATCTGTATCATTCAGGTCTGGGCGAGTGCCGTTGTCGTACTCCATCCAGTTGGTGAACCAAAGTGGACTGTTTCCGGGTGGAATCAGAGGTCCTGCTTGTGTGAAAGAGTGACTCTCCCAACTCCCTTGCAAGGCTGGAGTATCTGCGCTGGTGCGGCCGAACCAACCATCCTCGTCGGGGTCGTAATCGACATCGAGTGGGCTGACCGGATTCAAGGTCCAGCGGTAGGCGTCTACCGGCTGTACAACCGCGTAACTTCCGTAGCAGTACTCCCATCCGTCGGGTATGCCGTCAAGGTCCGAGTCGCTGTGAGATGGGTCAGAAATTCCGAACAAACTGAGATTGAAATTGTCTGCATAAGCGGTGTTGATTCGGTTGAGCCTATCTGCACTCTTGACATCCTTGCTAGCGAACAAAGCGACAAGTTCTGCTCGCGCAGCACCCGCAGTAATGCCCTGTTCATCCATCTTGGCGTCGATGGCATCATCGCCGTAGTCAATAAGGCCAGAACCGGGGGGGAAGGTGTACCTCATCGACTCTTTACCATAGATTCGTGCTTCGTATTCCCGCAGATTTGTGTAGCGCTCATCAGCTTCGAGAATTCCATTCTCATTGCAGTCAAATGAATCACCGTCCGTATCAAAACCGACATCTGAACTCGTTAGTGGATTCATTGACCAACGGTTGGCATCCAAATCCCACTCAGTAAACCAATACTCGTAGCCATCAATCATACCGTCATCGTCGGTGTCGTTGTTGGTTGGGTCGGTAATTCCAATCAAGGTTGAAAGAAGCGGAGGAGCAATTCCGGTCGTTTCCCACTGAGCGTGTTGAACCAAGGCGAGATAGGCTCTGCCCTGCTTACTCGATAGAATATCAGAGAGTCGCTGAGTGAAATTAGCCGGCTCCAATAGGAACGCCTCTTCCCACATCTTGGGAGCATCGGGGGGCGCCGGCCCACCGTTCAGCGGATTCTCGTAAGTGAGATTCAATTCTTGCAAGTCAGTCAATGCATCTTGGTCGCCATCCGCGCCACCATCGCCTGCAACCAACGGATTGAGCGACCAGTTAAGGAAAGAAAGATTCCATTGTGTGAACAGAAGTTCGATTCCATCCAGCATTCCGTCGCCGTCAGAGTCGGGGTTGTTAGGGTCGCAGGTCGGCCCACTCAAGTTGTATTGGTCAGAGGTTAGGAAGGTGCCGAACGAATCGGTTCCGACAGCCTGGTTCCATGCGGTGAGGATGATTGTGTTGCCCAATTTGAAGGGGTGATATTGTGGCGATGTGGCATTGCTGTCAGTCTCAGAAGAGTTTGCGTCAATCGAATTGTATTCCTCCCAATTTGTCATGCCGTCGCCATCCGGGTCGTCGAAGGTGTCGCTCTCGTTTACAGGATTCAGTGTCCACGCCAAATCAAATGCGTCCCATCTCGCAAACCATACTTCCCAACCGTCGGGCATTCCGTCCCCATCCGTATCTCCAGACAGGGGGTTTGAGGAGCCGACATCTGTCAAAATTATTCCAGGCGTGAGTGTGACTACATTCGGTGTGATGCTCTCGCCGAATGGTCGGCTCGCTCCAGATAGCCATGATGAGTCCCACAGCGAGTTGGAGTAGCCTGCTGGAAGCGAAGCACCCTCTACTGTCGTATTGTCGAGAATGATTGCATCCTTGATATGATATTCCATCCAGTTGTTGAATTCCTCGTCGGGCGAAATTTCGCCGTCGTGGTTGACATCGTATCCGTCGCCGTCTGGGTTGGTAAGCGCATCTGAACCGTTTAGAGGATTGATTCCGACATTCGAAAGTAGCCAGTCGCAGGAGTAGCGCGCTTCCCAACCGTCTGGTAGAGAATCGCCGTCAGAGTCGGGATTGTTCGGGTCGATCTTGGTCCAGTTTTGGACCGCTTCAAGCGACTCGCCGTAAGCGGGTAGCCCCGACTCCAAACCAACCTGCAGCGTCAATTCCCATTGATATTCACAGATGTTGGTCAAGCCATCGCTGTCAGCATCCTCATTGGCGTCAGTCGGGTCCATCGGGTCCATCGACCATTCGTTGCCACCATGGAAGGTGCTTCCAATCCAGCGCCGGTTTTCGATTTCCCAGCCATCGGGCATGCCGTCTTGGTCTGAGTCAAAATTAGTAGGGTCAGTTGACCGGTCTGTGGCGCCACTTGCGCCAGTTCCCTGCCATCCGAGCGCGTAGACTTGTCGGGCTGCCTCACCCTGCACATCGTCGCAGATATACTCGCCAATCTCGTAGTAGCAAGTGAAGTTAGTTTGGCTGAAGAACCAGCCCCAATATTCAGCCCCATCTGGGAGGCCGTCACCATCTGTGTCGGTAAGACGTGGGTCAGTACCGTTCCACCCCTCGGGCGTGGAGGCGATGTAGCGGAACTCGTCTAAGTTAGTCCAGTTGTGGTCTATCAGCGAGTCTTCGTATGGATTCAGGTTGATACCGTCGACATCGAGGTCCTCATCCCTGTCGAATGGGTCGGTCGGGTCAAGCCCGTGCGCGTTCTCCCATCCGTCTGGCATTCCGTCAAGGTCTGAGTCGTTGCTGAACGGATTGATTAGCATTCGATTTGAATATCTACCCGGATGAAGTCCGGCAAAGATTGTGTCATTGCCATTAACATCCATCACGACCAATTCGGTCACAAATCCGGGAATTCTGTTGTGTTGGTCGTCGATTCCGAGTCCGCGGGCGTAGTCGCCGTCGAGCACCCAACTTCCCATTCTTGAGCCGATGAGCACTTCAGCCCCCAATGGCAAGATTGCGTGAACATCGTTCGCTCCTTCATCGTCGCCATCGTCGTTCTGCATTCTATCCCTGCTGAATGCAACTGATGGGTCAGCCTCATCGAGTAGAGAGAATTGGTGGACTCCACCTGCTGTCCCTACCCAAATCGTCTGTACGGTGGAGATGGAGCCGTCTGGTTGACGGGGTCCATCGAGAACCAAAGTGCGGACATTTGCTGAGTGAGTCATGTTGGATGGGTCCGCTTGGCGAACATACTGCTCTGCGTCCGTCTCGTTGAAAATCCAGAACACTGCGAAGTCGCCTGTTGCATCCGCTGTGTTGGCAACAAGGAATCCGTTATCAGTTCCGATGTACAACTTCTCTTGACTGCCATCGATGGAAGTGTGAGCAACATCTTGGATTGTTGCATTTTCCATTGCGAGTGCTTCCATAATCGTCTCTGCAATTCGCAGGTCGGATGTTTGCCCCGCACCATTTACGGTAACTGTCCAAGCACTACCATCCTCACCGGCGAGAAGCAGGTCGAGGTTACCGCTGCCTGTCGACAGCTGATGAAGCCCCTTGACAACTCCGATGTTGGCACCACTAATCGTAGAAGCGGCGTCATATTGGCCATCCTCGTCGAGTGCCCAAACTTCAATCCCATCATCGGTGGCGAGAATCAACCAACCCTCACCGCCTTGGTCTGTCCAAAGGAGCAAGTCATTCAATTCGCCACCAGGAGGTAGCGCCAAATTCCAATTCCCACCAGTCTCAGGCTCGAATATGGTCACACCACGCTTGGTGCCCACATAGAGCAGGCCGAGCAGATGGTCCGCCTGAAGAGCCCGTACATCATGGTGAAGAATCTGCGGAGTAGTCCCTTGGTCGTACATCTCAATTTGGCCATCGGTGCTCGAGAGCAGAGTCGATTTCAGACCGGCTCGCACCCAAGTCCCATTATCCATGTAGGTGAAGTATTCTTCCAAATTGGAATACGCTTCACCGAGGTAAATCGTCGCTTTTGAGCCGTCTGGCATAATCATGCCATCCCGGTCCAAGTCCCAACCGTCCATATCGGAATCCAACAGACTGTCAGTTTCGTTGAGAGGGTCCAAACCAAAGAAGACCTCCCAACCGTCAATGATAGAGTCGCCTCGGCTGCTCTTAGCCAACTCTCGGCTCCCAGACCAGTAGTAGAAATCGCTGTCATTGCGGAGTGGGTCAGTACCCAACCAGCCCGGTGTATCGGTGGGGCGGGTCACATTGTCGGAACAGGCGTCGAGGAGGTCTAAGCAGCGTAGCCCATGTATTTCGGTAGTCCAGTTATCGGGGGCGCCGTAGGAGTATTCCTCAGCGTTGGTGTACCATTCGTGAACTTCGACAATTCCGTCGCGGTCGACATCAAAGCCGTCACCACATCCTAAATCGCCACCTATGCAGCGGTCGGAGTCGTTGAATCCGTCGTAACTGTTCAGCGGGTCGAAGTCTCGGCAATCCCAAGCGTTTGATTCGTTCAATTCCCCGGTTTCTCGCTTGCACATCCAAACCTCAAAACCATCGGGAAGTCCATCCCCATCTGTGTCCGAAACTCGTGGGTCGAGGTACTCTCTCAACCCTGACTCGGTCTCTTCGGGGGGTGCCCCGGTGAGGGAAGTTCTGTCGACGAAGCAATGGTCCATGTCATACGGCCAGCAATATTCTTCGAGGGCGTGCAGGCCGTCATTGTCGTAATCTGATTCATTGTCGCTGGCGTTTTCGTAGTTTAATCCTAAGATTTCGTAGACGGTGTCATCCAGCGTGAGGTTGCGGGATTGGCTGTACAACTGTTCGTGGAGGTCGGGAATCCGGTCTTTGTCGGTGTCTGTAATCGGTGGTCCTTCGCCCGTAGTATCGTCGGGGTGGACCGAATCGACCTCGGATGCTGGCCGTGACATCGAGACAAAGGCGAGGCTCCCCAAGATGAGTAGAGTGACTATCAGAACTGATTGTTTGTTTCGCATCGAATCACCGCCCAGCACACGCTGGTATGGCCCAACCCTTTGGGTTGACTTATCATGCTGATGGAGCACAGTTCATACGCGTTTGAAGGGCTGACTCAACACAAATACAGTGGTTCGCTGTTTATTTGGCATCCATGCAACGAAATTTGATGATTTCCCGCCCCCTTGAAAAGCGGTTGAAAGCGCAGGGGGCTAACAGATGGCGCTGTCATTCCAGCGCGCTTCTCAAAACACCTCTGAAACTAAGGGAATCAACCGGTATGAGGGGTCGGATTCAAGGTGTGTACGCGCCCGGAGCGAGTCCCCATGACACTCTCTATCACTCACCTCGGTTCGGGTAGCGGCGGCAACGCCACTTTGCTGTCCACCCCGGAGAGTAAAATTCTCATTGATTGCGGCTTTTCTGGCCGTCAATTGGAGCACCGATTGGGACTTATTGAAATGAAACCAACCGACCTCGATGCGATTTTGGTTAGCCATTTTCACGGTGACCACTCGAAAGGGGCCGTCATCGCTAACAAAAAGTGGGACATTCCTCTAATGATGAACTTCCAAACTTGCGATCGACTCGGGCTTGACCCTGTCAACGAATGCAAACTTTTTGAGTCTCTTGACTTGATTGCGATGGGTCCAGATTTGAGTATTCTGCCGGTGCCAGTCAACCATGGTGAAGCCGACAATGTCGGGTTTATCGCGAGCCATCTTGGCGAGCGCGCTGCCGTGGTCACCGACCTCGGCTCTTGGAGCGATGAATTGGCTCGTCATTTGGAGGGTTGTGTGCACATTTCCATCGAAGCAAATTACGACTCAAAACGACTCTGGGAAGGGCCCTATCCAGACCGCCTGAAACAGCGTATCACAGGGCGCGGCGGTCATCTTTCCAATCGACAGACTGCGGAGTTGTTGTCGCATGTTGTGACGAACAAGACACGCAGTATCGTGCTGTGCCATCTTTCGGCCCAAAACAACGCGCCTCATCTAGCCGAAAGTGAAGTCCTTCTCGAGATTGACGACTTCTTCGAGGGAGACATCTCTATCAGCACCCAAGAGGGGCCGGAATTCTCCCATTATTTGGGGCAGGCTGAGCCCGAAAAAGTTGCGATTTAAACAAATCAATGATATCGATTTTCAAAGAAAATCTTGCTCACGAGCGACAGGACTCACAACGAATGAAAGCAACGCTAACGGCCGCTATGGCGCTCGGTGTTACCACAGGTCATCAATGAGGTCACCAATAGTCTTCTCGTCCTTCTCGACCTTCTCTTCAGTAGGGTCGTAACTCTGCTTTCCGAGCGGTTCCAAGGCACCGACCGGGGAGGTTGGGGGGACAGGGTCCTCGGGCGTTAACTGAAGGTCCTCTATCGGAACTGAGCCACCGATAGGCGGTGCATCCATCGAATGAACCGTCGCAATCTGCATGTCATCACCAACCGCTGCCTCTTTCTTCGACTTGAATCGCTTTTTCTTCTTCGGCTTGGTAGACTTCGCCATTTCGTCACCCCAGCCTGAATCATTTTGCCAAACACCGGGCTCAGTCATTCTTCGGTCTCTTGTCCGACTGCGCCAAGTCGTGAACACGAGCAACACGATTGCCGCCCAAAGTCCGAACATCAACACCATCAAACCGTTTTCAGAAGCGAATTGAATCAATTCTTGAGTTGTTCCTTCAGCACCACTACCGCCGACCAGTAGTAATTCTCTCTCCATCATGTTGTTCGACTCATCCGCTTCGATTACCTCGTTCTCGGCGTCGACTGCAACTACTACCGGCGAGACGCCGCCAGCGAATCTCACAGCAATCACATGAGTTGTAGCAACGCCATCAACCGCCGGCCCGATGTAAGCAACACGCTGCTCAGCAATCGCATCATTACGGTCACACCCAGCAGTTTCAGCCCGCTCAAGAGTCATTTGACAAACCCTCAAAAGCAAATTTTCAGCAGGGTCATTTCCTGAATTTTGAATCTTAATTTGGAGTTTCACTTCATCGCCATCCAGCTCTTCAGATACCTCCAAAACATAGAGTTCGGGAGCGAAGATGTTGAATCGAATCACCTGTTCATTGTTGTCCTCAGTCAACCATTTGGAGTCCGCATCAATATCACCTCCACTTGATGAATAGCCAGTGAGGGAACGGATTCGAATACCCAAATCATCGGTGTCCCAACCGGGGTGGCTAAAGAGGCTCATTCGGAAGACGACGGGGACAGTCTCTCCGGGGTGTAGAGTCGGTAGGGTGAGGTGACCTTCGGCGTCGGGCGAAATTTCCGTGTACAGCGCCAGTGGGGTGCCGGCGTTCTCAACCACATACCACTTCGTCTGCAAACCTGTCAAACCGTCCAACCTCGGCTCCACCGACAGACCCCCTCCAACGCCAGTTGTGTGGTTCTCCAACCAAGGGGCCTCGGGCCAATTTCCAGCGTTTTCCACTATGAATGCGATATCCGTTGTATCACCAGGGCGAAGGTCGAGTTCTGCTGATTGTCCGTCTGCTAAATGGAGTTGTAAATCGATGCGCGGCAACACTTCGATGCTCTGTTCGATTTCGGTTCGGTAAGAGTCGTCATCGACTACAGAATGGAATTCGATGACAACATTTGTGTCGCCGGCGAGGGCGTAGAGTGGCACTGTGACGAGGATGACCATCTCTACGGCGACGCCTACCGCAAGTCCGTTTGGCTCGTCGGGTGCCATCTCAACTTGCCAGTCAGCGATTTCTTCGCCGGCGAGAACTTCAAAAGTTTGAGGAACATTCCCGGTGTTTTCGACAGTCGCTGAGACTTCGAAAGTTTGTCCCGGCTCAATTCTGATGGGCGAAGCATCCCAAGTCGCGTGAAGCGATTCTTTAGGGTTCACTTCGACTTCCATCGTCACTTGGTCGTAAGCGTGTGAATCCACCCTCAGTTCTACTCGCAGCGTGACCGAGTCCCGCTCACCAGCGAGCGCCTGCTCGGGAGCGCAGATTGTCACTGTGATTTCGCGGCTCATTCCGTCTGTGAAGTAGCGAGCGCTTTCAAACGGTACAGAATTACCACCCGGTAGCCGCGAAAAGTCGACTTCTGCAGTCCAATGGTCCTGTCGCCATATCTCTTCACTGATTGAGGAGGGCCGGTCCACCGGCCCTTCTAAGAAAATGAATTTGATGTCATCATCGCCGTAATGTTTCGATACCTGAACATCGAAATCAGCGCAATCACCCGGCTCAACCTGTTCGAGGGAATCCCATAAATCAAAGACCACATTCCCCACTCGCTTTCGCAACACATCGACTGTGATGATGCGACTAGTCGTCGCACCAGTGGTTTGTTCGGCGTCACTCACTTTCGAGGAGGAGACATAGAGGGTTAGGTTGACCTCTCCTGGGCTTTGGAAGTCCGGAACATCAATGGTGAGCAATTTCGTGATTGAATCTTCGTCAGGAATAACGTTGACTTCGGTAGGGAAGTCTAACTCCCAGCCAAATGGCAGCCCCCAGATTTCTCGACCATATTCAGACTCTGTACTAGGAAACCGCACATCTTCGAAGAGATTACCATAATTTACCAACTCGATTGAAAGAACTCCACTACTTCCCTGTTCGATTTCAATTCTGTCTTGAGTCAGATTCCACCAGAGGAAGTGGTCGACATCGAAGGTGATATCGAGGCGAATTTCATCGATGTGACTGCCATCGTTTGAAGTGATTCCGAGGGTTGGTAGGTGTCGTTCCTGCTCGGTGGCATCTCGTTTGGTCGGGGCGACAATAGTCAGCGAGATTGCCATTGTATCACCAGAATCAATTTGGAAATTGGCATCGATTGGAGAGAGTAGAGTTGCACCTGTTCCGGTGCCTGCGATTGCTGTGACATCCCAATCGGATGACATCGTCGAAGCCCAAGTCAAGTGTGCATCCATTACCGCACCTCCGACAGAGCCGAGATGCTCGATTGTGTAGTTGAGAGTTATCTGCTCACCTGGCTCAAGTGTGCGAGCGAGGTTGGGTACCTCGGGGTCGAGTTGCAGTAGACTTCGTTGGATTCTCAAAAAGCAAAGATGCGCCCCTGTGATTGTGCTCGTAGTCCCACAAGGGTCCATATCAACCCAAGCGACGGCAGCAGTTCTTCGTCTGTCACTAGTGACTCCAAGTGCTGGTGGATTGTCGTCGTAGACATCTGGGTCGATGAGAACTGACCTTCCACCTGAACCCATTTTGTTGCTGTCCCACGGAGAGACATCGTAAGTTGCTGTGCGGCAGCCAAACGCTGAGTCACCATCGCTGCATCCGGTCCACCAAGGAGTCGGCGCACCTTGGAGTTGGGCCTGTTTCGCATCCATCGAGCGTGTGTATGAGATGTTCACTCCTGACTGTGCATCGTGTTCAACCCAAGCGAGGTGCATCTTGTCGTCGGCATCAATTGCGAACGCAGGCTGAGCGCTGTGCGCACTCGCATCTCGCGAGCCGACAGCGCCAGTCCCATCAAACACTGAAAGGCGCTCAACACCGGTATCTGCTCCTGAAATTGAGGAGATATCGATTCCAGCCGCCTGCCCATCGAAATCCCACGCATTGAGATTTACTCGCCGCCAGTAGACCTCCTGCGAATCCGAGCGGCTCATCCCCGCCACACTGCGACTGTCAGTCCAAATAAATTCGAAATATCCATTCGACGCAATTTCGACCTGCGGTCGAGTAGAAGAGGCGTAGTCGTCGGTAATTCGAGTGTCATTCACCACCACAAAGTGGTCGCCAATCGCGCCACCCCAACCGATATTCTCCACATATGCCCCCCCAACCTCGGAGTGGCCGGGTGTCCCCCTAGTGTGGCCCGGGTCATTGAGAAGGGCGTAAGGGTCGAGCACGGTAGTCCATATTTCGGGTGTGCCTGAGTTGACGACATTGAGTAAGTAAGAGAACAGGGCTGAGAGGTCGTTTCCACTCGACGGCCACGCAGTTACTCCGCCGCCGTTGTTGGTAGTCCGAGCGTTGAATCCCGAGCAAGGACGAGTGGCGCCGCCTACCGAAGCGGATGGGCACTTGCTCAAATCATAGGCGTGGTCCCACAAGTTGTTTGAAGCGGCTGAACTTATTTCACCAAGAATAGGTACTGCAACAATCCCCCCTCTAACACAAGCGTCGTGCGCCTCGTTGATTGATTGGACATCATCAGACTGCTGTGCCGGGTCGCCTGCTTTTGGCCCCTCATCGCTAATTGGAATCACGAATTTTGTTGCATCCGGGTTCCAGCGATGGTCAGATTGAGTTGGTGGGTTGGCGGCGTTACCGACATTTCCATTTGCATCCACCCATGAGAGGCATGCCCAATTCGTTCCCGGCCCCCAATCCTCGTATTGATTCCAGTTTTGAGGGGCATTGTTGTAGATGGTCTGTTGCATCTTTCTGATGCCACCAGAATCATCCTGTGGGGTGAGCATCACAGTCCTAGAATTTTGATTCGTGTTGTGGCCGTTGCAATTTCCTTGATTCGACTCGGGCCGGACATAGTTTCCGAGTCCGTAAATCGTTTCGAGTAGAACAATGCCCGCTTGGTCTGCAATCGACTTGAGACCAGGTGAGGTCCAACCCTGCCTATCGGTACCTCCGTACATGATGGTGCAGATATCCTTCCATTCATTTTGCATACCTCCAGAACTATCGATTATTGTGTTCAGTTCGACCATGCTGCCACGGCTATCCTGCCAAGTCACGACAACCTCGTCATTCCCGGTAATGGTGAGTTCTGGGTGAGTAGATTTGCTGACATCCGTCGTCAACATCGTATTGCCAATTGGGCTGTCCGGAACTTGGGTAGTCCAATTCGCCTCCATCATAGCATAATGAATTCCCGGCAACCAGAAACGGTTGTTGAGCGGGTCATTATTGCCCTCCCAAACCACATGGGCCGCACCTTGCGAATCTGCGACTATCGCTGGATTGTCGATCACAAAGCCTTGCTGATTATCGCATACCACAGAACCATACGAATAGTTGGAAGGGCTAAACCAACCATCGGTTGTATCGGGATCGGAGAATGGGTCAGCCGCAACATACCTCAGACACTGGCCACTTGTTTGCTCTTGAATGAAGAGATAATGCAGGTTATCTGAGGCATCAATATCAATCGCCAAAGAATGCTTTGGGTTGGACGCACCGAAAATTTGCGTTGCCGGACCGTTGACAACCGCCCCATCGGAATCGATTTGGGCGTACATCAATTTTGAATTATTCTCGACCCACATTACATGGAAATTGCCTTGGGAATCGCCCACAAGAACTGGGTCGAAGATGGTGCCGCTGCCGAGCATCAAGACATCGAGCGGCGCTGCTGTTCCACCGTACGGTCCACCGGCCTGAACTGGTGTTGCAGTCAACATTGGAGTCAGTGGCATCAACACCATGAGAAGTGCGAGAAAGATGGTTCGATGTGGTCGATTCGCCATGATAATCACCTGTGAGCCTTTAGGCTCACGCAACTGAGAAGTAATTGAAGCAAACGCTCCTGTGATACAACGGCCGCGGCTCGGCGGCCGTTAACAATAATCCCGAAGGAAATCTCATTCAAGCGGATGTCTCAGCACAAGATTCCTTGCAGCCCAAACCTCATCGACGCGACTGACGAGAGTCGTGTGTGGTGCGCTGGTGACCAACTCGGGAGGCTCGGCGAGGATGGTGAGGAAGTCGTCGGCGAACTTGTCGAGGACCTCTTTTGATTCGGTTTCCGTCGGCTCAAACATCAGGCATTCCGGCACGATTTGAGGGAAATAAAGCGTCGGTGACATGTAGCCGTAATCGAGCAGCCTTTTCGCCACATCTTTTCCACTAACTCCCGTCGCTTCTTTGACCGGGCTGAGGCTCAATGTGAACTCGTGTTTTACCACTTCCGCGGGTGCTCCGTCAATAGGCATCGCAGGGATTTTTTCTGCTTGTTCCGGACTCGGATTCATTATCCGATATCGAAGATAATTCGCATTCAAAACTGCGTGCTCGCTCATCTTTTCCAACTCCCGTCCATAGCGCCGATAGAAAGCCCACGAACGCACCACTGCGGCTGAGTTCCCATGCCACTGCTGAACCTTCCCGATACTCTCTTCCGGGTCTTCCCAAGAGTACCGCCAACCCTCCAAACCTTCAGGGTCAAGAGAGCGCACCACAACTGGTTTCGGTAGATATTTCGCGAGGTGAGATTTGACCCCAATCGGTCCTGAGCCAGGGCCGCCGCCACCATGTGGTTGAGAGAAAGTTTTGTGCAGGTTGTAGTGGACTGCATCGAAGCCCATCAAACCGGGTGAAGTCTTTCCGAGAATTGCGTTGAAATTTGCTCCGTCGTAGTACATCTGGCCGCCAACCTCGTGGATAATTTCTGCGGCTTCAGCGATGTCAGGCTCGAACACTCCGAGAGTTGATGGATTTGTAATCATCATTGCAGCGGTGTCGGGTCCGACCACCGCCCGTACTGCGTCGAGGTCGAGGCGCCCATCATCGCCGCTTGGAATCTCTATGATTTGGTAGCCACACATCGCTGCCGAGGCGGGATTAGTTCCATGCGCCGAATCGGGGACGATGACCTTGTCGCGGCCCGCCTCGCCATTGCTTCGATGAAACTCTTGAATACATCGAATCGCAGTGAATTCCCCCTGTGCGCCTGCTACGGGTTGGAGCGTTACTTGGTCCATGCCGGCGCAGTGAGCCAACATCTCTTGCATCTCGAAGAAAATCGCCATCAATCCTTGAAGATGAGATTCGGGGGCGAGCGGATGGACATCGTTCATCCCGGGTAGTTGGACAATTTTCTCATTGATGCGGGGATTGTGCTTCATCGTGCAGGAACCGAGTGGATAGAATCCTGTGTCAATCCCGAAATTCCTCGTCGATAGCCAAGTGTAGTGGCGTACTAGTTCTGGCTCGCTCGCCCTCGGCCAATTAGGGGGCGAGGAGCGGCGTATAGAGTCGGGAATACAGGCGCGAGCCTCTTCATTGGGGAGGAGCGGTGCCGGCTGGGCGTAGCCCGCCTTTTCTGTACCGGCAAAGGCGAACAGGTCACTCATGAGCAATCCTCCACTCCCACTGTCTCAACCAAGCCGAAAGCCCACTTGTGAGGGCCGCAATGTCTGACTCTTTCGTTTGGTCCGTGGCGCTGATGAGAAGCCAATTCGGAGAAGCCCCTTCGCTGATAGAATCCAAAGCGAGCCCCCCAGTGATTCCTCGCTCATCGAGGAAAGTAAGTGCCGAGGCCGCTGTCTGTGGTAGTTTCACAACGAATTCGTTGTAGTGTGCAGCCTTTGGATGGAGCAGCTCGATCCCTTCGATTTCCAGTACAGCTCGCTTAGTCGCTTCACACCCCGCAGCATTTCGGAGCGCCAATTTTTCGATTCCACCCGGCCCAAGCAGGGCCATGTGCATCGCACCCATCAGGGCAATCAGCGTCTCATTTGAACAGATGTTGCTGGTCGCTTTATGGCGGCGAATATGCTGTTCTCGAGTTGAGAGGGTCAGTGTGTACGCCTCGCGCCCAGCCTCGTCGACCGTCTGTCCAACAATGCGGCCCGGCATCTGCCGCAGATAGGGCTTCGTGCAGGCGAATAATCCGTAGATTGGACCTCCGCCGGTTGGCCCGATTCCGAATGGTTGCCCTTCGCCTACTACCAAGTCAGCCCCCCAAGAACCAGGAGGTTCGAGAATTCCGAGGGAGGTGGCATTAACGCCGACGATGAGGGCAGTTTTTTCACCGATTAGGGATTTTAGTTCCAGAAGCCCTTCGTCGATGACACCGAACGGATTTGGTTGTTCGACATAGACCGCACAGCACCCCTCAGCAGCGCCCGCGAGTTCAAGATTCACAGTTCCATCGGGGTTCGTCATCAGCAGCCGTAACTCAATTCCAGAGCCTAAAATGTAATTCTCAATCACCGAAAGACGGTGTTCTGGCAACCATTCCGTGACATAGATGACATTCGGTTGGCTCGCTTTTCTGTTGTGTACTCGGACCGCGCAGGTAATCGCCTCAGCAGCCGCGGTTGACGCGTCGTACATGCTGACATTTGAAATCGGTAATCCTACCAACTCGCTGACCATCGTTTGAAACTCCCACATCGCCTGCAACATCCCTTGACTTACCTCGGGCTGATACGGTGTGTAAGCGGTCAAGAACTCGCCACGAGTCGCGAGCATCGGCACCATTGTTGGGACATAGTTCTGGTAAAGTCCGGCACCGAGAAAATTGGGTCGGCTGTTCATCGCCACATTACTACCGAGCAGCCTTTGAGCGTCTGCCCAAATCTCCTCTTCAGTCTGAGGTGGTGGCAAGTCGAGAGGACCCTCTCGCTGAATCGACTTTGGAATGTCGGCGAAGAGTTCGTCGATTGAAGAGAGTCCCATCGCTTCGAGCATCTCCTGCTCTCGACCCAGATTGGGAAGGTGGTCGACCATCAATAGACCTCGGAACGGCTCGTTGACTTCGATTCATGAAGGTTGACACCTGCTAAGCAGGTGGTCAGAGGGGTGCTCCGAGTCGATATAGAGTCCATCCAGCGCTTTCGACAACCGACCCATCAAGTACCCGCCGACCATCATAAATGAGCCGCAGTACGCTCTTTTCAGCCAATGCAACCCAATCCAAGTTGACCACCGCATCGTGAGCGGTTACCAGAATCGCCATGTCGAATTCACTAACCTCATCGATGTCACCCACCAAAGTTGCCAACTCACTCGGGAAATGACCCTCATCGACATGTGAATCAAACGCTTGGACTGAACATCCGGCCTCGCCCAATGCCCTCGCGAGCGGCTCGGCTGGAGTCTCCCGGGCATCGCCAATTCCCGGCTTGTACGACCATCCAAGAAGGAGGATTCGGGCATCGACAACCGGAACCCCTTGCTTGGAAAGAATCTTGGTAACATCATTGGCAACATTTACCGGCATTGCACTGTTAACCGCTCGAGCGCTGGAAATCAATTCGACTGGAGCACCCATTCGCTTAGCCTTCTCAATGAGATAGTAAGGGTCCACAGGAATACAGTGGCCGCCAACACCCACTCCCGGCCGATATCTGTGGAAATTCCATTTGGTAGCGGCCGCATCGAGAACATCCTCAACATCGAGCCCCAACTCAGGGAAAATCCGCGCCAATTCGTTGACTAACGCGATGTTGAGGTCGCGCTGGACATTCTCTACAACTTTGGCAGCCTCTGCAACCTCAATCGCTCCGACATAGGTCACCCCACCACTAGTCAATTTGGAGTAAAGGTCACGCAAGTCAGCCCCAACTTCAGCGTTTGTCGCACCCACAACCCGCGGCACTTGTCGAACTCCATGCTCTGGGTCACCGGGGACGAACCTTTCCGGGCAATAGGCAAGGTGAACATCCACACCTTCAGAAAATCCACGCTCAACCATCAGCGGCTGCCAAATCTCCTGCGTCACGCCGGGATAAACTGTCGATTCAAGGACAAGAATTGTGCCTTTACCCTTCGGAATGGAGTCAAAAATACTCTCTCCTGCGGCTTGGATATAGGACATATCGGGAGACCGGTCTTGTGTCACTGGTGTTGGAACTGTAACTAGAATCACATCGCAGCCCTCCAACAAATCAACATAATCGACACCAACCCGCCAAGATTCGCTTTCAGCGGCCGGAATCAATTGGTCGTGTTGTGGGTCATCGCCGGGGTTTTTACCGGCTGATAAAGCAGATATCACACGCGTTGACACATCGATTCCACGGACTCGAAAACCGGCCTCAAGAAAGCCGAGAGCAGTTGGTAGCCCAACATATCCCAAACCAACAATTCCGATTGTCAAATCGCCCGATTCGACCCGCGAGGCGAACGACGGGTCCCAACCCATTGTGCCGACCGCCCACCCTGCGTCACTTCAACTATGCTCTTACAAGGCAGCCCACAACTTCAAGAAAACGCTCCTTTTCATCTGCCGAATCACGCGGAAGTTGGACTGTTTCTCCCGCCAAGTCGACTAGCGCCGACGCTAATGCCGAAGAATCCCCCCAAGGAACTGCCCTGCCCAAGAGTTCGGACTCACAGACCTCTCCCATGTGGCAGTTTGAGTTGACAACAGATGGTCGGCCGAATGAGGCGGCGTCAAACATCTTCACCGGCAGCGCACCTTGCTGAATGTTGCCGCGCGCTGGCGGATACATGGCGTACATGACTGAGATTTCCGCCATCAATTCTGCTAGTTTTGTGTCGTCGAATGCTCCGAATACCTCCGCTGAGAGCCACCCCTCGGAAACTGCGGACCTTACCATCGAAGCGACGGCAGGCGCGGCGGTGCCATCGCCCGCGACTATGAGGTGGGGCCGTGCTTCGTCTGAAATTAGTTTGAGGGCGTCGAGTAGCAACTCGAATGACTCGACTTCGCGGACTCGGCCGAGGTAGCCGACTGTGAATCGCTCGGCCGGTGGCAGCGGCTCATTCTTCGCCGGCCGATTCTCAACGACTTCGGATTCGATACCCTGCTCGGCCAACCACGATTGAAAACCACACGAAGAAGTCACCACGGCGTCCACCTTAGAAGCCCGGGCGAGCATCTTCCCCCTGAAGTTGGAGGCGACCATTTTTCTCACCAATGAACGAGGGTTTGGCATCAGCACCCATGTGTGGTGCAGGTCGTGCATATCGAACAGCACCTTCGCACCCGAAGTAGCCAATCCAACCGACAGCGTGTCTGCATCGTGACAGTGCACCAAGTCGACACCGGACGCGGATGGGCTAGCCAGCGCTGAAGCGGATGGGCTAGCCAACGCGGCGACCACCGACTTTCGGAAACGCCGCAAACCTCGAACAGTCGAAATTGTCCCACCATACGGGGTGTATCCGACCCGATGGCGAACCACAGAGACACCATCGATTTCCTCCCGCTCGGCAAGCGCCTCCAACCGGTCGAACGCGTGTACCGTCACTTCGTGGCCAGCCTCCACCAACCAACGCGCCTCGCGCAGCACCCGCGGGTCGGGCGCGCAACCATTGGAAACCACCGCTGCGACCCGCGCCATGAACAGCCGAAGCAAAACCCGTCTATGAACCCACATCGAGGCAGGGTGGCATTTTTGGGGGATTTTTTGAAGGAACGGCCACTCTAGAACAACTTCAACCGACACCTCCACATCGCAGCACGGTGCATTTTTGGCGGCAAATATCCGGCCGAGCGGAACCGTCACAGTCATGAATGGGCGCACTCATCCAATGACGGAGGAACATGAATGCGCGTTGCTATCACCGGGGACGACGGCTTCATCGCTCACTATCTCAAAGAGGCGTTGGGCGACGACGCTGAGATTTTTTCTGATGAAATAATCAATGACGAAATGATGCTGCCTGCAAAGCTTGCCTCCTGTGAGGCTATTATCCACTTGAACGGACATCCACCAGACCTTTCGATGGATAGAGATGACCAGGATGTTCTCCGCATGATGCGAACCAACGCAAAAACTATCTTGAATTCAGTCAAAAATCACCAAGGCATTCACTTGATTTTAATCGGCTCACTGCGAGTACATCCAAGCCCAAAAACTGCAGAATCCTACTACTCTTCGGAGTCGCACCTCTCACCGCGAGATGTTACCGCTGAAGGCCAACTCTGGGTCGAGGAAAGGGCTCTTGAGCACGCCATGGATAGTCACCCGGTCTCCATCCTCAGAACCGCCAATGTTCAGGGTATCCCCCCAGATGGGCAAGAGGGTCATGGAATCGTTCACCGATTCTGTCGGGAGGCTTGTTACGGTTTCTTCAATGTTCCCGGCAATGGCGAGGAAGTGAAAGACATGATCCATGTGACTGACCTCGCTAATGTAGTCGGAGCCGTGCTGGGAAATCCGCCGCCTACAAGGCAGGCGATTGCAGTCGGTTGTGCGCAGGGAGTCAACATGGGTGAGTTGGCGAATTTCATCTCAGAAAAGACTGGCAGTTCGCCAGAATTCACTGGTGACAGCGGGAGCGAAGTTTGGGGAATCGTTGACGGCTGGGAATTGGAGCAGAAAGTAGGATTCCGGCCCGAGTTGAGCATTGCTGAAATCATCGAAGAGGCGCTTGCTCACGCGAGTTGAAACGCCGACCGCCATAGCGGTCGGTAGCGTTGCTTGAAATCGATATGAGCCCTGTCGCTTTTGAGGAAGATTTTCCTTCACGATGTTGTGAGAGCCGATGGCCAAGAGTGAGAGCCACAGGGGCTCTAAGCCTTGATGAACGAACCGTCACCTTGCATAGCCCACTGACTTCCATCGGGTGCATTGTACCAAGTTCCACCAGCCGCATCTGTGACATAACTTCCACTGGGTGGAAGGTCTGCATATGATGCCGCAGTTTGAGGTGGTTGGCCACCTGCTGGTGCACCGATTGGCGCTGCTGTCGCAGGTTCTCCAGCGACATAGCCACCAGCCTGTAGTTGAGCCGAATCAGCTTCGAATGGGTCGAGTCGACCTTGCGAGCCGCCTCGCTTCTTCAGCATGACCAGCATACCAATTATTCCTGCAAGAAGTACTGCAACCACGATGCCGAGAATCATACCATATTCGGCGAGTAATGCACCCGTATCACCTGCTGCGAGGCGCTGCTCGTGCGAGCAGCCATCTGCCTCAATAATGGTGTCAGCATCGCCTGTATCTAGGCAAGAATCATCTGCATTCATGATGCCATCGCCGTCTGTGTCGAGTTGCCACTCAGAACAACCATTTGCATCGACTGGACGGCCTGCTTCGGTATCGTCGCAGGTGTCGTAACCGTTCACGACGCCGTCTGCGTCATCATCTTCTTCTTCCCACGCACAGCCAAACCTTGCCTTGGCATTCGTGACCCACTGGACAGGGGTGTCCGGGCACTGGTCGGCATTGTTTCCGTTGGGGTTGTCCCCCCATGTGTCGCCGTCACGGTCACTGTATTGGGTCGCTTCGTTAGGGAATGCATCGACATCATCTGTCGTTCCGTCGGAATCAGAGTCATCTGTGCACCCATCTCCATTGACATCGTAGCCGTTCACTGCTGCGATTGTTGGACACGAATCATCTCCGTCATAGACTCCATCAGAATCGCTGTCAATCTGTGTGAACATTCCACAACCGTCGGCATTTACATCCTCTCCAGCGGGAGTCTCAGCGCACAGATCTGGGCCGATATTACAAGTTGCACTCGATGAGGCGCCATCACAAACTCCGTCAGCGTCATCGTCGACATCTTCTGTCTCGTCACGACAGCCGTCACCGTCGAAATCAGTGTCGGTCCAACCGACTTCACCTTTCGAACAAGCGTCATCCACATCGTAGACTGGGTCGTTGTCGTCGTTGGCATCCTCGTCCATATCGCGGCATCCGTCACCGTCGTGATCAGTCAAAGCATCGCTCGTCCAACCAGCAACTACGAAGCAACTGTCAGAGGTATCCAAGACTCCGTCACCATCGTCGTCGTCATCTTCGTCCAAATCACGGCAACCATCGCCGTCACGGTCGGTTGTTGAATCTGAAAACCATCCGGTAGCACCCGGATTGCACAGGTCGAGAACAGCGCTCATGGCGTCAACATCGTTTACTCCATCATTGTCATCGTCCCAATCCTCATCTGAGTCACGGCATCCATCGCCGTCATGGTCGAGAGTGATATCGCTAACCCAACCAAGCATGCCCTTTGGGCAACGGTCGAGGACAACGCCTTGACCATCGAGTTCATTGATTCCGTCATTGTCATCGTCTAAATCTTCCACATCATCATGGCAACCGTCAGTGTCGAAGTCGGCAGAGTTGTTGTGGGTATGACCGCCCGAACCATCGGGGAGGCCCCAGTTAGCGTACCCGCGTGGGCAGGTTAAGTCGGAGGTGTCGTCAATGCCGTCGTTATCGTCATCGGCATCCTCTTCGCTGTCATGGCAGCCATCTACATCGTTGTCGTTGACTACATTGCTAGTCCAATTCAACTTGAATAATACGCCAGTACATGGGTCGGAAGTGTCGACCACACCATCCTGGTCGTCATCGTCATCCTCGTCTATATCTCGGCAGCCATCCATGTCAATATCATCAGTCCAAACTGAAGCGTCCCAATTGACCGCTGGACCATCGCAAGCATCATCATCGTTTAGAATTCCATCTTCATCTGCATCAGGGTCACAAACGTTCCCAAGACCATCACTATCCATATCTTCTTGTCCAGCATTTGCAAT
>Ga0209403_10001247_pt1 | contig 33494 bp, 32 predicted proteins | sample ArcticOcean_MG_C_8_FD_187440 | JGI IMG/M metagenome (GOLD analysis project Ga0209403, IMG submission 187440) | Marine microbial communities from western Arctic Ocean - ArcticOcean_MG_CB11_86 (SPAdes) (version 2) | ecosystem: Environmental > Aquatic > Marine > Oceanic | place: Arctic Ocean...
AAAATGGTTGATTCTGCAACACTCTTTCAACCCAAGGAGCCGCTATGACACAAGAAACATCTCACGCCACCAATGCCCGCATTTTAGCGGAAACCCACTTTGAGATCAGTGAATTTCTGAAATTATTTTCTCCGTTGCTGAAACGCCACCTGATCGGGGAGGGTCGTCAGCGTTCCTTCAGTCATCTGGCTCTGTGTGAGATCATGACAATTTTGGTGGCCCATCAAATCATCGGGGCTCCGAATCTCAAACACTTTTATCAGAAATCAATCCGCCTGTTGCACTTACGAGTTGAATCCGCGCTTGAAAAGAGGAACCACTCTGCCATCCTTTCCCGAGTACATCAGCAAAATCTCCAAGTGAAACTGCACGCTTTTGCGGGGTGTGCGCCACAAAACCTTGCACTTTGACTGCCTTCAGGGGCAAGGCGGTTTAGATTAAACTAAATTATATTAGCTACTTGTGAAGATAAAATATGTTTTTCAGCAGACCCTACGGTAGCCTCATGAGGCCTGCCACGCCGCGTAAGTCAGGACAGCTTGCATGTCCGCTTGCAGCGTGAGGTACTCCTGTTGGATGCTCCCACGGATTCTCCGGCGCCGAGGTAGTCCAAAATGATGGAACCATGATGCGAGTACTACGAGTGCAGGGCTTGCCGTGGCAGACTTGCGGATCAATCGTAATGCGGTTTTCCCAATTCATGGGCGTTTGTCCGTGGAAATGGCTTTGAGGATCAGGGGTGGTTGGGCTTGGGTGGATCTGAAAACAGGGCCAACTCATTTGCAATGCGGTGATGTCGGTAGTCTTGGTGCAAGCCCGAATCTGCGGTCAACAATTTGCATCCAAGTTTCCGAGCTATGGAGGTATGGAGGGCATCGGCGGTTCGCAGTCCGGACCGATACTCCAAGCACAAGGCGCCTGCCGTCTCAAAATCTTCCTCCATGACCTCTGCCTTGTTCATCGCTCCAGAGTTCACAACCTCGAACACTTTTTCAACTGAGCGATGCACCGTAGCGAGATCACAGCCTCCCCATCGGATCTTGAATGCTGCCGCACTACAAAACTCTGCCGTTGTCCATTATGGAGTGCAACTTCCATCATATGCTCATCGGGGGTTTGAGGCAAGCTCCACGTATTCGGTGAGTTTGGAGATTCAAGGTTCTTCTGTGGAGGTGTTATTCAACCAGTCAAACCGGAAAACCTCCCGCAGAATTCCGGGTGCGAGCGAAAGCGGGTTGACCGACTTTTCCGGATCATCAAGGGAACCGTAAGCGTGGAAGTCCAAAGCGATCAACCCTGCCTTGTCAGTGCCCGTCAAGATGGTGCCCAGGATCGGAACCCAACTGATCAACCGAGTCAACACATAGGCAGGGGCGATGCTGCCCTTGAGGTCCAATTCACGCTTGGCGGGGTCGATCCATCCTGAAAAGGTGACTCCGGTTGACACTCCAATCGCGCTGCTCTCCGCGAAGGTGTAACGGCCTTCTGCCACCGAAACTTTACTGTAGCCTTCATCGAAGAACACTCCGCCCGCCAAGAGTTGTTCCAGCAATCCGGTCAGGCTGACCAAGGAGAAGATGTCCACCAACAATGGCGCATCTGTTACGGTGAAGTTGCTCAGTCGCACCTCGGATTCGTGCCGAGTGAGGTTGTCATCGTCGAACTCGGTTCTCAGCTTGAGCTTGCCGCCTTTGACGACTTGCGTGTCCGTCAACAAGTACAACACACTGCCAGCGTCAGCGGACTCCATCTCAAGGACATGCGGCGAGTCCGTGTGGGGTTCAAAACTGAAACGTATGTCGCCCTCACTGGATTTTCCGTGCCCCACCACACGAGGCAGCTTGCCGGATTTTTCGACTTCAAGGGTTCCGTCAACCCAGACTGGACGCCCCTCATATTCAATGCCTCCGTGATGCTTCGCCTCCAACTTTCCTGCTGCCGACACGGTTCCCACCGTCTTTCCGGACAAAGCCAGTTTCTCCGTCAGGGCGATGTGTCCGGAAGTCAGTTCAAACGCGACTGCTTCAGCAAACTCTGTTGCTCCAGCATCTTTCAGCAGGGGGGTCAAATCCACCCGCGGTCCCTGCAATTTCACAGCATACCCCTTGCTCGGATGTTTCACAATTTCAAGCAAGTCGAGTTGGGATCCCGGTCCATGCGACTCTGACAACTGGAGCGATTTGAATCCGCCAAGTTGGCCAACTTCCATCCGTCCTCGCCCGCCAAATTCAGCCGTCTCCAACTGCACACTGAGAACGGGGCTGAAGTTGTGCCCGGTCACGAGGGCAACCACCTTCGCCGTTCCGGGGGAGCCGATCTTTTTTGTCCATCTGGCCACGGGCACGACAAATCCTGCGGAATCGAGTCCGACTTGCACCGTCACTAGGCTGCTCTCTTGATCCTGCTGAGTGATCTCAACCTGTCCGGAGGCTTGTCCCTCCAGTTCGATTCCGGTGATGTTGCTCACGAGCCTCGCAACCTCGGCAGTGGTGGGCAGGTTGACGCGGGTGAACGGAGAGGCCCCTTCTGTCTTTGAGAACTCCAAGCCAAGCTCGGCTCCATGCACTTGCCCTGTGCCTGCGATCAACACCGCCTTGGGGTTGGCCGCCACATTCAGGGTTCCGTGTGCAAGGTCCAAGTTGAGCGGCAAACCGAGCAGGCTGACATTGTCGATTCTCGCGTCTGCGGAGAACTGGAAATCTCCATCCGCAAGCTCGTCTTTCAGTGGAAAATCCATGTCCAACTTCAACTGCACCTGCCCTCGGGCTTGGGAAAACGGCAGGTCGCCCTTTTCCAGAACCGCTAGGTCCGGATGCTCCAGCAACGCCAAGGCGGTCGGCAGTGGAGCGATTGCGTTAAACGAAAACTGCGCGAGGGGCAATCCGGATTGGAGCGGTGCAAAACGCAGGGTGCCCGCCCTGATTTCCAACTCGTTGATCACGCCAGAGTGAATCGCAATCTCAACGGCATCCATCCCGATTTCGATGGTCGCGTTGACCCTCTGACTTTCCGGCAGGTTTTCGTAATACCGCACCGACGTGTTTTCAACGTGCAGGACGCTTTTCAAGTGCCGGAGTTGCAGGGCATCGTCATTGGGCGGTGCCCCGGAACTCATTTGCAAAGCCACCGAAGCCGTGCGCACCTGTCCTTTCGACAGACGATTCACCACCCATTCCCGGGTTCCCGTGGCTAAATTGGGCAACCACCAGCCGGAGAGAGCATCCACGGGAAAATTGAAGGCATTGGCTTGAAGCACGAGTTGCACAGGCAGGAAATCACGCGTTCTCAGTTTGGCTTGGGCCTCCAGTCGCGTGGTGTTGTCGAGCTTGATCCGGAAATCTTTGGTTTGCAGGGTGGTGCCGTCCCAGTCGGCGGAGAAGGTCAGCTTCTCGACTTCAAGCGTTTCCGCTCCCCCTTCTGTCAGCACACTGGCCCCGGACAACTCGAACTTGGCTTTGGCGTCCTGAAGCGCAAAGTCCGGCCCCAGCTTGAACTCCACTTGACCATCGGCGTCCGCGACCAATGCGGAAATGCTGGGGTAGACGGTGTGTTGCAGTCCGATCCGGGCATCACTCACAGCAAGAGTTCCCACCACTTCGCCAACTTCCGGAAAGCCAGTAGGGCTTGAGGAGGGGATGAAAGTCACAGTGGCGGTCGCGGTGCCGATATGCTGTTGGTTTTGCGGCCCTCGCGCTGAGATTTGCAGGCTGGGCAACCGGATTTTCAACAGCTTGTTAAGCTCATGCACCAACCCAAGACGTTGTGCCTTCACAACCACTTGACCATGCGGCTGGGGCTGAAATTGCCACTGCCCTGCGATTTGCACAGGAACAAACCCTTGCTCCTGCTGCACCTTGCCAGCGACCGTGACGCTGATTTCACGCACGGTCCGTTTTGCCGATACGTTGACCTGCACCACCCGGATGACACGATCACGGGCTGCATCCAAGATGCGAAAGTCGGCATTGTTGAGGATGATGCGTTTGAGATATTGCAGGTGCGGCGGGATTGCGGCATCTCCAGAGGATTGGGCGGAAACATCGAGCCATCCGGAAAAATCGATGCCGGACACATCAGTTTGACCGAGGGTCCATTGCAGACTGGGCCGTTCCAGTCGAATCAGACTGGGGGCGACTTCTCCCCGGAAGAGTCGGGGCAGGTTGAGGCCAATCGCCATTTCTGGAAGCGTGATTTGACCCTGCGGAGTCGTCACGTCAAGATCGAACATCTGCACCCCAAGCGGACTCTGCCAGCCCTCCCACGATAGCTTCGCTGCCCCCACGTTCACTTTGACCCCCTGCTCCGGTATGGAGAGGGCGTTCGACATCGCCTGCGTAACGGAGTGCATCGTCATGCGACCTTCCGTCAAGCGCCAAAAGAGGACAACGACCAGCACGGCTAGTGTGAGCAACATCCCGGCCAGCACACTCAACAGCCACTTCAGCGAAAAATTGTGAATGCGTTGTACAGGCATCAGCAGTGCTGGCGGTGGAGCAGGGGGTTTGGTGAGACGTTCGCGAAAACTTGTATTTTACTCGATATTCGCTGGATCTGAAAGGCGTGTTTTGTTGCGAAATGCAACAGGGAGCGTCAGCGTCAGGGTTTGTCCGAGTTCAGAGAAGTACCCCTCGGTTCTCACTAGAAACTCAAGCGTCAGGCGGCTTGCGGTCTGGGTTTTGCGAATTTCAAGATGATGCTGGGAGTCGGGCACGGCAAACCCCCGCACTTCCAAGAAAATTAGTATTTTTTTATGAGCCTGCACCGCACCTTGATCTGCGTAATCGAGTTGGAGATGTTTTTGAGCAAGATCGCTTTGGATCACCAAGGATTCTACGGTTTCCGGAATTGTGATTTCGCGGCGGTGCGATTCGTAAAACGGACGTCTCGTGAGAAACAGTGCGATCATCACGGCAATCGCCAGCAACAGCCCCACCCCCACCTGCATTCCAAAGCGTCGGGAGAGCTTGACCGGACGGTTTTCCAGCAGGGGCGGAGGTAAGACAAAGTGGTAAAGCACCACCATCGTGCAGAGCAGCACTGCCAATGAAGAAAAAGTATCGCTCAGAAAATGCCCCCCCTGCACGATCCGAGTTGCACTGAGCAGCACTCCGTACCCCAGCCCAAAGCCCAGCATTGCCAGAGCGAGCTTCCGGAACGGTCGCCAGAACACCACCCCTGTGACAAACACGAAACCCATCGTGCAGTGTCCACAAGGAAAGGACTGTCCACGTCCCGGAATGCCCACGGCAAGGACTGGTTTGTACGGCCACGGCCCGTTGAATTCCAAGATCTGCCGAGGACGTGGCCGCCCGGAGTATTCCTTGAGCAACCCGTTCACGATCACTCCTGCCGCCAGCACAATCGAGAGCCCCATCACCAACCAATACCCGCGCCAGCGGTGCCATTCGGATCGCTTCAGACACGCATACCATGCGACAAAAGCGAAGATGGTGAGCAGCAGTCCGGGGATCGTCCCATAGGTATAAAGCCAAGTCCACGGAAAATCTTTGGCCAGAAACCACTCCTTGCCGTCCCAAAACCACGCCAACACGCGCCGATCGGCATCTTGCGATTCCAACACAAGAATCGTCACGAGCCACACTCCAACAATGCCCAGCAGCCACAGCAAGCCTCGTTTCCGCAACTGCTGCTGCCCCCGTAGGGGAGTGCGCACCAGCTCCGAAGAGTGCCGGACGGCAAGGGGTTGTCGCATTCGGGTCACGCGGGATCGTTGGCCTGCACCACAAAAAATACGGATAGCACGGTTTCGTGAAGTTTCCGGAAACGCGGCCAAGCAAAGCCGAGCAGAGCAATTCCCAATGGGGCCAGCACCAGCAACTCAAATCTCGACTCCAGCCACACGCTCCGGAGCCCAATCACCAATCCCATCAACCCCAACAAGATCAGGAACCCCCAACCCGCCAACTGCAGTTCCCAGTAGGCCGGCACGGAGGGGTAGCCTCCGTGCATCCGGACATACTCCCGCTGCTCTGCCGTGCGCAAAAAACGGTGAAACATCCAGTGCAGCACCATCCAGGTGGGCAGGATCATGCCGAGGCAGTCCGTGAGCCAATGCGACGCTGTCATCACCCGTCCCACCGCCATCGCCATCGCCATCGCCACCGCAACTGCTCCCCACAACCAAGCCCACCGCCGCCGGTGCAAGCTCGGATAGGAGTGCAACACATAGGCGAGCATGAGCAAGGTGACAACCGACGCTGTGTGGCCGCTGGGGAAACTTCCGGAATAGATGCCCTCGGTGACAAAGTGCGGGCCGAAGCTGTGCCACGGGGTGAAGGGCCAATCACTCTGCCACACCTCATAGGGCCGCGCCCGTCCAATCACCCACTTGAGTCCGTGAACCAACCCAAGTGCTCCCGCCAAGGCTGAGAGCACGATGAAGCTCAGGTAGGGCCGTTCATGCTGTAGCCATTGTGGGGCAGATGCACGGCCACTCCAAAGGTAAAGTCCAAGGCTGGCCAGCAGAAAGCAGGTTCCCGGATCGCTCAAACCCGCAGCGTCCCCTTCAAAAAAGGTTCTCCGAGTCCATTCTCCGAATTCCGGATTGGCATGTTCCCAAATCCAGCGGCTGGCCTCAAAGTCAAAAGGAGTGAGCAGCCCCAGCACACCAACCGCGCAGATGGACAACACCGCCAGCCCCCATCCGGGCTTCAAGAGTGGTTCGGGAGAGTTTTCAGACATCATCACACAGCGTCAGAACGCCTTAAGCGGCTTTCGATTTTCCAAGCAGGGGCGCAAGCTGGCCGAGAATGTGACTCCCGATGTTGAGACTGGAGGTGGCTCCAGGAGACGGCGCGTTGCCGACATGGACAATCCTGCCATCCTGTTGAATCAGAAAATCATCCACAGGCTTGCCGTCCGGAGTGACCGCCTGAGCGCGAATCCCGGCGGGAGCGGCTTCTAGGTCATCGGCTTGGATTTCTGGAATGAGCCGCTGAAGCGCCTTGGCGAACGCTGCTTTGCTGAAAGAACGCCACAACTCTTCGGCTCCAGTTTTCCAGTATTTTGCCGCCAGCTTGAGAAAACCCGGATAGCTGAGGGATTCTGCGAGTTCCTGCCAGTTGACGGTGGTGCGCGTGTAGCCCTCCCGTGCAAAGGCCAGCACGGCATTGGGTCCGCACTCCAACCCGCCTTGGATCATGCGTGTGAAATGCACTCCGAGGAAGGGGAAATTCGGATCCGGAACCGGATAGATGAGATTGTTGCAAAGGTGCTGGGCATTGGGCTTGACCTCGTAATACTCTCCCCGGAACGGGATGATCTTATGCTGTGGAGGCATGGTCATCGCCGTCACTTTGTCAGAGTACAATCCCGCGCAGTTGACCAAGTAGTCTCCCTCAAAGGCTCCGGTTGTGGTCTCCACCACGATGCAACTTCCTGTCCGCAACCCCGTCACTTTAGTTCCAAGTCTGAGCGTCCGGTGATCTTCCTGCTGAACGATTTCTGCAAGGCGTCGGCAGACCGCCGTGTAGTCCGTGATTCCTGCTTCCGGAACATGGATCGCCTGAATCCCGTTGACGTGCGGTTCCAACTCCAGCAACCGCTCCCGTGGGATCAACTCGCAGACCACGCCGTTCGCCCGCCCACGCTCAAGAATCCTCTCCAGCGCAGGGAGTTCGGCTGCGGAAGTGGCGACGATCACTTTCCCGCAAATCTCGTAGGGGATGTCGTTTTCGGCGCAGAATTCCTCCATGCGCCGCTTGCCCTCTTGGCAGTTTTTCGCTTTCAGTGACCCCGGTTTGTAATAAACCCCCGTGTGCAGCACTCCGGAATTGTGCCCGGTTTGGTGCTGGGCGACTTCAGTTTCTTTTTCAAGAACCGTCACCGAAAGCCGAGGGTAGGTGCGTGAAAACTGGTAGGCGGTGGCAAGGCCAACGATGCCTCCGCCGATGATGATGATGTCGGATTTTTTCACGGATCAGCGTTTGCGGGCAAGGGTGAGGCCGTCTCCGAGTGGGAGCATACTCAAGTCGATGCGTTCGTCTCGATGCAGGTGTTCATTGAAAGCCCGGAGAGCGGTGGTGTCCTCATCCATGACTTCAGGACGAGCGACACGTCCGCCCCACAGCACGTTGTCCACGAGGAGCAAGCCTCCTGTCCGCAGCAACTTCAGGCAACGTTCGTAGTAAGCGAGGTAGCCCGTTTTGTCGGCATCAATGAAGGCCATGTCGAAACTCCCGGCGTGTCCGGAATCCAGCAGCTCATCCAGTGATTCCAGCGCAGGGCCGAGCTTGAGTTCAATGCGGTCTGCCACTCCGGCTTCGGCCCAGTAGCGTTTGGCGGTGTTGGTGTAGTCCTCGCTGAGATCGCAGGCGACGAGCGTTCCAGAGTCCGGCAGGGCGAGTGCCATCGAGAGTGAACTGTAGCCCGTGAAGGTGCCGATTTCAACGATGCGCGTGGCTCCGGTGATGCGGACGAGCAGGTTCATGAACTGTCCTTGTTCCGGGGAAACTTGCATGCCGCCGAAAGGCAACTTCGCCGTTTCCGTGCGCAAGCGTTTGAGAAGATCGGTGTCGCGCAGGGAATGGCAACGCAGGTAGCTCAAGAGGGGAGCTTCAAGACCAAGGGTGGTGCTGGACATGGGGAATGGTTTGGGTATCGAGGATGCTTTGTTGAGCAACGCGGTGTTGCAGTTCAAGCGCGGCTCACAGGCCAACACTCCCAACAAGGTATCGTACCTGCCTGTTTTGACCAAGCCAATTTCTTAGGGTTCTGGCATGAGCCTTGAAGGAAATCCAAGTGTCAAAAGACCTCAACCCACGACAGGAAACAAGGATGCACAACCCGACCATCATCAAGGCACGAGAAGAAAAAGAGTTGGACGAAATTGGCACATGGATCACCGCGCTGGACGACAGCCCGGCAGATCATGATGAGTATGCCGTTTGGATGCAGCTCGAAAAGGAAATCCGGGAACTGGACGACTTGGAACCCCGCTGAACGTGAGTCTCTCCTTGTCTGCGAGCAGGATTTCGCTTATCCTCAAAGTGAGACCCGCTCGCCACCGTCCTCTGTCGTACTGGTCAATCTGACGCGGGATCCCCGTTTCCTTGCCATCAACTTGTGAAATTTCTCATCATCCTTGTTTTCCTTTACCTGCTTGTGCGGATGCGCCGTCGGTTGGGACCGTTTCTCAGCCAAATGGTGCCGCCAACCTATCTCATGATCGGCGGGCTGATGGCCACCTTCGGTGCTCTGCAAGGCTGGGAAGAGGCCCTGACATTTGAGGTCGTGGTGGTGACCGGCTTGGGCTTGCTCATCGCCGTCTGGGGCATTGACCTCTGGCGGAAAGGCAGTGGTAGATAAAAAGGCGTTGATTGTTTTTCATGGCTCTGGTGTCATTGGCGTCGGTCTGCACAAATTTCTCCCAACGCACTGCTGGATGATCTCATCGCCCCCTTCGATGCCAATGAGATTGATGTCGTTTCAGGACTGGACGCGATGGGTTTTGTGCTGGGAGCCGCAATTGCCACCCGACTCCAGAAGGGTTTTCTCCCCGTGCGCAAGGCCGGGAAGATTCCGGTGGACACGACCGTGGTGACCTTCACAAACTACTTCGGACGCACTCAAGACATGGAACTTCGCAAGCCTGCGTTTCGTCCGCAAACACGGGTACTGCTCGTCGATCAGTGGATTGAGACGGGCGGCACGATGGATGCGTCCATCCGGCTGGTCGAAGGGCAAGACGGCATTGTGGCAGGACTGGTTGCCGTCTGCATCGAGGAAAACGAGAAGACAAACGCCCTGCGGCAAAAGTACAAATGCTCATCGGCAGTCTTGCCCGGCTCGGCACTCCAGCAACAGTGCAACCAGCAAACGCTGGAGAGTTTCGCCGATTTTCGCCCGGAATTGGTGTTTCCCTGAGCAAGCACATTGCAAATGAAGTCCCGGAGGTCCGTCTATTTGAGCTTAAGTTTACGTGAGTTTTGGATAAGCGAAAAGAGCGGCTCCGGTGGGATTCCCCCTAAAAAGGGGGATTGAGGGAGATTTTAAGCTGGGGAGACACTTGGGATTCCCCCTGTCCCCCTTTGCCAAAGAGGGACATTCTTATCCAAAACTCACGTTAAGTTTGTCTGTTGGGGAATTCCCAACGATTCCTGCTGAGCCAGCACCTCGTGAAATGGACTTGGAGGAACTGGACGTGAACGGCACTGCCACACGGGATTGGACATTGGAAGCGGGGATGGTCGTCGCGACCCACCTGCTCTACCCCAGAGGCGAACAGGAGCGCATCTGGTTCGAAGACGTCGCCCTCGTCAAAAACGACGGTGCGGAACCCTTCTTTACTTGGGGGGTGGTCCACTTACAGGAAGCTGAGACGTTTTACCTGCCGGGATTCGCTAAGCTTTGAGCAGTTGCTTGGCGATGCTGGCGAGGTGGACCTCGTCGGCTCCGTCGTAGATGCGGGCGGCGCGTTCCTCGCGGTAGAGGAAGCTGAGGACGGTGTCGTCCGTGACACCGAGGGCACCGTGGACTTGGATGGCGCGATCAACAATGCGCTGGAGGGTTTGCGCGACTTGCACCTTGATGAGGGAAATTTCGAGGCGGGCGGCCTTTGCCCCGTCTTGCATGATGCGCCATGCGGCATGAAGGGTGGCGAGGCGGGCGGCGTTCAGTTCAATTGCAGATACAGCGAGGTGTTGCTGCACCAACTGCTTGTCGGCTAACACCGAATCGGGTCCGAGCGTCCGTGATTTGGCACGGGCTTTCATGAGATCGAGGGCGCGTCCGGAAGCCCCAAGCCAGCGCATGCAGTGGTGGATGCGTCCGGGTCCCAGCCGATGCTGCGCCAGCACGAAGCCTTGTCCTGCGGGGCCAAGCAGTGACGAAACGGGAACCCGCACCTCCTGAAACTCCAGTTCGGCGTGGCTGATCCAGCCGGAACCGGCGTGTCCCATCACCGAAATGTTGCGGACGTGGACGAGCCCGACCGTGTCCTTGGGCACCAAAATCATCGAGGCCCGCTGGTAGGGCGGCGCATCCGGATTGGTGACCGCCATCACAATGCAAAGCCCTGCGCCATCGGCTCCGGTGGCAAACCACTTGCGTCCGGAAATCACATAATCATCGCCGTCCCGCACGGCCTGCGTTTCCAGCATGACCGGATTCGACCCCGCAGTGTGCGGTTCGGTCATGGCAAAACAACTGCGGATTTCCCCGCGCACCATGCGGCCCAGCCACTGCTCCTTTTGCTCCGGCGTGCCGTGCATGTGGAGCAGTTCGATGTTGCCTGCGTCCGGAGCTTGGGTGCCAAAAGCGTAAAGTCCGAGCGGGGTGCGGCCCAGCACTTCCAGCACAAGCGCGTGGCTGAGCAAGTCCCAGCCCTGTCCACCCCACTCCTTGGGATGATTGGGTGCCCACCAGCCATGCTCCCGGACCTCGTTGCGAACGGTTTCCAGATCCGCTTCAACGGCAGCGAATCCGCCCGCAAGCAGCTTCGGTTCCAGCGGCAACACCCGTGCATCAATGAATTCGCGCAATTCGGTCAGCCGCGTTTGCAAGTCTTGGGGGATCGAGAAGTCCATAACAGGCTTATGCGAGGATACCGCCGTCCACAACAAAGGACGCGCCGGTGGTGTAAGAAGAAGCGTCAGACGCGAGGTAGAGGATCATCCCGGACATTTCATCCGGTTGGGCCGCCCGTCGCAACGGGATTTGCGGAACAACCTGCTCCATGAACTGCTCGTTTTGCACCAACGCCGCCGCAAATTTGGTGTCGGTGATTCCGGGTAGCAGCGAGTTGACACGGATGCCGCTGGGTCCAAGCTCCTTGGCGAAGCCCTGCGTCAGCGAGCAAACCGCCGCTTTGGTGATCGAATAGACGACCTGCCCGCCGATGGGACGGATGGCGTTGATCGAGGCGACGTTGATGATCGAGCCGCCTCCGTTCGTCTTCATCAACTGGGCCCCGTGTTGGCTCATGAAGAAATACCCCTTGAGGTTGACATCCACCGTCTTGTCCCAAATCTTCTCGTCCACCTCCAGCACCGAACCGTAGTGCGGGTTAGTGGCCGCGTTATTGACAAGGATGTCGCAGCGTCCGAACTTGGATTGCACTTGCTCGAAAAGCGCGGCGATTTGCGCCAGCTCTCCGTTGTGGCAGGCAATCGGCGTGGCTTCCCCGCCAACGTCCCGGATTTGCTGGGCGGCGTCTTCCAAAGCCTCCAACTTGCGGCTGGTGAGGACAACATGCGCTCCGGCTTGGGCGAGCGTGGTGGCGGCAGCAAGGCCGATGCCTCGGCTGGCGCCAGAGAGCACCGCCACTTTACCGGAAAGGTTAAAACGTTCTGAAACAGACATGCAAGCTCCTGATGCGGGTGAGTGTCTCCATCAGAATGACAAGCCTTCGGGAAGTCTCAATGGTTTTCGCACTCGCAGCTTCGGATTTTGCTTTGCCTCTGGCCCGGAGTCGTTTATGATCCAAAAGGCTCCGGTTTCGCTTAGGATCCGGAAAAACTCCCCCTTTCCTACCGAGGCTTGTGCTGCGTTGGTTTTTGAACTGCCTGCTTTTATTGTTTCGGGATCGCTTTGTGCAGACCGGAACGCTGCTTGGCTTGATCGCTGGGCTTTATGGCGCACAGTATATTTTCTCTCCTCCGGAAGTCGCAGCTCCGGCGCTGGCCTTCATTGGTTGGGGGCTGGGTGCATACTTCGGCTACCATCGCCCCTCCCTGACGCTCCGCAAGCGCAAGCCTAAGCTCAAGGTGCACCAAGGCGGGCGTTGAGCTTCATCGTTCTCATCCGGATGCAACCATGAATGTGCAAGTAGAAGTCGGGGTCAGCCCATCCGGAGTGCTGCTCTCCGTCAAGCAAAACGACGGACGATTGCACCAACTCGTCGCGGTGGAACTGACCAACCATGAGGCATTGGAAATCGCCAATCTCATCAAAAAACGGGTTGCAGAAAATCAGCAGACCGCCAATCCCTCGGAATTGAACTGAGCCATGAGTCAGGATCGACGCTCGGTCTGGGGCTGGGCGCTTTATGACTGGGCGAACTCGGCCTTTGCCACCACCGTGGTCGCAGGTTTCTTCCCAATTTTCTTCAAGCAGTACTGGAGCGCGGGTGCGGACGTGAACACCAGCACCGCCCAACTCGGCTTCGGCAACGCCCTCGCCAGCCTGCTCGTCGCTCTGCTCGCCCCACTCTTGGGGGCAATTGCTGACCAAGCCTCTGTGAAAAAGCGGATGCTGGGCACCTTCGCCTACCTCGGAGTGTTGGGCACCGCCGCGCTCTTTCTTGTGGAGCAAGGCAACTGGCTGCTGGCGATTTTCGTCTATGTGATCGCCTCCATCGGCTTTTCCGGAGCCAACATTTTCTACGACGCGCTGCTGCCCTCGATCGCGGACGAATCCCGCATTGACTACGTTTCCAGCTTCGGCTACGCGCTAGGCTACTTAGGCGGAGGGTTGCTGTTCCTCGTCAATGTACTGATGACGCTGAATCCGGACTGGTTCGGACTCGCCGATGCAGGAGAGGCGGTGCGTTGGTCCTTCGTGACCGTCGCCCTCTGGTGGGGCGGTTTCACGGTGTTCACGCTGGTTTGGGTTCCGGAACCGGACACGGGACGCTCGGTAACTTCAGGGGCCATCTCCGCAGGAATCCGGCAACTTGGCACGACACTACGCAAGCTCAAACAACTGCGAACGGTGATGCTCTTCCTCGTCGCCTACTGGTTCTACATTGACGGCGTGGACACGATCATCCGTATGGCGGTGGATTACGGCATCTCCATCGGCTTCGAGTCCACCGACCTCATCACCGCACTGCTGCTCGTGCAGTTCGTAGGCTTCCCCGCCGCACTGGTTTGGGGCAAACTCGGCCAACATTGGGGTGTCCGTAAATCGATTTTCCTCTGCATTGCGGTGTACATGGCCGTCACCATCTGGGGCACGCAGATGCGCGAGAAGTGGGAGTTCTACGCGCTCGCTGCGGTGATCGGACTGGTGCAGGGCGGCGTTCAGGCGTTGAGCCGTTCTTACTACTCCCGACTGATTCCGCTCAACCAAGCTGCCGAATTCTACGGATTCTACAACATGCTCGGCAAGTTCGCCGCCATCCTCGGCCCAGTGCTGATGGGACTCTCCGGATTGGTTGCTCGCAGCTTGCTCATGCCGGCAGACCCCACCGAGGCGATGCTCACACAAGTGGGGCAGGAGTCGGCCCGCTGGAGCATCGCCTCCATCATTCTGCTCTTCCTCATCGGCGGCTACCTCTTCTGGCGAGTCGATGAAACGCAGGGTCGCAAGGAAATCCGCAACCTCCAAGACGCCTCCTAACCCTCCAGCCTTCCTTGGAGTTGACCACCCCGGCGCTGGTCGGGCTTTCCGCATGTTTCATCTGGTCCGGGTTCGTCCGCTCCGGTTTTGGATTCGGGGGGCTGGTCCTCATGCTTCCACTGGCCCTGCTGTTCGTCGATTCTCCCATCCACATCATCCCGATCACCGCCGTCCATGTTTTCACAACCGGGGTCGTCACTGTCCTTTTACGTTTCAACGTCATCGCGTGGCGGCAGATTTTCCACATCATGGGTGTGATGCTGGTTCCAGTCGTGATCGGGCTGTTGGGCCTGATCTCGCTTCCGGATGCTTGGCTGGTGGGCCTCGTGCAGGTCATTGTTGGATTCTACGCAATCAACTACATCCGGCCTTTCAAAACGCTTGTAGGCGGACGACTGGCAGATTACGCAACCATCGCCTTCGGAGGCTACCTTTCCGGATTGGCGCTGCTAGGCTCGCCCCTGATTGTACCGGTCGCTGGACGTTGGATCGCACGGGAGCGACTGCGGGACAGTCTGCTCGCGCTTTGGGTCTTGCTGGCCCCGTTCAAGATTGTGATGCTGTTTGCCAACGGAGTGGATTTCCATTGGGATTGGCAACTCTGGCTGTTTCCGATCCACCTCGTCGGCTACGGCTGCGGGCTGCTTTTTCATGCAAAACTGCTCCAGCACCGTAGCGAGGTCTTTTACCGCATCATTGGCTGGATGCTGCTTGCCGTGGTCACGGTTGGGCTTTGGCAGAACTACCTGTGAACCCTCCAAAATCAACTTGAGCACTGCATTTATTTGCGAAACGATGATTGTTCATCAACAATTTCTGGTTCAAGATTAGCCCTATGCACCCTAATCCGATCACACCGACATTCGACGCTTGATTCGATGAGTGACTCAAGACCACCTTGTCCTCTGCGACTGCAAGGGCACCACCTCTTGATGTGAAAGCCAGCATGGACTCTAGCTGAAAACAGCTTGTAGTACCAATCCAGCAAACCTATGTTTCACGATTGACAAACATGATTGCCAGAGAGCAACCCAATGAAAAGTTTATGGAATGAAACAGACGCCCAAGCCTGCGCGGGCGATCTGATGCAGTTGCGGGTCTACAGCTCCCGGCTGTTGGGCGCAAATTCGGACCTCGTGCTGCACGGCGGAGGCAATACTTCGGTCAAACTCACCGCCAATAATTTTTTCGGGGAGCCAGAAAAGTTGCTTTTTGTGAAGGGCAGCGGCTGGGATTTGGCCACCATCGAAACCCCCGGATTCGCCCCCGTTAAGCTGGACGTGCTAAAACGACTGGCCGCTTTGGAAACCCTCAGTGACACCGAGATGGTGCGTCAGCAACGCGCCGCCATGACCGATCCGGGGGCGCCGAATCCCTCGGTCGAGGCGATTCTGCACGCGATCATCCCGTTCCACTTCGTGGACCACACCCACGCGGACGCCGTGTTGGGTGTGACCAACCACCCGAACGGAGACGAGTGCATCCGGGAAATTTACGGAAATCGTGTGCTGGTGATCCCCTACGTCATGCCTGGATTTGTGCTGGCCCGCAAGGTGCGAGAACTCACGCAAGGCATCGACTGGAGTCAATACGAAGGCATGATTCTCATGCAGCACGGCATCTTCACCTTCGACGACGATGCCCGGGAGTCTTACGAAAAGATGATCCGCCTTGTCACAGAAGCAGAGAACCACGCTCAGCGTCAGGGAGCCAAAGCGCCTCGGTGCGATTCCGTGCAAGAAGATTTACGGCAACTCGCAGAAATCCGCAGGCAGGTTTCGCTCGCCAAGGGACAGCCAATGCTGGCGCAACTCGACCAAACAGCCGAGGCCGGAGGCTTCGCCAACCGAACAGATGTTGCAGAAATCGGCACTCGCGGACCGCTCACTCCGGATCATGTGCTGCGCACCAAGCTCAAGCCTGTGGTGTTGCGAGGTGATGCCGAACAAGAAATTCAGGAGTTTCAAGAGTGGTATCAGGCGTATTTTGAACGCAACACCGACGGTACCCTGACCTGCCTCGATCCAGCTCCGAGGTGGGGCATCTGGCCCGGACACGGCACCCTCGCCTTTGGACGCAGTGTCAAGGAAACCGGCATCATCTCCGATCTTGTGGAACACACAAGGCGCACCATCCAAGCAGTGGAGGGATGGAGTCGCTGGGAGAGCCTTCCGGAAGCGGACATTTTTGAGGTGGAGTACTGGGATTTGGAACAGGCCAAGCTCGGCAAGGCCGGAACCCCGTTGCCCTTTCAGGGTCGGGTGGCGCTCGTCTCCGGAGCCGCCAGTGGGATTGGCCGCGCCTGCGTGGATTCCTTGCACGCCCAAGGGGCCGCAGTGGTGGGGCTGGATCTCAATCCTGAAATCGAGCAAATGCTGAACAAGCCCGGACAGCGTGGCATCTGCTGCGATGTGACCGACGATGATGCCCTGTGCAAAGCCGTGGAGTTCTCAGTGCGGATGTTTGGAGGGCTGGATGTGCTAGTGAGCAACGCAGGGAATTTTCCGGCAGGGAAAACCATCGGCGAGATGGATGCCGAAACATGGGACCGCAGTATGCAACTGAACCTTTCCAGCCACCAGCGACTGCTGACCGCAGCGACACCTTTTCTCGAAAAAAGCTGGGACGGTTCCGTGATCTTCATCGCTTCCCGCAATGTCCCTGCGCCAGGTCCGGGAGCCTCAGCTTATTCGGTGGCCAAGGCAGGCGTGACTCAACTGGCCCGCATCGCCGCAATGGAGCTTGGGCCGCACGGGGTGCGCGTCAACGTGTTGCACCCGGATTGTGTGTACGACACCGGGCTTTGGTCAGAGGAAGTCTTGCAGGGGCGGGCGCAACGCTACGGAATGACCGTTGCCGAATACAAGTCCCGCAATGTTCTCAAAAAGGAAGTCTCCTCAAAAGAAGTTGCAGAATTGGTGGCCGCAGTGGCCGGGCCTGCGTTCTCGAAAACGACAGGGGCGCAAATTCCGATTGACGGGGGCAATGACCGCGTGATTTGAGGGGGAGTGCAAACGAGATGTATTTCTGCTTTAGCTGTTCAGCAACTCCCGGATTTCATTGGCTTGAGGCATGGACGGGGCCGTCCCATGTTTCGTGACCGATAAGGCCGCTGCGGCATTCCCGAAGCGAATCGCCTCCCGTAACGCCAGACCTTCGGCGAGTGCTGCGGCAAAGCCTCCGTTAAAGGCATCCCCTGCGCCCGTGGTGTCCACCACCCGATCTCCCATCTCGAAGGTCGGGATGTGTTCTGCCAGTTCCGCATTGCGGGCATACACTCCGTTTTTGCCAAGGGTGATGATCACCGTTTCGGAGCCCATTTCCCGAAATTTTTCTGCTGCCGTAGCGGCTTGCTCCACGGTTTGCACCTCCAAACCCGTGAGGATTTCGGCTTCAGTTTCATTGGGCGTGATGTAATCACAGAGTGGATAGATGTCCGTATCCAGCACAATAGCGGGTGCAGGATTGAGAATGGTGCTGACTTGGTGCTGGTGAGCGATTTCCAAGCCCACCTGCATTGCGTCCAGCGGCACCTCCAAATTGGTGAGAAAAACTTGTGAACCGGTGATTCCTGAGGCTGCATTTCGCACCTCTTCCGGAGTGAGTTCACCCGCTGCACCAAGAACTACGATGATAGAGTTATCCCCGGTTTGCTCGTTGACCATGATAACCGCTGCCGCGTTGGCGACCTCCGGGTGCGTCAGCAAGTACTCTGATGAAATCCCTTCTCCCTCATAAAGCCTTCGCCCCGTATCGCCAAAATCATCGCCGCCCAACTTGCTGATCAGCACCACCTCTGCACCAGAACGCCGGGCGGCAACGGCCTGATTGGACCCCTTGCCACCGGGTCCGGTGGCGAAGGAATTACCAACCACCGTTTCACCTGTCACGGGCAAACGATTTGTACGAAAAATCAGATCCATGGCAAAGATACCCAGCACTGAAACAGAAGCAGTCATGTTTTCTCCCAACTTAAACGATTGATAAAATTGGCTTAACGCCCAAATCGCGCAGTCTTGCCGAGTTCCGCTTCGATTTCGAGCAGGCGGTTGTACTTGGCAATGCGCTCACTGCGGGAGGCCGAACCCGTCTTGATCTGCCCGCCGCCCATTGCCACGGCAAAATCCGCCATGAAGGTGTCCTCGGTTTCACCGCTGCGGTGCGAGATGATGTAGTTCCAGCCCGCTTTTTGGCAGAGTTGGATGGTTTCGACCGTTTCCGTGACCGTGCCGATCTGGTTGAGCTTGATGAGGACAGCGTTTGCGGATTTTTTCTTGATGCCTTCCGCAACAAACTTGGTGTTGGTGACAAAGAGATCGTCTCCCACGATCTGCACCTGATCGCCAAGTGCAGTGGTGATCGCCTGAAAACCCTCCCAATCGTGCTCGTCCATCGGGTCTTCGATGGAACTGATGGGGTACTTGCGGCAAAGGTTCTCGTAGAACGCCAGCATCTCCTCCGAGGATTTCTGACCTCCTCCGGATTTGCGGAAATCATAGGTGCCATTTTTGCAAAACGAACTCGCCGCCGCATCAAGTGCAAGTGTAATCTCCTTGCCCGGCTCGTAACCTGCATTTCGAATTGCCTCCAGGATGACCTCGCAGGCTTCCTCGTTGCTGGTGAGGTTGGGGGCAAAGCCGCCCTCGTCGCCCACGCTGGTGGCGTAGTTTTTCTTGAGCAGGATTTTCTTGAGGGCGTGGAAGGTCTCGGCCCCCATGCGCAGTGCTTCCCGGAAGTTTGGTGCGCCACTGGGTATGACCATGAACTCCTGAATGTCCACGCTGTTGTCCGCGTGTTCGCCACCGTTGATGATGTTCATCATCGGCACCGGAAGCCGATACGCACCGACCCCGCCGAGGTAGGCGTAACGGGAGAGGCCGAGCGAGCGAGCTGCGGCATCAGCGACCGCCATTGAAACGCCGAGGATCGCGTTTGCGCCCAAGCGGTTCTTGGTGTCGGTGCCGTCGAGCTCAAGCATTTGACGGTCCACTTCGGCTTGAGCCAAGGGATCGCTGCCAACAAGTTCCGGAGCGATGAACGTGTTGACGTTTTCCACCGCCTTGAGAACGCCCTTGCCGTTGTAACGGGCCTTGTCGCCGTCCCGCAGTTCAAGGGCTTCGTTGACACCCGTGGAGGCGCCGGAGGGCACAGAGGCGGTGCCGATAGTACCGCCTTCGAGCAGCACGCGGACGCGGACGGTGGGGTTGCCCCGGGAGTCGAGGATTTCAAGTGCGTTGATGTTGAGGATGCGGTTCATCATGGTCTTTTTTGGGATTCAGGAAAAGCTAAGAGACTGGATGGGCAACAGCATAGCGGGTGGGGCAATGACTGCAATCCAGAAGTATGTGGTGATCAAACTTGCAATACCCTCCAAACCCGATTAGGATTGCCACAACAATAGCCACTGGGCAAGACCCCGCGAGGAACGCAGCATGGCTGCGAAAATTCTGAACACCGTGCAGATCAATCATGGCAGAAAGCGCTGAGGACACAAATCTGGAAGACTTGGACCTAGGAGATATGGAGGAGGTGGACCTCACCGCGTTAGACACTTCTGACGCTGGGGACGAATTAGACCTTCCCGACATGGACGACTCCCCCTTTGACTTGGAGGGTAACGCAGACGATCTAGAGGATTTGGATCTTGAAACCGAAGCCGTGGGCAATCTCGAGGATTCCGGAATGCTTTCCGAAGTAGTTGAGACTGCCGGAGAGTTGGAAGACGCAGGGGATTTCGATTTTGGCGAAGACGCTGCCGAACCCGCTGAAAAAGCTGGCCTCATCACTGAAGAGGGAGAGCTTGTGATCAGCGATGCCGAAGGGGAAACTTCAGAGTTGGAAGAGAACATTGACCTCGCATCTGAGGACGAAGCAGTGGAACCTGCCGCAGAAGCTGATTCCGGAGAGGACATCGAAGGGTTGGACGAACTCGACGACTTGGGATTGGACGACAACATCGACCTCGCCGCCGCAGAGGAATCCGGAGCCGAGCCGAAAGTCGCTGCAGCGATTGGCAGTGACGACGATGCTGCGGAAGCGAGTGAACCGGAACTTGCAGCAGAAGCGGCTGAGGATGCCGGAGGGGCTGATGAACTTGGAGATTTTGACCTCGGGGAGGCCGAGCCAGATTTGGAGCTGGACGACATGACCTCCGATGAGGAAACCCCGGAACCGGAACTTGCCACCAGCGGCACAGAGGAAGAGTCCACACCGGAAATTTCCGAGGAGGACCCCTTCAGCTTGGAGGATGACTTTGCCGAACCGGACTTGGCAGGCAACGATCCGTTTGACTTGGCCGAAAGTGAACCGGAACTGGCGGATTTTGCCGATGGTGAAGCCTCTGACGAAGGAGCGGAAGAACCGAACTTGCTGGAAGAGGTGGACACCGGAATTGGGGATTTGGCGGAACTGGACGAAGCCGCAATGGAAGAACCTGCTCCCGAAGACACCGGGAGTAACGATGCGATCGGATTGGAAGAGATCGCTTTGGGAACGGCCGCAGCCGCCATGGCTAGTGCGGCGGCCTCAAACACTTCAACAGACAGTGCAATGAACGGGGATAAGGATGAAAGTGGGGCTTTGGTGGCACAGTCTGGCCCCGAGCGCCTGCTTAATTTTCAGCATGAGGTCGTGGTCGAGGTGGCCCGCACCAAGCTCACCGGTGAGGAGATCACGCAGATCACCTACGGGAGCATCATCGAGCTGGACAAGGTTGCCGGAGAACCGGTCAACCTCGTGCTGGACGGCAAGGTGATCGCGCATGGCGAGATGGTGCTGATCAACGAGGACAAGTTGGGTATCCGCATCATCGGTATCATGCAGGAATAGCTAGGACGGCCATCATGATCTACAAGCCAACCGACCAGCTCAACATCGAACGCTACGACCTTGTTGAAGCGAAGGTCTCCACCGGGCAGTTCCGCTGGATGGACATCACCTCGCACCGTTGGACTGCGCTGTTGGAGCAGACGCTTTACCGCGAGGTGAATCGGCTGTTCGAGGTCGCTCCGGAAACAGTGTACTGGGAGCGCTTCGGGAACGTGCTCTCCCAAGTCACGCACCAGCCCATTTACATCTTCGAGTGCAACGGGCAAAAGCGTGGGCTGCTGCTGCTGGATGACGGCTTCACCTACTCGATGATGTCCGGGAAAATTCCGGGACTCGCCGAGCAGCAGTTGTCTCTCGAAGAATTTCTGGGCAAGTACCAAAAAGAGATGCAGGCGTTGCTCATCCACATCCTGCGTGACTACGAGCGAGCGTGGGAGCCAATCGAGCGCATGGAACTCCGGCTCAAGCGCGTGACCACCCATCAGCACCGGGCACGAGTGATGCTGCCCTTTGAACGGACCCTCGTTTGCCCCATCGTCCTCAAGCACGCCTCGGCAGAGGGGAAGGGGGTGGTGCGCCAAGGGGGACAAACCCGGATGCTGCTCTGCCTGCCCTATGCTGCAATAGACAAGACGCTCAGTCGGCTCAGCCCCCGCAAGGTTTGGGCGCCAGAATCCATTGAGGATGCCGCTACCCTGCCCAAGGGCGAGTTCAATGCGCTGCTGATGGAGCAGAAGTACGACGTGGTTTCCGAAGTCGGCACAGTCCGGATTCAAAACACCGGACAGAATTTGGAAGCGGGACAGGTGCTGTCCGTCGGAGATTACAACGGGCAGGTGACGTTGCGGATCAACGGTTTCCCGATGTTCACGGGCAACATGGGAGCCAGCAACGGCAAACTCGCTGTGCGGGTTTCCGGGATGGTGGACGATAAACGCCCCTCAGTGGTGCGCTCCGGAAGGGAGTTCCAGCCCATGAACCTGCCAGTTAAACATTAGGGTCCGGGATCAACTTCTTCAGCCAACGTCCTACTGAACTTCCGCTACGCTCAAATCCTGCGACGACCTCATCGGCAGGCATGCACTGGTGTTTGGTGTAGCGGTCAAAGTAGGGCAGCAGCCACTTCTCTTCAGACGATCCCAGCCCCTCCAGTGCGGTTTCCATGATGCGGATTCCGAGCTTGGCAAAATCAACGGCGCCGACTTCTGCACGGATTCCATCTTTGGCCGCCGCTTTCCGGAAAACGCCAAACTGCTCCACCTCAAAATCCAGCAACCACGTTTCTAGCTTCGCCAAGGCGGCTTCCGAGTACACAAGCCCTTTCAACAGCGCAGGCACCGCAATCGTCCATTCGGGGCGTAGCGCGTCAAACACCCGCACCTCGATGACGTTCTTGATGCGGATGTCCGGAAAGAGCATATTGAGGTGGGCATCGTAATCGTCCGGAGACAGCACCAACCCTTCGGGGGGAGCCTCCAGCAGGGACTGGAAGGATTGCCCTGCCGTCAACCACTTGCGATCCCCTTGCAGCAAGAGGTAGGGTGAGGCGTTGAGCGTCCAGTCGTGGTAGTCCTGAATCTGGAAGTTGCGGTTGACGAAGGCTTCCGGCAACCCACAGCGATACGGGTCCGTGTCCGCCCACGCCACCATACGGTTGCACAGCGAACCGTTGAGTTCGCCTTGCTTGATAGGGCTGTTGGCGAACAAGGCTGAAAAGAAGGGGCTGAGGCGGTTGAGCAAAACAAACTTGCGCGCAAGGTCTTCCTGCGAGTGGTAGTCGAGATTGACCTGGGTTCCGGAGGTCGCCTTCATCATCCAGCGTCCGAGTCTGCCGACCCGAGGCATGTGATCGTACATCACCTGATAGCGACGCTTCCCAAAAAACGGGAGTTGGTCTGGAGTGAGCCACGGCTGGGTGCCCACATGCAGGGTCCGTCCACCCCACTCACGGAGAACGTTGTTCAAGGAAGTGTAGAATTTTTCCAGCGCGGACTGAATTTCCTGCAACTCACCACGCGGAGCATCGGACAGCTCGAACTGCCCTCCGGGTTCCACGGAAATGGACGAGCCGTCCTCTTGCTTCAACCCCAGCAAGCGGGAAGGCACAGACTCTTCCGGAAGCGGATGCTCCCACACCTTCTGCCATTCGGGGAGTTCCGCAAGTGCTTCCAACAGCTTGCGGATGCTGGCCGCGCCCTCCATCGGCAGTGGTTGAAACGGGACAAACTCCGGATCGGCAACCGGAGTGTCAGGTGGCGACTGGGGCCGCAGCAAAAAGCACTCGACCTCCAGCCCAAGCAGTTGTTGTGAGGAGGACGCGGCCTTCTTGAAATACGCATCGAAGACCGCTTGCAAATCGTTGGTGTTCATGTTTTATTTGGAGAAAAGCAGAAAGACAGAGCAATCAAAGCAGCACGATGATCATTTGGCGGCTGGCTTGGGAGATCCACCGGAAGGCGCTGAAACCCGGCAGAAAGTAACTGGCGGCCAGCAATCCGATCAGCAGCATGGTGCCGAAGCGGAAATTCCAGTCCTCGTAGCGCCTGCGTAAATCACGGGGTAGCAAACGGGGAAGCACATGGCTACCGTCCAGCGGGCCGACCGGGATCATGTTGAAAAAGAAGAGGTTGAAGTTGAGCAGCATGAACAGGTAAAACAGCTCTTCCAACGGAATGGGGCTGTTGTGCCAAAATTCGGAAGTGCGGAATCCACTGAACAACAGCCCCGCCAAGAGGCCCAGCGCGAGGTTCATCACAGGCCCGGCAGCAGCGACAAAAAACTCTGCGTTGGGATTCCGGAAGTTTCTGGGGTTGACGGGCACTGGTTTAGCATAACCAATTCCGACCATGAGCAGCATCAACCCACCCATCAAATCGAGGTGGACCAAAGGATTGGTGGTCAGCCTCCCGGCCAGCTTGGCCGTGGGGTCGCCAAAACGGTTGGCCACCCACGCATGGGCGAACTCATGGAAAGAGAGCGCAAAGATCAGGCAGAACGTCAAGAGGACCAGCAGGTCGGGGCGATCAAGTAACCGAAATAGCATATGCGGGCAAGTTATGGTTGAATGCGTATGGACTTTGCAACACTTCAAAATAGCAGATCGTTGGCTAACTCCAAAGTTCCATTCCACATCATCTCGCAACCAAAGTGATTTTATGACAACCAAAGTGAACGACTAGGGTGATTCCATGCAGGAACTGACAGAAATGCGAAACATGGTGGAGTCGCGCATCACGGACTACCTCCTCAAAAACAGCGAACGCATCCGCGAGGACGCAGCAGGGGAAGGCCAGGAGGAGCGTCCGGCCACCAACGACAAGCTGCCCGACCGCCACCAGATGCAAATCCAGTCCGGATTCCAACAGGTCGAGGATGATTTGCAGGCGCCCTTCACCGGTCTTAAATCGAAAATCCAGAAACGGATGGAGGAACGGTTGGTCGCCCGCAGCAAGCCGGAGCCGGAGCCGGTTTATGCGCAATTCCTGCACCTCGTTTCCATCGAAAAACTTAAATCAGCCGACCAACTTGCGCAAAAGCGTCGCAACGAGCGCAAACGCATGTTGGAACTGCGGGAGTTCCGGAGGGCCAACAATCTGATGCGTGAAGCCAACTACCCGCTCACCGGCATCTATCACTTCGGGGTGATGGTGCTGATCCTCGCAGTCGAGTCAGCGATCAACAGCGGATTCTTCGCTGCTGCCAGCCCCTATGGTCTTTCCGGAGGATTCACGCAGGCTCTGGTGATCTCCTTCATCAATGTCGCCTTTTCCTTCATCTTCGGCTGGAAACTGCTGCCGCTCTTTCACCACATCGAACCTTGGCGGCGTGGAGTCGGAACGATCGCGACAGCGGGTTACGTTTTGCTGATCGGCGCCTTGGCTCTCATCACCGCACACTACCGTGCAGCACTCACACTCTCTCCAGAAAGCGCGGACACCTATGCGTATGAACGCATCATGGAAGACCCGATGGGCATTGGAGCGGTCGCGTCCCTCTTCCTGATTTTTGTCACGTTGATCATCGCGGTGATTGGCTGCATGGACGGTTACACCTTCGATGACCCCTATCCGGGTTATGGACAAGTGTACCGCTCCCACATGGACTCCCGTGAGGATTACGAGGAAACCCGCGAAATTCTCAGGGATACCATTCTTGAGGTCGGAGACAGGACTGTGAGCGGGTACGAAGCCCGTATCAGCGAGGTGAAATCTCAGGTGCTGGAGTTGCAGGTCGATCACGATCAACTCAAGACGCTGGAGCAGTCCGTCGGCGAACTCCAGCAGCGCATCGTCCGCAACTATGGAATTCTGGTGCGGCTCTATCAGGAAGAGAACCAGCAGGCACGCACGTCCAATCCTCCCAAGCACTTCGGTGCTCCGGAAGCACTGGTGCTGTTTGGAGTGACGGATGCAGAGGATCGTTTCACCAGCCGTATTGGGGGTGTCACCCAGGAGTTGGAAATCCTCCGGGATCAAATGTTGGTGTTGCGCGATCAGGTCAACAAGCGCGTGGAGGAAGAAATTGCAGGACTCAGGGACTGGCTCCAAGACATTGAGGATTCCGCCGATCAGGTCATCATGGAGGAAGGACTACCTCAGACGATGATGTAGCCGCCGACATGACCCCCAAAGCCCGGAAGCACAAGCAAACCATCCTTGGTTTCGCCCTGCTGGGGTTCGGCACGTTGATTGTGCTGGTCATTGCCCTGATCCCCCGCTTCCTTTCCAAAGCCTATGATCCCCAAACCCTTTGTCTGCTAGAAGTTCCTCTCCAGACACATGTGCTGATTTTGGTGGATCGTACCGATCCGCTCACCCCCTTGCAATCGGTGATCTTCCGGAAACTGCTGCTCCGCGAGCGCGCTGCGCTGCGCCCGCACGCCAAGCTCTCTGTCTTCACCGTCACCGACACCACCGGAGTCCTCGAAGATCAACGCTTTTCAATGTGCAGTCCCGGACACAGAGAGGACGCGAACCTACTCTACGAAAATCCTCAGCAGGTGCAGCAGTTCTTTGAGCGACGCTTTGAGGAACCGCTGGATCAAGTCATCCTTGACCTCACTGGAGCCCAAGTCGCCCCGCAATCCCCCATTTACCAATCGCTTCTGAAAGTCTTGCGCCGCCCGGATTTCACCTGGAGAGTCCCCCAGCGACGACTGATCCTGCTCTCCGATCTCATGGAACACACCGCAGCCTTCTCTCACTACAACACCAGCAAGTTCGAGATCATGCTGACCCTAGCACCGTTTCTGGCACCACTGGATCTTGATCAGGTGGACTTGGAGGTGTACTACCGGGAGTTTCCTTTCAAATTACCGGACAAGGCCCAGAAACACCGAATCTTCTGGGAGGAGTTGTTCCGGGCCAGCGGCGCGGTGCGGCAACGCTGGCTCACGTTTTGAGCGCGGACTGTTTTTTGTCTCGGAGTTCGCAGCCCCTCTGTGCTAAATTTGACTTTTCAACTTTCCACTAAACTTGAACTAAACAGGAGCAAGATGTCAGATTCGTATCGTTTGGAAAAAGACTCGATGGGCGAGGTGCAGGTGCCGCAGGACGCCCTTTATGGCGCACAAACCCAGCGGGCCGTGAACAACTTCCCCATCAGCGGCGCCCCCATTTCACGTTCCCTCATCCGGGCACTTGGGCAGGTCAAGTTCGCCGCCGCCAAGGTCAATGTCGGCATGGGTCACATTCCGGAAGATGTGGCCTCGGCGATTCAGGCCACCGCGCAGGAGATCATCGCGGGCAAGCTCGACCGTCATTTCCCCATCGACATCTACCAGACCGGCTCCGGGACGTCGAGCAACATGAACGCCAACGAGGTGGTCGCGCATCGCGCCATGGAACGACAACCGGAACTCTCGGTGCAGGTGCATCCCAACGATCATGTCAACTTCGGGCAAAGTTCGAACGACACCTTTCCGACCGCCCTGCGCATTGCGGCCTACACGGAAGTCCGCGAGCAGTTGCTGCCCGCGCTGCAAACCTTGAAGGACGCCTTTCTCGCCAAAGGCAAGGAATACGCGCATGTGGTCAAAACAGGCCGCACCCACCTGATGGACGCGATGCCAGTCACGCTGGAGCAGGAGTTCGGAGGCTATGCTCGACAGCTCGCCTTGGGACGCGAACGCATTGAATCTGCGCTGGAAAGGTTGGCGGAGTTGCCCATGGGCGGAACCGCCGTCGGCACGGGCATCAACACGCATCCGGAGTTTCCCAAAAAATTCGCCACAGAAGTCGCCAAGCTGACGGGTTGTCCGTTCCGGGAGGCCGAAAACCACTTCGAGGCGCAGGCCACGGTGGACGCTCCGGTGGAGTTGAGCGGGCAGTTGAAGACGGTGGCAGTCGGTTTGCTGAAGATCGCCAACGATTTGCGCTGGATGAACTCCGGACCCAACGGCGGACTGGGCGAAATCCAACTTGCCGCGCTGCAACCCGGCTCGTCCATCATGCCCGGCAAGGTCAACCCCGTGATCGAGGAATCGGCCGCGATGGTCTGTGCGCAGGTGATCGGCTACGATGCGGCGGTGAGCGTGGGGGGGCTTTCCGGAAACTTTGAGTTGAATGTGATGCTGCCGATGGTTGCGCACAGCCTACTCGAATCCATCCGCTTGCTGGCGAACACCTGCAGCAACTGGGCGGAACGCTCGGTTTCAAGAATTGTCGTGCGCGAAGACCACATCCGCTCCCTGATTGGCAAGAATCCGATCCTTGTGACTGCGCTCAATCCGCTGATCGGCTACGACCTCGCCGCGAAAATCGCCAAAAAAGCCTTTGCCGAAAACCGGGAGCTCAAGGAAGTGGCGCTGGAAATGTGCGACCTCAGTTCCGAAGAATTGGACAAGGCGCTGGACCCTGCCAAGATGACCAAAGGCGGGTTCACGGAATCGTGAGTTTCCGCACCTGCTGCCGGGCTTGTTCGGCTTGCTCGGCAGGGGTTGGCCCGACGGCGCGTTGAAATCCGGACGCGGCTTCAAACCACCAACGTTCAAGGTGGATCAAGGTGTGGGGGCTGCCCCCCTGAAAATGCACCCACATGCCATAGCCCGGCGGAATCCGGGCGGCGCCTTGCAACGGGGGAGACACCAACAGCACCGACACCACTCCGGCGGCTTCCGGATTCCAGTGCTCGATCCCCAACGTCACCTGCTCCAAAACCCAGCGCTCCGTCCGGTTCACCACCCACACCTGCACCCCCTCCCCATCCATCCACCCCAGCTTTCCGGTCAACCGTCCGAGGTCTTTTTTGGAAAGCGTGGTTTCCTCCAAAACTTTCTCCTGTCGTGAGACGATTGGAGCCTCCGTGTTGAACTTGGCCTGACACGCTTCGATGATCGCTTGTGCCGCCACGTCACTTGCCGTGTTGCGCAAATTCTTGAGGATGCAATCCTCGTAAGACGTGGGCGTGGTGCGAATCAAACGATCTATTTGTGGAAGTAGGGAGAACTGGGCAAGCACGGGCTTTGCCAGCAAAAAAAAACCTGTGGTGAGCGTGATTGTGAGGAAGATCGAGAACGGAATCGAGGAGGAGAGCGGAGGAAGCAGAAGGTCCGTTTTTGGATCAATTTGCCAGCGCTTCCGTGTAAAACTTTTTTCCGTGAGAACGCTCCTGCGCGTAACCAAGCTGCTGCATGACCTGATCCACCGTAGGCAGCGAGAGGGCTTGTTTGGTAGAGGTTTGCAAGGAGACGGGGTGGCAATCCAATTGGGCAAGGCGGTCCCGAATCGCCAGCGCCAGCAGGTTGGGGTTGCAGTGGTCCGGAAACTGCCGACGGGTTTGGAGGATCTCATTCAAAAAGGGGTGTGTCATCTCTTTTCCTGTTGCTAATCTCAACGATACTGCCAACGGTGACAAGCTGCACTTTTCACCACGGGCCACGGAGAACACAGAGAAAAAAGGATAGAAAAAACAGGTCTCTGTGTCCTTCGTGTCTCGGTGGTGAATCCAAAAGCAAAAGCGCAGTTTATGCCCGTGTGTAGTGTATGCAATGCAAGTCCACGGCCTGATTGTCCCACAACGAGGCCACGCGGGGCTTCGCACCCTTCGCGGCCGAAAAAAAGCATGAGCCACGGATTGTACGGATAAAAGAGGAACCACCCGTGGCCTTCCGTGAAAACCCGTGGCAAAAACCCTTGCCCTGCCATGCGGAGGGTGGTAGAGTCGGCAAACCATCTTTCCCGCTCCCATCCACGGAGGCACATGCGCAGACATTCTCCACTCCACCACACGACTTGGCTGGTTCCACTTGCCCTACTGGCCCTTTTCCTCTTTCTCTTCACACCACCGCTCTGCGCCGCCGAGCGCGGGGTCAAGCGTGCTGAGACTTCCGACACTGCAAACCGCCACGCACTGGTGATCGGCATGGAGTTTTACAAGAAAAAGCGCAATCTGTGCGGTTTTGAATGCGAAACCGGATGAATCCTGCCAGCACATGCGAGAGCAAGCGAACTGCGGTTCAACTTGGGAGGAAACCATGAAATCCACGGATGCCCTCCGCATCGCCTCCGACGTGGGTGGCACCTTCACCGACTCACTGGCCTACGATGAGGAACGCGGTATTTTTCAAGTCAGCAAGGTGCCCACCACACCGGAAGATCTCGCGGTGGGCACGGTGCAGGGCATGTGTGACGTATTGGCCGCGTTAGGAAAATCCGGGCGCGAAGTGAGTTACGTTGGCCACGGCATGACCACCGCAACCAACGCGGTCATTCAGCGCAAGGGGGCCAAAACCGCCTTTGTGGGCAATCAGGGGTTTCGTGATCTGCTGGAGATTGGCCGACAAGAACGCCCCAAGCTCTACGATTACCGTGTTTCCCGCACCCCGCCGCTGGCCCGGCGTGCTGACCGCTACACAGTCAGGGGTCGATTGGACTACACTGGCACAGAATTGGAGCCGCTGGACCTTGCGGAAATTGAGGCCGTGGCCGAAAAAATCCGCGATAGCGGAGCCGAAGCGGTTGCCGTTTGTCTGCTGCATTCCTACGCCAACCCCGTCCATGAGCAAACCGTGCGCTCCGTTTTGGAAGCCCACCTGCCCGGCGTGTTCGTTTGCATTTCCACTGACATCATCCGCGAATTCCGGGAATACGAACGCGCCAGCACGGTGGTCTTGAACGCGTACCTGATTCCGATCATGGATCGCTACCTTGCCTCGCTGGAAACCAAATTGGCGGATACGCGCTCCGGACTCGGCCTGTCACCGCAAACTCCGGTAATGGTCATGGAAGCCTCCGGAGGTTTGATGACCTTGGGGTCAGCCCGCAAAAAACCCGTCCACACAATCCTGTCCGGACCCGCCGGGGGGGTGGTCGCCAGCGCTGAAATCGCGGCCCGCTGCAAACTTGCGAACATCATCACGATGGACATGGGCGGAACCAGCACGGACATTAGCCTAATCGTGGATTCGACTCCACAGATCACGAGCCAAGCCTCGCTGGAGGGCTTGCCAGTGCGCATTCCGGTGATTGACATCAACGCCATCGGGGCCGGAGGCGGGTCCATCGCCGACATTGACGAAGGGGGAGCATTGAAAGTGGGGCCGCAAAGTGCGGAGGCCCAACCCGGCCCGGCGTGTTATCGTCGGGGGGGAACGCTGCCAACCGTGACCGACGCCAACCTGATGCTGGGTCGCTTGGGCACCACCACGGCCTTGGGCGGGGAGTTGACACTTGATGCCGAAGCCGCTCAACAAGCGATCCTCGAACACATTGCCGACCCTCTGGGGATGAACGTGGTCAGTGCCGCAGAGGGCATCATCCGAGTGGCCAACGCCAACATGGAACGCGGGGTCCGGGTGGTTTCGGTGGAACGGGGACACGATCCCCGCGAGTTTGCGTTGGTTTCTTTCGGAGGCGCGGGTTCTCTGCATAGCTGCGCGGTTGCCGCCAGCCTCGGTGTCCCCACCGTGTTGATCCCCCCGGCTCCGGGCATTCTGTGCGCGATGGGTATGTTGATGTCGGACCTGCGGCACGATCTGGTGGAAACCCAAGTTCGACCGCTGGTGGACGTTTGTCCAGAGGACTTGCAGCAACGCTTTGCTCCGCTGCTGGAGAAAGGCGTCCAACTGCTGGCCGAGGACGGTGTGACTCCGGAAGCCCGCAACCTGACCACGATCCTCGACATGCGCTACATCGGACAAAGTTATGAATTGATGATTCCCTGCAACCTGCACAACTGCGCAAGTGCAGCTTGGCTGGAGCAACAGTTTCACAACACCCACTACAAAAAATTCGGCCATGCGGATGACTCGGCTCCGCTTGAAATTGTCAACCTGCGGGTACTGGCCATTGGTCGACGGCCTCCGTTCTCCCTCCCTAAATTAGCTGAGGGGGACTCCGTTCCTCCTGCACAGGCGCAATCCGGTCGGCGTCAGGTGTATTGTGGGCCAAGCAACTCCGCTAAACCCGGAGGCTGGCACGATGCTCCGGTGTGGGGGCGGGAATTTCTGTTGGCTGGGAACCACATCAGCGGTCCTGCGGTGATCGAGGAGTTGTCCTCCACCGCCTTGTTGCATCCCGGAGATTACGCCACCGTTGATGCGTATGGCAACCTGCTGGTCTCTGTTGGCCAAGGAGATTCCCATGCCTGACACTCCGCAAATTTCTGAGATTGACGCCATCACGTTGGAGGTTTTGCGCAATGGCTTGCAGTCCATCGCCGAGGAAATGGGCGCGGTGTTGAAAAACACCTCGTTCTCTCCCAACATCAAAGAGCGCATGGACGCCTCCTGCGCAATCTTCGACGCCCAAGGGGAACTGGTCGCGCAAGCCGAGCATGTGCCCGTTCACTTAGGGTCCATGCTGGTGGCCTTGCGGCAAATCCTGCAAGCAACGACTCCGCTGGAGGACGGTGATGTGGTCTTGGTCAACGATCCTTTCATCGGCGGAGCGCACCTTCCGGACATCACGCTGCTTGGTGGGGTGTTCCACGAGGGCGAGTTGATCGGCTATGTTTCCACCCGGGCGCATCACTCTGACGTGGGCGGCATGGAACCCGGCTCCATGCCCGGACGTTCCACCGAGGTGTATCAGGAAGGCTTGGTGATTCCGCCTGTGCGACTGTACCGCAAAGGGGAACGTCAAGAGGACGTGATGGCCTTGGTGTTGGCCAACGTGCGCACCCCGTATGAACGTTCCGGCGACCTCAACGCCCAACTCGCTGCTCTGCGCACCGGACAGAAACGTTTACAGGAGCTTGCCAAAAAGCGAAGTTCCGCACAATTGAAGGCGGGGTTGACTGCCTTGCTGGATTACGCCGAACGCCGCATCCGCAAACGCATCGCCGAACTTCCCGATGGCTGCTATGTTGCCGAGGATGCCTTGGACAACGATGGCGTGACCCTCGATCCCGTTCCGGTCAAGGTCGCCATCACCATCGCAGGAGAAACCCTCTCAATCGACTTTGCGGGGAGCGGAGGAGCGCTGAAGGGCAACATCAACGCCGTTGCTCCAATGACGTATTCGGCCACCTTTTACGCCATCAAGATTTTCACCGATCCGGAAATTCCTGTGAACGGCGGCACCTTCCGCCCCATCGAAATCTGCATTCCGGAAAACTGTTTTTTGAACGCCCAGCGACCTGCTGCTGTTTGTGCGGGCAACACTGAAACGACGCATCGGGTCTGCGACACGGTGTTAAAGGCGGCGGCACAGTTTGCACCGGACAAGGTTCATGCCGCAAGTCAGGGTACCATGAACCTGATTGGTGTCGGTGGGATCGATCCCCGTAATGGCCGACCCTACACCTACATCGAAACCATTGCCGGAGGTGAGGGAGGCAAGCCTTGGGGTGACGGCACCGATGGTGTGCAGTGTAACATGACCAACACCATGAACACCCCTGTGGAGGCGCTGGAGATCAGCTACCCTTTGCGGGTGGAGTGTTACGAGTTCCGCAATGGAAGCGGGGGCGCGGGAAAACACCGGGGCGGTTTGGGCGTGACACGTTCGGTCCGGGCCATCGGCCATGAGGCGCGGGTTTCACTTTCAGCGGAGCGTCGCATCATTCCTCCGTATGGTTTGTGCGGGGGCAAATCCAGTCAAGTGGGCGCCCATTTTCTGGTGGATGCAGGGAAGCAGACTACGGAACTGCCCGGAAAAATCACCTTCAGCCTTGCTCCGGATCACATGGTGGTCGTCCAAACCCCCGGTGGTGGTGGCTGGGGCAATCCGGAAGACCGCCCTCCCGATGCCATCGCAGCAGATTGGCTTGACGAGAAGATGTAACCGCTTCTGCCAATCCTACAGCGCACCTAAAAAACAGTTGCCTCTTCACAAGCAAAGGGATACAACTACCATTTCTACGGTGTGCCTTCATCCGGATTGACGGCGCAGTTCATTCCACCCACTTATGCTTAGGCATGGAAA
>Ga0209403_10001250_pt1 | contig 33465 bp, 30 predicted proteins | sample ArcticOcean_MG_C_8_FD_187440 | JGI IMG/M metagenome (GOLD analysis project Ga0209403, IMG submission 187440) | Marine microbial communities from western Arctic Ocean - ArcticOcean_MG_CB11_86 (SPAdes) (version 2) | ecosystem: Environmental > Aquatic > Marine > Oceanic | place: Arctic Ocean...
ATATCTGTTTATGGCTCTATCCTATTCATTGTTCGTGGGTAAGGTATTGTTTCTCGAACATGTTTGGTTCCACATATCCATCCAACTGTTCTCTCAATACCTAAACCAAACCCTGAATGTGGAACAGAACCATATTTTCTCAAATCAAGGTACCATTGGAAAGGTTCAATGGGAAGGTTGTGTTCATTAATACGTTTTAAAAGTGTGTCATGATCATCTTCTCTTTGACCGCCGCCAATAATCTCACCAAATCCTTCTGGGGCAATCATATCTACGCCTAAAGCTAAATCTTCATTCTCAGGATCTCTTTTCATATAGAAAGCTTTGATCTCAGCTGGCCAGCGATGAATCATTACTGGTCGGTCAAACTGTTCTGAGATAAGGGTCTCATCAGTACCTCCAAAATCAGAACCGTATTCAAAATCAGCACCTTTTTCCTTAAGTATTTTCGCAGCCTCATCGTATGTAATTCTAGGAAAGGGTGGTACTACCTTCTCTAATGATGATGTATCTCGCTCAAGCACTTTTAATTCTTCTTTACAGTGATCCAAACACCATTGGACAACATAGCTAACATGCTTTTCTGCCCATTCCATGTTTTCTTCTAAATCGCAGTAGGCCATCTCAGGCTCAATCATCCAAAATTCAGTCAAATGGCGACGCGTTTTTGATTTTTCTGCTCTGAAGGTGGGACCAAACACATATATTTTCCCAAATGCCATGGCACTTGATTCGCCATATAATTGGCCGCTTTGAGTTAAATAAGCAGTACGATCAAAATAGTCTAGCTCAAATAAAGTGCTTGTTCCTTCAACAGCATTGGCAGTTAAAATTGGAGAATCCATGAGCGTAAACCCATTATTGTCATAAAAATCTCGTGTAGCTTTAATGACTTGATGCCTAATTCTCAATATCGCATTTTGATTTTTTGAACGTAACCAAAGATGCCTATTACTCATTAAAAAATCAGTACCATGCTCCTTATGAGAGATGGGATATTCTTCAGCTATCTGATGTACTTCAATATTTGTTACGCCAAGCTCATAACCTCCAACTGATCTCGGTTCAGCTCGAACTGTTCCAGTTACAGTAACAGATGATTCTTGTGTTAACTTATTTTCTAAATTAAAAATCGATTCTTCAGTTTCTGCTTTTACTACGACGCATTGTACTAATCCTGATCCATCACGCAATATCAAAAACCAAATTTTACCGATTGATCTAAGGTTATATACCCAACCGCTTAAAACAACTTCTTTTCCTTCAAAATCCTTTAATTGTGCAATTGTAGTTTTCATTCTTCTCACATTTTTAAGTTAAATCAATATTAATATTACCACGATGTCATGATTTCATTCAAAACATCTTCTGCAATTTTTGTTACAGCTACTGCCGTAGCAAATTCACGAGGATCACCAAATTCATTATTATCTTCACTATCAATCAATCCATCACCATCATTATCGATAGCATCAGAACTAATGTCACCTGATAAGCCATAAGCTCCCCAACCAGAAAATTCTTTTTCTATTAAAACTTTTTGATCTCTGACATCAAACCATTCTACTTTCATATGTACCGTAAATCTGTACTCTGTTACTGCTTCCTCTTTAGTAAAAGTATATGGTGCATCAGTAACGCGAACTATTGTACCTCTAAGAATAGAGGTTGCCTGTTCTTCATCTGTCACTCTAAGAATATTTTCTTCATTAAACTTAAGTAATAAATTTTCTGTAACTGATTCACTCATACCAAATTCAGCGGTTTGATTCTCAACAATTGGTATTGAAATTGAATTAATATGAGCGGGTATACTACCAGCCATAGAGTAATAGATACATCCAAAAAAAAGAGGGCTAAGAATGATAAAAATATTTTTTTTATTCATTTAACTTGATCTTTCTTTCTAATCCATATTGGTCAATTTTACGATAGAGGGTTCTTTCACTCATGTTTAATGATTTTGCTGAAGCGCGACGATTATTATTGAAAAATTTTAGCGTACGTTCTATTACTTCACGCTCTAGATCTTCCATAGTAATATCACCAATTGCACTATTTTTAATAAAATTTTGAACATCTTCTTCAATATGTAAACTTGGATTCACTTCACCACTGCCTTTTGGAATAATTGGCATACCAACATGACTTGAAATAGAGCTCCCTTCGGAAGCCATTTGTTTTAAAAATTCAACGTCTTGTCGAAGTAAAAAAAGTTGGCGTAGTATCAATTCTCGTTCCGCTGACTCTGCTGGTAGTGGAACAACAACTGGAAGTGCCGTATTGTCATGTACGCCTACTTCATTGATCCCTAATTGCTTTTCAACCATCTCAACAGTAATTCGTTCTCCTTTTTCTAGAACAATTATACTTTCTACAAAATTTTTAAGTTCCCGAACATTACCGTCCCACGCACAGTTTTTCATTACACGAATAGCTTCTGGTATAAATCCCCTATAGAGCATATCATTTGACCTTGTAAATTCAAGCGCAAACCTCTCAACAAGTAAATTTATGTCTTCAACGCGATTACGAAGAGGTGGGGAATCAATGGTAACAGTTTTCAATCGATAATAAAGATCTTGTCTAAATTTATTATTAGATACTAATTCAGAAAGATTTTTATTAGTAGCAGTAATAACTCTGACATCTGTTTTTTTTGATTTTGATGCTCCAACTGGCATGAATTCGCCACTTTCAAGAACCCGAAGTAGTTTTACTTGAGTTTCTAAAGGCGTTTCACCTATTTCATCAAGAAAAATGGTACCTTTATTAGCAGTTTCGAAATACCCTTTTCTATCATCTCTGGCATCAGTGTATGCTCCCTTTTTATGGCCGAATAATTCACTTTCTATAATTCCTTCAGGAATGGCACCACAATTAACGGTAACCAATGCTTCATGCGATCTTTTACTATTTTGGTGAAGAGCTTTAGCAATCATTTCTTTTCCTGTACCTGACTCTCCTGTTATTAAAACAGATATATCAACAGGCGCAACTTGCAAGACCATTTCAAGCACTTGTTGAATAGAATCAGATCTACCAATAATTCCAGACTTCTTTTGGATACGTTCAATACTCATTTCAATCTCTTAAAATACGTTTATTAATTCATTTTCTATTAGAGAGATTTCATCTCTTAGTTTTGCAGCGCGTTCAAAATCTAACGAATCTGAGGCTTCTATCATTTCTTCTCTCATCATATCAAGTGCTAGTTTTTTATCAATTTTACTAAAGTCATCTCCTCTACGACTTTTAATTTTTTCAGGTTCTTCATCATTCATGGAATCTGCAACGGTTGTTGAGCCTAAAATTTGATCTGTGGATTTATAAATTGATACAGGCTCAATTCCATTATCTTTATTATAGGTTTCTTGAATTTTTCTACGTCTCGATGATTCATTTATTAAATATTCCATCGCATCAGATATTTTATCTCCATACAATATAACTTGGCCATTAACATGTCTAGCAGCACGCCCCGCTGTTTGCATCAATGAACTTCTCGATCTCAAAAAACCTTGTTTATCTGCATCTATTACGGCAACTAAAGAAACTTCTGGAAGGTCAAGGCCCTCTCTTAGAAGATTAATACCTACTAAAACATCAAATTCACCCAAACGTAAATCTCGCAAAATTAGGACTCGTTCTAATGTGGGTACCTCGCTATGAAGATATCTTACACGCAAGTTAACACCTCGAAGATATTCACTAAGATCTTCTGCCATTCTTTTAGTTAAAGTAGTAACTAAGGTTCGTTCATTCCTTTCTATTCGTTCACGTATCTCGCCAATAAGATCATCGATTTGACCATGGCTTTTTCTCACCTCAACTAATGGGTCTAATAAACCTGTAGGTCTTATTACTTGCTCAATAACAATACCCTTTGCCATTTCAAGCTCTCTATGAGCAGGAGTTGCTGAAACATGAATAACTTGGTTTTGCTTTGCATGAAATTCGTCAATTTTCATAGGACGATTATCCAAAGCACTTGGCAAACGGAATCCATGTTCGACTAATACTTCTTTACGTGCGCGATCCCCATTATACATCGCTTGAATTTGAGGAAGAGAAACATGTGATTCATCAATCACAGTAATAAAATCATCTGGGAAAAAATCGATTAGTGTATAAGGTCTCTCACCTGGTTTTCTTCCAGAAAAATATCGAGAATAATTTTCAATACCTGAGCAATAACCTACTTCCATCATCATTTCTAGATCAAAGTTAGTTCGCTGCTCTAACCTTTGAGCCTCAAGCAATTTATCTAGAGATCTCAATTCTTCTAATCTGTGTATCATTTCAAGCCGAATATCTCCAGTAACTCTGTTAATGGTAGCTTGATCTGTAACAAAATGTTTTCCTGGGTAAATAAATTCTGTGTCCATTTCTTTAAGAACTTCACCAGTTAAAGGATGAAAGCGCATAATTTGATCAATTTCATTTCCGAAAAGTTCTATTCTTATTCCAACATCCTCATAAGCTAAATATACTTCAATAACATCACCTCTTACACGAAATGTACTTCTTTCAAAAACGGTATCATTTCTGAGATAATGAATATTTATAAGGTTTTTTAATAATTGTTTGCGGTTAAGTTGAGAACCACGCTTTAAGTGAATGACTTTATCTCGATATTCATCAGGAGAACCTATACCGTATATACATGATACAGAGCTGACTACAATTACATCTTTTCTTTCTAATAGAGAACTAGTTGCTCTTAATCTAAGAATGTCTATTTCTTCATTTACAGACATGTCTTTTTCAATAAAAGTATCTGTAATGGGTAAGTAAGCTTCTGGTTGATAATAATCATAATAACTAATAAAGTATTCAACCGCATTATCAGGAAATAGTTGTTTAAACTCTCCATAAAGTTGAGCAGCTAAAGTTTTATTATGTGAAATAATTAAAGTTGGGCGTTGTACTTTTTCAATAACGTTGGCTATTGTAAATGTTTTTCCTGAACCCGTAATTCCTAATAAAACTTGGTGTTTATCACTATTATTTAACCCTTTAACAAGACCTTCTATTGCCTGAGGCTGGTCGCCTTGAGGATTAAAGTTAGAATTAAGTTTAAACTCTGTCATATCGGCAAATTTACCTCAGAAAATATATACGAAACAATGGCAGAGATTTAGTATTTGTGCTTAAATAATTTAAAAGTAAAATAAATTAAATTTATTAATCAAATTATTTTTATTATTTATAAGAACATGTATGTTCTAACCAATTATTTATGCATTATCAATTAACTAAATTTTTATTGCCTTTAATACTTCTTTCCCAAATTTTTTCACAAGGAAATACAAAAAATATGGAGCTCGGAAAATTAGTTTCTTACCCCAATAATTATGAAAAAGAAACTAACAAAAAATGGCCTCTTATTTTATTTTTACATGGTATTGGTGAGAGAGGGGAAAACTTAAATCTCGTAAAACTTCATGGAATTCCAAAAATTGTAGAATCAAATAATGATTTTCAGTTTATTACCTTATCACCTCAATGTCCATTAGAATTCGATTGGCGAGATGATAAAATTCAAGATAAAGTTATTTCAATCCTTGAGGATTTTATAGAAAACAATAATGTGGATAAAGAACGTGTATATATAACTGGTCTTAGTATGGGTGGCTATGGAACATGGGCTATTATCTCTAAGCGTCCTGAAATATTTGCTGCTGCTATACCTATTTGTGGAGGTGGTGATCACACAAAAGTTGGAAAGTTAAAAAATCTACCAATATGGGCTTTTCATGGAGCAGATGATCAAGTCATTAAAGTAGAGGAGACTATAAAAATGGTGGATGCAATCAATGCAGTAAATGGTAAAATAAAATTTACTTTATATCCTGACACAGATCATGACTCATGGAGTAAAACATATAATAATAAAAGCATTTACAATTGGCTATTATCTCATAGCAGGAATATTAAAAAGTGAAAAATAGCATACTTTTCTACTTATTAATTATTTTTATTAGCTGTGACAATCAGCCTGACACTAAAATAATTACTTGGCGACAAAACAAAAATATTTGGGATAATTATCAAATGATAAATTATTCTTTTGATTTTAGAGTAAGTTGTTACTGTATTGATGAGTGGGTACGCGAGGTTAATGTATTAGTGAATGAAGAAAAAATAACAAATGTATTTTTTACAGATGACAGTTTAAAACCAGTCGTTCTAAAATCTAGTGACTGGTATACAATTAACAAATTATTTGAAATATCAAAAGCATCGATTGAAGAGGCCGATCAATTTGAAATTGAATATGATAAAAAATATGGTAATCCAATTATGATTTCAATTGATTGGGATAGTCTAATTGCAGACGATGAGATAGTTTTTTATACAAAAAATATTAACCAAAAATAAAACAGGATCATTATGAGAAAGATAATATTATTACTAACACTTATAAATTTACTTTTTTCACAAAAAGTTAATTCACTAGTTAACGTTGAATCTGTCCTTAATAATCTTCACCTATATGCTTCTGAAGCAAACTCAGAAAAATATATAGATTTATTTGCAAAAGATGCAGTTTTTTTTGGTACTGATATTAGTGAGCGTTGGAATAAAGATGAGTTTGATAAATACGCTACGGATAGAATGTCTACAGGTACTGGATGGACTTATTTTATGAAAGAAAGAAATATTTATTTTTCTGATGATGGAAAGACTGCTTGGTTTGATGAAATTCTAACAAGCAAAAACTATGGGAATTTCAGAGGAACAGGAGCATTGAAAATTCAAAATAATAAATGGAAAATTGTACAATACAATCTTCTTTTACCAATGCCCAATCATCTATTAAAAAAATACGCTTCAGAAATCAAAGCTTTCTACAAACAGAAATAATATTTATAAATAATTATGACTATCCACTTTAATGAAAATATATTCTCACATATAAACATATAAATGAAAAAAGTTTTTCTATTAACATTAATCTTTGTAGGTGGCTGCTCTAAATCAATTCATGATGAGAAACCCAATATTATAGTTATCATGGCTGACGATCTAGGATATGGAGATGTAGGAGCCTATGGTGCCAAGCTCGATAATATCAAAACTCCTAACATTGATAGATTAGCTAATGGAGGAGTTAAGTTCACTAGTGGATACGCCTCTGCATCAACTTGTACTCCAACAAGATATTCATTTCTTACTGGCACATATGCTTTTAGGCAAAAAGGTACAAGCATTGCACCACCAAATGCACCGGCTATTATTAAACCTGGAACTGAAACTATTGCTTCCTTATTGAAAAAAGCAGGATATAATACAGCAGTAATTGGGAAATGGCATTTAGGGTTAGGAGGATCTATAGGTCCTGATTGGAATGGAGAATTGAAGCCTGGCCCAAGAGAAATTGGTTTTGATTACAGCTTTCTTCTTCCAACAACTAACGATCGAGTACCTCAAGTTTATGTAGAGAATCATCGTGTTCTAAATCTTGACCCAAATGATCCTATTTGGGTGGGGAGTATAAAGCCAGATAAAGACCATCCCACTGGAATTTCACATCGCAAAACTTTACGAATGGACTGGAATGATGGCCACAATAATACAATTCACAATGGTATTGGGCGAATCGGGTTTTATACTGGTGGAGATTCAGCTCGTTTCAGAGATGAAGATCTAGCAGATCAATGGCAAAAACAGGCCAAAAAGTGGATCGAGAACAATAAAAATAATCCTTTTTTCCTTTTCTTCTCATCTCATGACATTCATGTTCCACGAATGCCGCATGAGCGTTTTCAAGGGCAGTCCAATATGAGTTACCGTGGGGATGCCATTGTCCAATTGGACTGGAATGTAGGAGAAATTATGAAAACATTAGATCGACTAGATTTGGTAGAAAAAACATTGGTTATTTTTGTTTCAGACAACGGTCCTGTTTTAGATGATGGTTACGATGATTATGCCAATGAATCATTAGGAAATCACCAACCAAGTTCTCCATTCAGTGGTGGTAAATATAATGTTCGTGAAGGAGGCACTCGTACACCTTTCATCACATACTGGAAAGGAAAAATAAAACCTAGAGTTTCTGATGAGATTGTATCAACAATAGACCTAGCTGCAAGTATGGCTAAGTTAGTAGGCGTTGAATTGCCAGAAGATGGTATTTTAGATAGTTTTAATATTTTAGATGCTTTAATGGGGAAAGAAGGCTCTAAAGGGCGAGATCATATTGTTACGCAAGATAATGGCCTACGAGGGACTTACGGTATCCGTAAAAACGAATGGAAACTTCAACGACATGATTCTGAAAAAATGTATAATGGTGATTTAACTATGAAATTATGGAATGTTCCTCAATACTCTCTCTTTAATCTAAAAAATGATATTGGCGAATCAAATGATGTGGCCGATCAATATCCAGAAGTCTTAAATCAGATGAAGGCCCAGCTGCAATCTATAATTGATTCAGGAAGAAGCAGAAAATAAATAATTAGACTGGTTTACCAATCAGTTCAAATTCGTTTGCAGATTCAATCTTTACGTTCACGAATTCACCTTTATCTACCGCCGCTTTGATATGAACAATATTATCAATTTCTGGCGAATCAAACTCTGTTCGTCCTACCGAAACAGAATTCCCAGTTTTATCAACTAATACCTTATATGTATTTCCAACCATAAGCTGATTTTTATCTGAACTAATACTTGCTTGTAAATCTAAAATTTGATCTTTCCTTTCATTTTTTAACTCTTGAGGTACATTATCTTTTAAAGACTCGGCTATAGTACCCTCTTCTTCGGAATAAGTAAAAACCCCTAATCGATCAAATTCCATTTCTTCAATAAAATCATATAAAGAGTTGAAGTCGTCATCTGTTTCATCAGGATATCCAACAATTAGAGTTGTACGAATACGAATATTTGGAATAGCCTCTCTTAATTGGAGTATACGGTCACGAATTCCTGATTGCCCTAAACCTCGCCTCATTGATTTCAAAATTTTGTCAGAAGCATGTTGAATTGGCATATCTAAATATTGACACATATTTTTAGCATTTGCCATCGCTTCAATAATTCGTTTAGATAAATGTGCTGGGTGAGCATAATGAAGACGAATCCAATCAAAATCTAATGAATCTAATGATTTTATTAAGTCACTAAGATATATTTTAGGTTTTAAATCCCAACCATAGCTTGTAGAATCTTGAGCAATCACAAGCATTTCCTTAACACCTTTTTCTAATAATTTTTCTGCTTCCCACATTATTGAATCTATATTTCGACTCTTTTGCAATCCTCGCATAATTGGAATACTGCAAAATGAACAGCCATTATCACATCCTTCAGCAATCTTCAAGTAAGCATAGTGATTTGGCGTCATTAATGAACGATAAAATAACGGGTCATCTTTTGCATACTCTTTACCTGTGAGGAAAGAAGCTATTTGCTTGTGATCTTTACTACCAAAAAATCTATCAACTTCAGGAATCTCTTTTGATAGTGATTCTGGGTATCTTTCAGATAAGCAACCCATAACAACAAGTTGTTTTAATTTTCCCGTTTCTTTAAGTTTTGCTGCTTGGAGAATAGTCTCAATTGATTCTTCTCGAGCAATCTCTAAAAAGCCGCATGTATTGACAACTATAGTATCCGCTTCTTCTGGCTCTTCAGTAATTTGAAAGTTTTCTTGTTCTAATCCACCAAGTAAGATTTCAGAATCAACCAAGGCTTTAGCACATCCAAGACTAATCATTTTTAATTTATGCTGATTCATGATATATCATTAGTGCCTAGAATACTTTGCACATATTCATTTCGGTTAAATCTAAATAAATCATCTAGGTCTTCACCTGCTCCAATAAATTTTACTGAGATATTTGATTCATTATATAAAGGAAAAACAATTCCGCCTTTTGCTGTTCCATCCATTTTAGTTAGTATAGCGCCATCTAATTGAACTATACGAGCAAAGTCTTTAGCTTGAATTAATGAATTTTGTCCTAAACTTGCATCGAGCGTTATAAGTGAATTAATATTAAAAGAAGAAAAGTTTTTCTTAGCCAGTCGATACATTTTTTCAAGTTCAGACATTAAGTTTTTTGATGTATGCAACCTACCAGCAGTATCTACAATTATAATGTCCGAATCTTGAGATTTAGCTGCTGTAAGGCCATCAAATAAAACAGCTGATGGCTGATTTGAAGATACATTATATATTAATTCTACATCTAGTCTATTTGACCAAACTTTTAATTGATCAACAGCTGCTGCTCTATATGTATCTGCAGCAATCATAAGAACTTTTTTACCTTGGGATTTATAGTATTTAGCTAACTTTGCACATGAAGTTGTTTTACCTGTACCATTAACTCCTACCATCAATATTACCATTGGTTTAGAAAAATAACTTTTATCATTTTGATTTTCAGGTAAAATTGAAATTAAAAAATTTTCTACTTCAAGAATAAAATTATCTTGTTTACTCTTCTTTATAACATCTACAACTTTCTCAACAGTTCCAAGTCCTATATCAGCTAAAATAAGAGACTCTTCCAGTTCATCTAATGATTCAATACTGATTTTTTGTTTTCTAACTGAATCAAAGGCATCAGAAATTGTCTCACGCGTTCGTTTGAAAGCCTTAAATACTTTTCCAACAAATGCCATTATCTAATCTCTTTATATATGCTAATAAATGTTTTTATATATAATATCCAACTTACTGTTAATAGAAAAGTAGCACAGTAAATTGCTAAATCCTGTGTCCATGGTAATGCATCCCATGGCCATATATGTAATAGTAATGCTAAAGAAGTAATTCCTGCTGCCCATTTACCCCACCAATTAGCCTTAAGTATAAATTTACTATGATTTAAAAAATAAATAGCAGTTAAGGCTATAGTTATATATCTAAATAAGTATAACATAAAAAACCAACCAGGGAATCGACCGACTAATGTTAAATATGAAGAAACTGATAGAATACAAGCAAAGTCTGCAATTGGGTCAATCCATTTACCAAAGTGTGTTACCTCTTGAGCCTGCCTTGCAAACCAACCATCCAAAGTATCTGAAAGGATAGCTATAACAATTAAACTAAATGTTATATTCCCTAAATTTGGATCACGTAATGTATAGACTATAGGTACTGCAAGCACAGCTCTGCCAAGGCTAATCATATTTGCAAATGTTAGTATTTTTGTTGGATCAGTAATTTTTGGCTTAATTGGCATTTATTAAAATATTTTCATTATTAACAACAGCTTGCTTATCTAAATCATATATTTGATCACAATGTGACATAAAAAAAGGCATATCATGTGAAATTAAAATAAGATGTTTTTGAGCTAAAGTTTCACGAAGAAGTTTGCTTAAAACCTCTTTTTGTTCCCAGCCAAATCCAAAAGTTGGTTCATCTAGAATCAAAAGATCATAATTACAGTGAGACAGTATAATTATTAAAGACATTCTTAATGTTGACCATGGAATATCTAAGGCAGATTGAGTTTTTATTATTTCCCAATTAATTTGATGAGAATTAAGCTGATTTATACATTTATTTACCAATCTTGAGTTTAATTTTTCTTTTTTAATTAGTAATAGAATAAAAGACTCAAGAGACTTTGGACCTAAAATTCTTTCAGGAAACTGATCAAGCATAGCAATTGAAGGTTTAAAGTTGTTAATTAAAAGTGAAATTGATCCATCAGATGGTTGAAGCGATCCTGTAAATAGTTGAGATAAGGTCGTTTTCCCTATTCCATTTTTCCCAGCTAAACCAATACTACGTGCATAATTAATATTGCTACTCCAATCATCAATTAATGGAGTGTTTGCATCAAATTGGAATGATAAATTTTTTATGTTTAAGGACATTGTACCTTTTGTTACAGAAAAATTATAATTATTTCTTTTCGTGAAATTATTTACTTGTATAAAATCAGATAATGAAAGAATCCAATTTGAATTGCTATAACTCAAATCTGAAATATCAGATGTAAACCATAATATTGTCTTTTGGTTAATTATTTGTTTTTGCATCCATTTTACCCAATCAGATTTTATATCGGAGTTCATGAATGACAATCCATCATCTATTAAAATAAGTTCTGGGTTCATACTAAAAGCTGTAACCAAATTTAACATTTCCATTTCTCCTCCACTTAAAGTTGAAGGGTGTCTATCCCAGTCTTTAATAAATGTTAAGTTTGATTTTATTTTTTTAAATTTATCTTGTAATAAATGACTATCAACAAAACTAGACTCAAGTCCAAAAGACAACTCTAAAGACAATTTGTGTGATAAAATTTGATTTTCAGGGTTTTGGAAAATAATTTGAAATGATGCAGGAATGTTTAAGTCAACAACTTTAAAATATCCATTATTAAAAGTATTTAACTTTGCAAGGCTTCGAATTAAATGTGTTTTACCACTCCCACTTTCACCATAAATAATATGTATCCCAGGAGACATGCTTATTGGCTTTGTTCTTGAAAACTTACTATAGTCTAAACAAAAGTTAACTGAATTAATCATGGATAATATTCCTAACTACTCTAGTAGCAGAACCTAAATTACGATGAACTACATTTGTTGAGGCATAACTAGCTTTAATAAATGCATCATGATCATTAAAAAGCTTTTTCACCCCTAAATACAAGTCAGTTCCTGAATTAATATAAAATCCACCACCATCTTTAATTAGTTCTTCTGCTTCATGCGAATTATTATACCGTGGACCAAAAAAGATAGGCAATCTTGCAATTGCTGGTTCCATTACATTATGCACACCGGTAGAAAAACCACCACCAATATATGTAATTTGACCCTGCCAATATAATTGAGATAATTGTCCAATAGTATCAACTAAGCAAACTCTAGCATTTAATTGACTAGGCACAGTTTGGCTTAGTCGTTCAACTGAAAAATTTTTTGATTTAAAAAAAGTTGATGCTGAGTCCAAATATCGATCTTTAGGCTCATGATATGCCCAAATTAGAGATAAGTCATTTAATTCATTCATCAGGGTCACAATAGCATCCATGATAATATTTTCATCTTCACTATGGATACTGCCAAGCAATAGTTTTTTGGGCCTTTGTAAAACTGATTTAGTGTTTTCTACAGTAAAGCTATCCGCTTTTGTTTTTACTTCATCATAACGAGGATTTCCTAAAACGCGAAGAATGGGTTTAATTGAATTATGTAATATTAATTGAAGAAGTTCATTATCTGATTTTGAAATAGTATAGATTGCTGAAAAACTTCCATATACATATCGATAAAAGTTTTTAATAATTGGTAATAATTTTGATGTGCTACTTGAGAATCGTGCTGCAAATAGAGTAGTCTTAATACCTAAATGCTCAGCTCTCCAAATTAAATTAGGCCAAACATCATAGGCAGCTAATATTATCTTTTTGGGGTTTACAATTTTTAAACATCGATTGATTATCCAAAAAAAATCAAATGGTAAATAAATTTTGCAATCAATATTTTGATCATTCACATAATTATAACCTGATGGCGAAAAAAAACTAACAATTGATTTTGAAGAAGGTTCAATCTCTTTTAATCCAGCGAGCACCGGCTTTATTTGCTCATATTCACCAAGCGAAGCTGCATGAAACCAATAAATATCAGTACCTACTTCAGTATAACTCATAAAAACTTTTAACTGCTTAAATGTTTTTAATCTACCAAAGAATCCTTCTCTTATTTTTTTATTAAAAAAACATGTAAATATTCCTAATAAAAATAAAATTGGCAATAAAATCGCATTATAGATTATCATCCAAAACATTATTGCATTACTCTTTCAACCGCATTCATTACATTTTCAACATCAATGTTTGTCATACAATATTGTTCTTTTCGATAACATGGAATACTGCCATTTTGGGAACAAGGGCGACACCATAAATTTGCATCTTCTACTGTAACAGATCTTTTATTAAAAACACCAGCACCAGTTTCTTTAGTTGTTGGTCCTAAAATTGATATTGCTGGGATATCTAATCCTTCAGCTGCATGAACCAAGCCTGTATCACTTCCTATGATGAATTCAGCTTGGCTAATAATTGCGATTGATTCTCTTAAACTAGTTTCACCATGAATATCTATTAATTTTTCGCCCAAAGCATCCTTTATGGATTCACAAATAATATCGGATGATCCTCCAATTAAAAGAGGACTTAAATTATAGTTTTTTGTACATTTTTTAATAACTGAAACATATCTATCAAAAAGCCAAGTTTTTTGAGACCAAGCAGCTCCAGGTAAAATAACAAAAAAAGGAGTCTTAACACCTTTTGATTCAATAAATGTTTTTGATTTAAACATTTCTTCTTTTGAAATAAATAGTTTTGTCTTTGAAGGATTTATTTTTTCATTGAATAAATGATTTATTGTTCCATTCATCCAAGATCTAACAGAGAAGTTTTTAGGAAAATGATTCAAATGTAAAGCAAAATTTTTAAACCTATTCCATCTAGGTTTTCTTATATAATGTTTCTCTGAATTTTTTATAAATTTTCTAATAATTTTTGAGCGTGTAGTATTGTGAAGGTCTAAAACTAGGTCATACTTCAAAGCATTCATTTTAATCCCAATACTTTTTAAAGTTTTGTAATTTGCTTTTATATCAATTTCATGAATTTTATTAATATAAGGGTGCCCTTGAAGCAATGAAGAATATTTAGATAAAGTCATGAAGTCTATAAGACTCTCAGGAAATTTCTTTTTAAGTGTTCCTAAAACTGAAGTTGTTTGAATAATATCACCAATGGAACTAAACCTTAGGACCAAAACAGTCCTTGGATAAATCATTAAACTAGCCTGTACGTTGAGTATTAAAACTTATTAAGTCGATCATTGATTGCTTATAAGGAGAACTTGGATAAACTGAAATAGCATCAAATGCTTGACTATTAAATTCATTAATTTTTTGTTCAGCATAATTAAAACCACCCGCATTATGAACAATTTCATTTAAATCTTTAATGTCAGTATTTGATTTTTTCTTTAAACCCATGATTTTTTTTAACCTACGTAACTTTGGTCTATTAATATTTTCATAAGTATGAATTAAAGGTAAAGTGACCATATTGCGTTTTAAATCAGCGCCAATATCTTTTCCTGTTTGCTTTTCATTTCCAAGCAAATCAAATAAGTCATCTTTTATTTGAAATGCCATTCCTAACTTTGTTCCATAAGCAATCATTGCTTTTCTATCATTTTCTTCGCCTGTTGATGTTATTGCACCTAATTCACAACTTGTAGATATTAATGAGGCTGTTTTTTTATATATCATTTCATAGTATACTTTTTCAGTCATTGAACGAGTTAAAGACTTTTCAATTTGCAGAATTTCACCAGCTGCAAGTTTTTCAGCAGTATCTGCAATGAGTTGTAAAGCTGTAAAATCTTTTAACCCAACCATATTTATCAATGCTTTACTAAGAATAAAATCTCCCATAAGTACAGAGATTTTATTCTTCCAAATGCGGTTAATTGAAAGAAATCCACGACGTTTTTCAGCTTCATCAACAACATCATCATGAATTAAGGTTGCAATATGCAGTAATTCAATCATTGTAGCAGCCTTGTAACTATTTAATGTTGGTTGACCGCAAACTCTTGAAGCTAGAATTGTCAATACTGGACGAATATGTTTTCCTTTGTGACGAATTATATATTTACCAACTAGATTAATTAACCTAACTTCTGAACGAAGAGCATCTTTGAATTCCTTTTCAAATAATTTAATATCATCAAAAATTGGTTCAGTGATAAGTTTGAGAGATTTTTTATCTTTTTTCATACTATTAAATTAATCACTTTTTCTACGATTTACTAACCAACTCACACCAATACTAATTTCATATAATAACATTAAGGGAATAGTCATTAAAACCAAACTCACTGGGTCGGGTGGAGTTATGAATGCACTAATCACCAAAATAGCAACTATTGAATGCCTTCTATAATGTGACATGAATGCAGGCGTTAGTAACCCAAAAAGTGATAAAATAAATACTAATACTGGTAACTCAAAGATTAGTCCGCTTCCCATCATTAGCCAAGTTATAAAATTAAAATAATAGTTAATTGAAAAGTTGTTTTGAATTCCTTCCATTCCAACTGAAGTGAAAAAATCTAAGGAAAAAGGTATTATTACTAAATATGCAAAAGTTAAACCAATTAAAAATGATAAATATGTAAATATAATCAATGGAGCAACGTACTTACGCTCATTCATGTATAAGCCAGGTGAAATAAACTGCCAAATTTGAAATGTAAGAACTGGAATTGATAATACAATACCTCCAATTAAAGCTATTCCCCATTTAATCATGAACATACCTTGAACTTTTAAAACTTGTAGATCCATTGGGTATTGCAAGTTTTGTGTAGGCTTAATTAGAAAATCTATCAATGGATCAATGAAAAAAAATGTTATAATTGCTCCAATTAAGACTGCTATTAAAGACTTTACTAAACGCCATCTTAATTCTTCTAAATGATCTAAAAAAGGCATGGATTGATGATTATTAGACACTCTTATCCTCAAATAATTTTTTCATAACCTCATAATGAGAAACATTGATTGAATTTATATTATTAATTGATAATTTTAGCTGATCTATTTTTTTCTTAGTCCAAAAATCACTTAATAGACGCTCCTGGACTAATTGAAGTATTCTATATCTGTGTCTTTCTAATTTTTTTGTTTCAAGCAAACCATTATTACGCATTAAATCCAAAAGCTCATTTAATCCATTGTAAAAGTTTTTTATACCATCTCCTTTATTTGCAGAAGTACTATATACTGGAGGTACTAAATCTTCTTTTTTTGAGAATGAATGCAAAATAGATGCCAAGCTTTGAGCAAGTCTTTCTGAGCCGTCTCGGTCACTTTTATTTATTACAAAAATATCTGCAATCTCTATTAGCCCAGCTTTCATAAGCTGTACTTCATCTCCGGACTCAGGTACTAATACGACGACTGTTAAATCAACTGCTTTAGAGACCTCAAGTTCACCTTGGCCAACGCCAACTGTTTCGTAAATAATTATATCCTTACCACTAGCAGCTAATACATCGCCAACTTCTTGTGCTTTTTTTGTTAAGCCCCCTAAGTCACCATGAGATCCCATACTCCTTATAAAAACATCATCATTAAATAAATATTGATTCATTCTCACACGATCACCAAGAAGGGCGCCTCCGGTAAAAGGACTTGTCGGATCGACAGCAATTACACCAACACTTTTATTGTCATCAATAAAATATTTAATAATTTGATTCGTTAATGTGCTTTTTCCAGCTCCTGGTGGACCAGTAACACCAATCCTTAAGGAATCATTACTTAAAGCATATATATCTTTAAAAAAATCATTATCTAGATTAATGTTTGATTCTATTTTAGAAATAACTCGAGAAAGAGTTAAATGATCATTTGATCTAATTAGATCAATTGTTTTAGAATTCATAGTATTAGATTTAAGCTTAAGAAAAAGTTATGCGAAAAGAATCAAAATTAAATATCGTCAATACTTTATTTTCTTTCATAATTAATGATTTATCTTCTAAAAGTTTTAAAGTTCTTGACACAGTTTCACGAGAAGTACCCGCCATATTAGCAATGTCTTGTTGATATGGAAGGTTCTTTATATAAACGTTACCATGCTTAATTGTACCTAATTCTTCAGCTAGCCTTATCAAAGTTATACCTATGCGTTGTTCTGAGTCACTTAGAGATAAACTTTCAATTTGCTGATCACTTTTACGTAAACGAATTGCTAATTCTTCCAATAAAGAAATTGCAATTTTAGGATAAGATTCTAGACAGTCAATAAAATCACTTCTTGATAACGTAAGCATAACTGCAGGTTCATTAGCCACAATATTAGCAGATCTTCCAGCGCCATCTAGAAGCGACATTTCTCCAAAAAAATCACTTTCTCCTAAAATAGCAAGGATTACTTCTCTACCATCATCACTTAAGCGTGTTACTTTCACAGCACCACTTGTAATAATGAAAAAGGATTCACCATGGCTTTCTTCTAAAAGAATCATTTGGCCTTTATTATACTGACGTGGAACCATTTTTGAAGATATTTTTGTTAAATCAGCGTCTGATAAATCAGAAAAAATAGGAACATCACGTAAATGGTCAACTTTATTCATGTTCTAAGATACTAAAATTAATGGGTCAGAAGAAAACCATAATATTATTGCAATTTTATTTAGTAAGTCGTGATAATAATCACAGTTTTTACATAAATAGCTGTTTTTATTTCTTATTATTTCTTTTGGTAAAGATTAATAAAAAAGGATAACTTCTCGAGCTAAAATTTAATTATTATTTGAGGAATTTAATGGATAGACATCCACAACAAATAAAACGTGAGCGTCAAGATAAAAAAAAACATGAAATCAATGTCGCCAAAAACTCTGATTTAAAGACTGCTATAAAGCGTGTTCTTGATTCGTCTGATTTAGATAAAGCTAAAGTACATTATACAATTGCTGTAAGTACAATAGATAGAATGGTAAGTAAGGGTAATTTAAAAATGAATACTGCAGCTCGCAGAAAATCTCAAATTACAAGACATCTTAATTCTCTATCTGCTTAAAAAGCTATAATTAATATTTAATCTTATATTATAATTAACTATCTGAAACTTGATAGTTTGGAGCCTCTTTCATTATTTTAACTTCATGAGGGTGACTCTCTTTTATTCCAGCAGTAGTTGTTTGTATAAATTCAGCTTTTTTATGAAAATCTTGTATATCTTTAGATCCGCAGTAACCCATTGAGGAACGCAATCCACCCATAAGTTGATGGATGGTATTTTTTACAGACCCTCTATATGGCACCATACCTTCTATACCTTCTGGTACTAATTTTGTAGCTTCAGCGCCTTCTTGAAAATAGCGATCACCGCTCCCTTCTTTCATTGCGCCTAAAGATCCCATGCCTCTATATGATTTATATTGTCTTCCTTCAAAAAGAATGAACTCGCCAGGGCTTTCATCCATCCCTGCTAACATAGATCCCAACATAACAACTTCAGCACCAGAAGCAATTGCTTTTGATAAATCTCCACTATAACGAATACCTCCATCAGCTATTACTGGAATATTTTGTTTATTTGCTTCATCTACACAATTCATAATTGCAGATAGTTGAGGCATTCCTACACCAGCTACTATGCGAGTAGTACAACTAGCACCTGCTCCAATACCTACTTTTACTGAGTCAACTCCAGAATCAATTAGAGCCTTTACTCCATCAGCAGTAGCTACATTACCAGCAATTACTTGCAAATCACCAACTGACTTTTTAATCCTTTTGATAGAATTAAGTACTCCAGAAGAATGACCATGAGCAGTATCAATCACTATTACATCAACATCGTTATCAGATAAAGCTTGAGAACGTTCAATCGAGTCATCACTTATACCTATAGCTGCTCCAACTCTTAATCGTCCACTTTTGTCTTTACAGGCATTAGGAAAATCTTCTTTTTTCTGTATATCTTTAACTGTGATTAAACCAGCCAAATTCCCTTCATCATCGATAACTAATAATTTCTCAATTCGATGCTGCTGCAAAACTTCTTTTGCCTCATCTAATGTTGTTCCTTTTTTAACGGTAACTAGTTTTTCAGACGTCATCCTATCCCGGACTAAAAGATTATCATCTTTTTCAAACCGAATATCACGATTAGTTATTATTCCTACTAATTTTCCATCATCAACAACAGGTAAACCACTTATGTGATAATTATTCATAACATCTTTTGCGTCACGAATAGTTTTATCAATAGTAAGAGTTACTGGATCAACAATCATTCCACTTTCTGAACGTTTAACTCTATCAACCATTAAGGCTTGATTCTCAATGGATAGATTTTTGTGTATAATACCAATTCCACCTTCACGAGCTAGAGCAACAGCCATATCGCTTTCTGTAACCGTATCCATGGCAGCTGAAAGAAGTGGAATATTCATATTAATCTTATTAGTCAAACGAGTCTTGATATTTATTTCTCGAGGTAGAACATGAGATTCTTGAGGTACTAATAGAACATCATCAAAAGTTAGAGCTTGAATAAATGGTGGTCGATTTTTCATAGTTTTAATTTAGGTTTATATGTTTTTTTAAAATTTTTAATATTTTACCCGATCTAATTAAGTGGTCAATAATTTTAATATTTTCAGACAAAGGGTGATCTTTTGATGTTAGGACTTTAAATTTCTTTAAAAGTTTCATTAAAGGAGTCAAGCATATTCCTGAAGAAAGTTTTTTATGAAATCGATGATTTATATTTCCTGAGACTAATATTTCAATCGCTAAAATTGATCTTATATGACTAATTATACGAAGACACTTACGACCTGCCCAAGGAGCCATACTTACAAAATCCTCTTGCCCAGCTGATGTTGAGATTGAATCAATACTTGCAGGATGTGCTAAAGTTTTATTTTCTGATGCTAGAGCAGCAGCAGTTACTTGAGCTAACATAAATCCAGATTCTAAACCAGGCTTTAGAGCGCCAAACATTGGGACACGATCCCCTATTCCTTTCATTAAATAGTTAATTCGTCGTTCAGCAATAGCACCAATCTCTGACATAGCTATAGAAAGTGTATCTAGAGCTTGAGCTACATGCTCTGCATGAAAATGCCCTGAATTCATTATTTCTCCATTTGGAAAAACTAAAGGATTATCAGAAGTTGAGTTCAGTTCGTTATTAATAATATTTTCAACATTATTAAATATATCACGACTTGCTCCATGAACATGGGGAATGCAACGTATAGAATATGGGTCTTGAATTTGACCACAGTCATTATGAGATTTTACAATCTCACTTCCTTTAAGCAAATTGTAAATATTTTGAGCAGCTTTAAGTTGGCCAGGGTGTTTTTTTAATTTATGAACTTTAGGATTAAATACCACTTTTGTAGATAAACTTGCTTCAGTTGATAATGCACCACTTACATCTGCAATTTTTAGAAGTTTTTCTGATTCAAATAAAGCACGAATACCTAAGGCAGTTGAAACTTGAGTACCGTTTATAAGACTTAACCCTTCTTTAGCTTCAAGAGTAATTGGCTCCAGATTAGCTTCTTTCAAAGCTAATAAAGAAGGCATTATCCTATCTTGGAAATGCACATGACCTTCTCCTATCATTGCTAAAGCCATATGAGCTAAGGGGGCTAAATCTCCTGATGCACCCACAGATCCTTGCCTTGGCATTAATGGTAGAATATCATGGTTTAACATAGCAACTAATAATTTTGCTAAAAGTGGGCGGATACCACTATACCCTTTTGCCCAAGTCATCAACTTAAGTACCATTGAGACTCGAGTTACACCCAAATCTAAAGATTTACCAAGACCACAAGCATGACTGCGAACTAAATTTAACTGTAGGCCCTTAAGTTCACTAGAGCTTATAGAAACATTGCTTAGCTTCCCAAAACCTGTATTGACACCATAAACTTTCTGACTAGACTTTAAAATTTGTTTTAAAACATTATGAGATGTTTTTATTGTTGAATTGGCATCAGGAGAAAGACTGATTCTGCATGCCGCATTCAAAAGAGGAGATAGTTCTTTCCAATTTATAGAACTAGTTGATATAAATAGTCTTTCCATTGGTTAATTTAGGCAAATTTAAAGACATTGAACAAGGACAGTGAAATTAATCTCTATTATTTACTTAATTTTATATTTAATAGATTATACATGCTTATATTTTTATCTTATTTAATTAAAATTCAGGTTATTTAACATGCTTTCTATTTTAAGTATTCCATTGGATGAGAATTCATCTTTTATCAAAGGTTGTGCTAAAGGACCAAGCGCAATTATCAACGCGTTTTACTCTGAATCATCTAATATGTTTTCAGAGAATGGTTATAATTGTGACAATAAACAAGTTTGTGTTTTAGATAAATTTGAACTTCAATCAGGCAAACTTGCCATTGCACAAATTCAAAAGGCTGTAGAAAAAGAATTAGCTCAAAGAAATAAGGTTATTTCAATTGGCGGTGATCACTCAATTACATATCCAATCATTGAAGCTTATGCAAATAATTATGAATCATTAAATATTCTACATTTTGATGCACATCCCGATCTTTACAATAATTTTGATAATAACCCTTATTCTCATGCTTCGCCATTTGCTAGAATAATGGAAAAATCATTAGTAAAACGTTTAGTGCAAGTAGGTATACGAACACTTAATAATCATCAAAGAGAACAGGTTGAAAAATTTGATGTAGAAGTTATTGAAATGAAAGATTTTAATTCAAACTTATCATTAAAATTTGATGGACCATTATATATTTCATTAGATATCGACGGGCTTGATCCTGCATATGCACCAGGCGTTTCACATCCTGAGCCTGGTGGGTTAACAACAAGAGATGTTATAAATATAATAAATCAATTAGAAGGCGAGGTTGTTGGAGGAGATATTGTAGAATACAATCCGAATAAAGATATAAATGATATAACAGCATTCACTGCAGCTAAACTGATGAAAGAAATAATTGGAAAAGTAATGAACTCTTAGAAAGAGTATTCTAAAATTGAGATATAATGTCAATAAAAATTTTAGAACCTTCCCTCAGCGTCCTTTTTTGAGTTTTAAAATCAACTTCATATAACCCAAATTTCATTTCATATCCTTCTGACCACTCAAAATTATCTATTAAAGACCAGTAATAGTATCCTTTTATATTTGCACCTTCTTTAATGGCTCTAGATACTGCAAATAAATATCGCTCAATATACTTTGAACGAATAATATCATTTTTATCAGCTACACCATTCTCAGTAATAATTATAGGTTTGCCAAGAGCTTTAACTCTTTTAATTGATCTATATATTGCTTCAGGGTAAATAGGATAAGGCATATCAGTCATTTCTTCATCATCGTAAAATTGAAATCGAAAAAAGTTATTTAAACTGAATTGAGATTTAACTCGTTGATGAGAATAGTTATTTAAACCAATAAAGTCTAATGATTTAATTACCGATGGATCATTAAATACGACTTTATCCATGCCAGGCATGTTAAACTCAAAATTGCCTGTTAAAAAATAATCAAGTGCACCTTGATTAAAAACTCCATCTAGAGTACGACTGACAAACCAATCCATTGGGTTCCATCGATTGTATGGATCAAATGGAAATATATTTTTCACTATACCAATTTGGTGATTAGATCCATTCTTATGAGCTTTTAATAAATTATAAACTTTGGTGTGAGCTAATAATAAATTTTTCATTACAATACCAGCCAACTCAGGGTTACTCTTTCCTGGTGGAAAAACTCCATTAAAATACCCCTGACTTACATATACAGCAGGTTCATTTATAGTGCACCATGTATTAACTTTATTATTTAGTGCTTCAAATACGTATTTACTAAATCGAGTAAAATATTTGATATTCTCTTCTTTTTCAAAAGCTCCCATATCTTCAAACCAAAGAGGATTAGTAAAGTGATGTAAAGTTATAACTGGAGTGATTCCGGCTGATAGTAATGCGTCGCAAACATCTTGATAGTGTTCAATTGCTTGCTTATCAAAAACCCCTTCTTCTGGCTCTATCTTACTCCACTCAACAGAAAACCTATACACATCAACTCCTAATTCCTCAATAAGTAGTATATCTTCTTTGAACTTGTTCCAATGATCAGAAGCAATTCCCGATTGTTCCCCTTTATGTATATGTGGGCGACCGTCTTGGTAGCTACCTTCTTCCCACCTTGACCAATTATTTATTGAGTTTCCTTCAACTTGATGCGCAGCAGTAGCAACGCCCCATTGGAATCCTATCGGAAAATCTAACTCAGTTACGTCAATCTCATCCCAATCCCAGCGAACTTCAGGGTATTTAATCTGATTACTTATTAAATAACTACTAACTAGAATAACTGGGATCAAAAATACAAAAAGCCATTTATTTTTAATAAAAAATATTTTCATAATTATCTCAAAATTTACGAAGCTCATTTAATTCTTTAAATACGATTAGATCAACAGGAATTGAATCACTAAATGCTACACCATAGCGTTTATTAATAATTCTATCATCCATTACTAGAAAAATACCTTCATCGTAAGTTGTTCTAATTAAACGACCAAAACCTTGCCTAAAACGAATAACTGACTCTGGTAAAGCATAATTCATAAATCTGCTACCTCCCTGTGATTCAATTAAATCTCCATAAGCTTTTACCAGCGGCTCAGTGGGTACGTCAAAAGGCATTTTAACAATAATTAAAATCTCTAATAAATTACCAGGCAAATCTACCCCTTCCCAAAATGCATTCGTACCAAGTAAAATGCCATTCGGAGTTTGATGCATACCTCTTACAAGGCCAATTCTAGAAGTTTGTCTTTTTTGCGCAAAGATAGGTAATTGTTTACCAATTGGTGAACTTTGCAGCACCTTAAGTGTCGCCTCTAATTGAGCTCGTGAAGTAAAAAGAACCATCATTCGCTTATTGTAACTTTGATGGCAAGCTAAAATTGTCCTTGCTATAACTTCTGGGCGTTGCCCATCTGAGCCAGAATACTGATAGTATGTTACTTGATCATTATAATGAAAAGGACTATCAAAAATTGCTGTCTTAACGTTATCAAATTCCACTCCATTTAAACCCGTCCTTTGAAGATAATAATCAAAAGTAGTTTCAGTTCTAAGTGTCGCACTAGTGAGAATGCAATGGTCTAATGATTTGAATAAGCTCTGGGACAAATCACCTGCTAGATCAATTGGCGCTACATTAGCAGTTAATACCAATTCAGTTTTTCCACTAAATCTTTTGAAATTACCTTCATACCAATAAACTAAATCATTATCTTGGTTAGTTGTAATGAATTGAATAAGCAAGAGAGCATCAGTCATAAAACCTTCTCCTCTATCCAATAACTGATGTAGTTCTAAAAAGTCTTCTTTTGTTTCATCAATATCTAACAAAGAATCACGCATTCGCCTTACTTGGTTACGTACTGAATGCAATTCTCTATTGAACATTGATAATTCTTTTTCTAATGGGCCAAACTCTGTAATTAAGTCTTTAATAATTAACTTAGTAGAATATTTTGCTTTAGGATCAAATTTGTGCAAACTATTTCCAGCCATTTGATCAAAAAAAGTTTTCAAAGCCTCTCTGCAACCAACAACAGAATGAGAAAGATCTTTTCTATTACCCTCAAATTGAGGATGTAAACCCCCTAATGATTTCAACTGATTACTCCAACGTACGGAATGACTATGGTCAGGGTCAATTCTATCTAAAAAATATGCCATTGATCGATGATCTAAAGTTGCTGTCAATTGATGATAGGCTGCCTGAGGCAGATTATGCGCTTCATCTACGATGACTGATTTATATTCTGGTAAAAATCCATTCCCTTCTTCAACTTCAGCCCTACCTTTTGCTTCGGAGATCATCAAGGCATGATTTACTACAATTAAATTTGCTTGATAAATCATCTTTCTTAATGGGCCAAAAAAACAACCCCCATTACGCGCACAGATTGGTGATGTACAAAAACCTGGTTCACTTTGAACTGAGGCCATGAGTCTAAATGTAAACCCATTGGTAAATCCAGGACACTCATCCATATCTCCAGTTTGGGTATGCTCAAGCCACACCATAAGTGGGACTAAGTACATAGCTTCTTCAGCGCTTAACATTTTCCCTGCGCCATTAATAAGCCAATTCAATCTTGATTTACATATATAATTATTTCGACCTTTTATTAATACAGCTTGGACTGGTGCATCTATAGCACTTGCTAGTCGAGGTAAATCTTTATTAAATAATTGATCTTGAAGGTGTTTGGTGTAACATGAAATAATAACCGGTCCTTCATCAGTATTATTTATATTGTGTTTGATAGCAGGAAACAAGTAAGCCATACTTTTTCCTAAACCGGTGCCTGCTTCAACAACACCTATTCCACTAGGACTTGTTAGGATATCATCAACAAATTGCGAATAATTTACTTGACTTGGTCGATTTTCATATGTCTCAAAGGATTTGCTAAGATTTCCCTCAGGACCAAAAACATCGAAGCTATTTGTTGTAGCTATATTGCTTTTACCATCGTGAACAAAAATATTTGAATTAAATGGTTTAGGAATTTTTGATTTTGTTAGACCGCCTTTTATTTTACCAATTTTTGTTAAGGCATTGCCTAAATCAATAAATAGATCTTTATTATGAATATTAAATGGTTTTAGTAATTCTATTATTTTCGAGATTAAATCCAAATTATAGCTAGAAATTTCTTCAACAAGCTCTAGAAATATCTGGCCACAATTCTCTGTATCGTACTCTGCACGATGTGCTCCTTTTATTGATAACCCAAAAAAACCAGAAACTGCAGTAAGATTATGAGACGGTTGAAAGAACAAAAATGCACGAGAGAGTGTGAGAGTATCATAGAACTTACGCTTGGGTAAATCTTTTTTATGACGTAAAGCCATAGCTTCTAAAAAAGATTGGTCGAATGGTGTGTTATGAGCAACAATAGGGTGATCTCCAATAAAATCTATAAAATCATTTATAATTTTATTTTCAGTTGGTGCGTCAGCTACCATTCCATTAGTAATTCCTGTAATGCCCTCTATCATTTTAGGGATAGGTATTCCAGGATTAATTAAAGTGGTATACCTTTTGGATGCAACCCCATCCTTAAAAAGAATAGCTGCTACTTCAATTACTCTATCTGTTTCAACTTGAAGACCAGTAGTCTCAAAATCAAGGGCAATAAATTGACCTAAAGATAGTTCACGTAAGAGTTCAGGGCGGTCTTTAATCAGACTAATACCCTAATTTTTTATATCGGTTGGAAGATTTACCTTAAAAGATGGTCTAACTTCACCAAATCTAAAATAATGATAATATCTTAAAATCCAGAATAGAGGCAAGATCATTATCAAAAACCATGGAAACTTTACTGATATAAACATCGCAGGAATAAATATTACATGCATTCTTGCCCTTTGAAGATGTCTAATTGCAACAGGGAATAGCAAAACAACTATTGGAAATAAGCTATAAACTGCTGCAATCGTAGAAATCATTGGGTCATCATTTATATATCCTAATAGAGCACTAAAAAGAGTAAAAGCAATAATAATAAATAAGGGTGTAATCATCTCTTTTTTAGACAGTGTTGAATTATTGTTGCTATCAATTTTAATTGACCATATCATATGTCCAACTATAAAAAATATGAAATATGGTAAGCCAAACAATAAAGTGTTTAAATCAAACCCAAATGGTATTGTTCCAAATGAGAACAAAATAATTCCTTTAAAAAACATGTAAATACTTGATTGAAAAGAGTAATTATAATGTAAAAAACCAGGTTTTACAGATATGAAGATTGATACCAGTAAAATTATTCCAAGGATTAGAATGTTAAAGGTTGTCCAATCCCAATAAAACCATCTATTTAATAAAAATATCGACACATTACTTCCGGCTAAAATCATTGTCCAAGTACCAAACCATCTTTCAGGCTTTAAAGTATTTAACCAATCTAAATTTCTAAATAATTGGGATAATGAATCATATCTGGATGATCCTTTGGGGAAATATTTTTCTGCAAGCAAAGTTTATCCGATTAAAGCCTTTCCTGTAATCTCAAAATAGATTTCATTAAATATGATAAAAGCAACTATTGCAGCAGCAATAGTTAATAAAGTTTTAACTAGTAAAGGAGATAAGTCTATTTTGCCCATACCTATTTTGAGTTCCGACATATAATTAGAAAGACCCCATTTCCTTAGAATAAATATAGCTGTAAGCATTCCTCCAATAGGTAACATGTACTTTGCAGATAAATAGTCCATAAAATCGAAGAATGACATACCTAAAAACCCTGTGATGTTAATTCCACCGCCTAATGAAAGAGAACAAAAAATACCACTAATTGTAATAATCGAACCAAATTGAATCGTTGCTTTTTTTCTAGACCAACCTTTCTGATCAATAAAATAAGCCGTAACAACTTCTAGAATTGAAATAGCCGAAGTTAGAGCAGCCATGAAAAGTAGTATGAAGAACATGGTCCCCCATATAGTCCCTCCAGCTAATTGCGGAAAAATAGAAGGTAAAACAACAAAAATAAGACCTGGCCCTGTTGCTGGATTCGCCCCTAGGGCAAATACAGTTGTAAAAATAGCAACCCCAGCTAGCATGGCAATAGCTGTATCAAGAAAGATCACCCATAAAGCAGATGTTACAAGGTTTTGTTTTTTATCAAGATAACTACCATAAGTTATCATAGTCCCCATACCTAGACTAACCGTAAAGAATGAATGCCCAAGCGCTAGAACAATAGCAGAAGCTGTTAAATCTTCAAATCTTGGATTAAATAAAAAATTTAAGCCCTCCATTCCACCATCTAAAGTCATACCTCTAATAGCTAAGACGCCAAGTAGAACTACAATTAAAGGCATCATGATCTTTGACCACTTTTCAATACCTCCTTTTACACCTTTTATTATAACAAAAATACAGAGTCCCATAAAAATAATCTGATAGAGTAAAGGACTATATGTGCTTGTTATAAAACTATTAAAAACTTTCCCAGCTTCTACTGTGTTGCCTGATACTGCAGAAAAGCCACCCGATAAAGAATCAATTATATATTTTAAAATCCAACCGCCAACTACACCATAAAAAGATAGAATAACAAAAGCAGCCGCAACCCCTAGATAACCCACCCATTTCCAATTTGTATTTGGTGCTAGTTGTTCAAAAGCACCTACTGGACTAAGTTGAGTTTTTCTTCCTATAACAAATTCAGCAACAACAATAGATAAGCCAACAATTAGAATACATGCTAAATAAATAATCGTGAATGCTCCACCACCATTTTCTCCAGCCATGGATGGGTATTTCCAGATATTACCAATACCTACCGCTGAACCTGACGCAGCTAAAATAAACCCGAGTTTGGATCCCCATTGTTCACGATTTTGACTCATTTTTGTTCCTTTTCCTCTGAATTTTCTTTCTCAATATCTTCTGACATTACATCTGTAAAAGGATGTAAATGAGCTTCTACAATAGCATCAAGAAGGCCATAAATATAGATAAAACCAACCCACCATCCATATTTGTTTCTCAACTTTAAATACTTCGCTTTTTCAGACATATCGATGCCATCATAACTCTTGTATTTATTTGCATTTTCAAGATATAAAAAACCAGCACCCAAAGCCGCTCCAAGAAAGAATATTCCTTTTATTTTTTGATCATTATAGAACTGGCCACCTCCGGGAAACAATAATGCTCTTGAGACAGCCTTTGAAGGTGATTTTTGTAAAGTTGAATCAGGCTCTTGACCTAATAATGGTATTATGGTCAAAAAACTGACCATAATCTTTAATTTTTTCATAAAAGATCTAAATAGTGGCTATACACTCGATCTCAACATCAGTATATCCAGGTAGTTCCTTCACAGAAACTAAAGATCTAGCAGGCGCCTTATCCTCATCTAACCATTCGTTAAAAACTTCATTTACTTCTGCATAATTAGCCATATCAGTTATAAAAACCGTAAACTTAACAACATTTGATAAGTTAGTTCCTGCAGTTTCTAAGATAGCTGATAAATTTTTAAATACTTGATTAACTCTAGATTTAAAGCTTTCCTCAATAAACTTACCTGTATTTGGATCTATACCTACTTGACCAGCTGTAAAAATAAAACCATTAGATACAACTGCTTGATTATACGAGCCCATTGGGTTGGGCGCATTTGCATCTGTAATTACCATTCTAGACATGATTCCTCCTAATTATTAAATTCCATACAAAATAGACCAATTCTAGGGTCAAATTCTCGTTTTCCATTAGTTTCAATTTTTTTTAATATAAATTCACCAACAGCACCAACCTTAGCCTCAAATAAGTGACCTCCTTTAACATCAAGATTATGATCACTAATCGTTATGTGTGCATGAATGGATGGCTCGCCATTTTTTAAAATTATATTTCCTTGAAATGATGTTAATTCCCAAAGATTATCAAAAAGTTGGCGTACATATTTTTTGTTTTCTAAATCATAAGCACCAAAATCAATTTCTCTAACAGCTCCAATTCCAGATATTTGCCCATTATCTATGTTTTGTGATTTGCAAAATTGAGTTAATGTTTCCATTATTGGTTCGTTTTGCTCTACATAAATGATAAACGTATTACCATCTTGTTTAAATTGCATAAATCTACCCCTTTAAAAAATTCTCAATTATTTTAAAGCTTTCATTCAAAGCAGTTTTTAAACTATCTAGATCTTTTCCTCCAGCTGTAGCAAGATGAGGTTTACCTCCACCGCCACCGCCCATTGATGCGCCAATTGATTTAGCAATCAATGCGGCATTTAATCCTTCTTTAATTAAATCATTAGAAACAACAACTACAATTATTGGCTTTTCACTTTCAGCACCTAAGACACCAACTCCGCTTTTTAGACCACTTAGTAAACTATCCCCTAAATCTTTAAGCTCATCTGAGGTTGTTGCCTCTGTCATATGAACAACTACATTGATTTTGCCTATCGTTTTACTTTCAGCTATTAATTTAGTTACATTTAAAGCACTACCTGATTTTTTCTGTTTTTTTAATTTTTTCTCTAATTCTTTTTTCTGAGAAACTAATTGCCCAACTCTTTCAACCAGTAAGTTAGTTTCACAGTTTAATTGCGATTGTATTAGATCAATCATCAATGATTGATCTTGAATAAATTGAATTGCCTTGGGGCCAGTTAGCGCAACTATTCTGCGAACTCCAGAAGCAAGTGAAGATTCTTCAATAATTTTAAATAACCCAATATCACCAGTTCGGTTTACATGAGTCCCGCCACAAAGTTCCTTTGAAAAATTTGAGACACTAATAACACGTACTTCATCACCATATTTTTCACCAAACATAGCAATTGCACCTTCTTTTTTTGCTTCATCAAAAGGTTTAATTGATTCTTCTAAGTTATTGTTTATTAGTATTTCACTATTTACTATTTTTTCTATTTCAGAAATTTCATCAGTAGTTATTTTTTCAAAATGAGTTAAATCAAATCGTAGATGATCAGGGCTCACCAACGAGCCTGCCTGCTGAACATGCTCGCCTAAAACTACTTTTAAAGCTCTATGCATCAAGTGAGTTGCAGTATGGTTTTTTCTTGTATTTTGCCGACGATTATAGTCAACCTCACAAGACACTTCACTTTTTTTGCCTATTACAAAAGTTCCACTACAATAATGAATAAATGAATCACCATCTTTTTTTACATCATTCACAAAAAGATCAACACCCTCTCCCTTTATAGTTCCATTATCACCAACCTGACCACCTGATTCAGCATAGAATGGAGTTTTATCTAGAACGACGAGTATCTGCTCACCTTGAATAGAATAACGGCAAATTTGAGCTAATCCAGTTGTTTTATCGTAACCGGTAAATATTGAATCATTACCTTCCGCTAGTGACTTCCAATTTAATTTTGATGATTCAACCACAAATTTCCCTGCCGCTTTTGCGCGATTTCTTTGTTTTTCCATAGCATCATTAAATCCTTTTTCGTCTACAGATAATCCTTTTTCTCTTGAAATAAGCTGTGTTAAATCAAAAGGGAAACCATAAGTATCATATAAGCGAAAAGCCTCTTCTCCAGAAATAACTTTGCTCGATAGATCAAGCACTAATTTATCAAAATGATTTAGCCCTCTATCTAATGTTTCACTAAAGGCAGACTCTTCAGCCTTTATAACTTTTTTAATATGGGATTTTTTTTCAATAATTTCAGGAAAAGTTTCACCCATAATACTGCCCAGTGTATCAACTAGTTCATGTATAAATGGCTCACTTTGATGGAGATTCCGTCCAAACCTTGCTGCACGTCGGAGTATTCTTCTAAGGACATATCCTCTGCCATCATTGCCGGGCAAACCTCCATCTGCAATTGAAAAAGTAAGCATACGAATATGATCAGCAATTACTTGGAATGGTACTTGATTATTCTTGAATGCTTGGCCTGTAATTTCCTCTGTCTTTTGGATTAAAGGTTTAAAGAGGTCCGTAGCATAATTATTATATGTACCCTGCAGAACAGAGACAATTCTTTCAAAACCAGCACCAGTGTCCACATGCTTTGCAGCTAAATTCTCTAGGCTACCATCTTCTAATCTATTATTTTGAATAAAAACCAGATTCCATAATTCCCAATAAAGGTTAGATTTATTTACTCCATCTGGACTTTGTTGTGAAAGATCATCTCCAATATAATAATGAATTTCAGAGCAGGGGCCACAAGGACCGGTTTCGCCCATTTCCCAAAAATTATCTTTTTTACCACATTTTAAAACTCTAGATGGGTCAATATCTGTTACTTTAGGCCACAGATCAAAAGCTTCCTTATCATCATGATATACGGTAGCCCATAAGCGATTTTTATCCAAGCCCCAAACTTCAGTAAAAAGTTCCCATGCCCAACGGATAGCCTCTTCTTTATAATAATCACCAAAAGACCAATTCCCCAACATTTCAAAAAAAGTATGGTGGAATGTATCCACGCCAACTTCCTCAAGATCATTATGCTTTCCACTTACACGAATACATTTTTGACTGTTGACAGCACGAATAGAATCAGGACGCTTTTGATCAAGAAAAATTGGCTTGAATTGATTCATTCCAGCATTGGTAAATAATAAAGTTGGATCATCGATAGGAATAACAGGTGAACTACGAACAAATTTATGATCTTTATTTTTAAAGAATTCTAAGAACGTATTTCGTATTTCTTGACTTTTCATTGTTTTTAAAACGAGAAGGATGTTTCAATCGAAGTAATATCAATCGTTTCATTTTCTCCACTAATTATTCCATCGCCATTTAAATCTCTAAATGAACGGCGAAATATGTAATTTAAAACTAGTCCTTGCCCCATTGATATTCCTAATTGATAGCCAATAATTGTACTTTCAGTATAATTGAATTTAAAAGGATTTGGAACATTTCTTTGCTGATAAAATGCACGAGCATATTGCAACTTACTTATTGCTTTTTTAAGACGAAGAGAAGCTAAAAATGTTTGGTTTTTACCTTCAATGAATAATCCATCTGAATCTGACCAAATTTCTCCTAGCATATCTTGGTAGGATGCCGTTGCTTCTATCATAGAAGCTAAATTTAAAGACATTCGTGCAAAATATCCTTTTTGTGAACCATAGCGGCCTAAACCCGACTCTTTCGTCTTTAAAATAATTTGATTATCTGCTCCTTTTTTAAATCCAACGCGTTCAATTTCATAAAGACGATTCCAATAATTAAATTCGAACCGACCATCTGGCATCATTCGATATTCAAAATTAAATCTAGCAGGGCCAAATCTTGAAGACATTCCAAATGGCACCAAGCCTGTCTC